>CEON01113052.1_pt1 | contig 13027 bp, 14 predicted proteins | sample 530291 | NCBI WGS metagenome assembly CEON01 (sample SAMEA2619888, study PRJEB7988) | marine metagenome | biome: marine biome (ENVO:00000447); feature: surface water layer (ENVO:00002042); material: "saline water (ENVO:00002010), including plankton (ENVO:xxxxxxxx)" | depth 5 m
CAAATGGGCCTAGAAGATGTAAGCATTATGAGATCCTTGCCAAATATGAAAATATTAAATCCAGCAACATATACTGAAGCTGTTGAAGTTGTGAAATATTTGTGTGAAACAAAATTAGAAGATCCCCACTATCTTAGAATAGGACGACAACCAGTTGAAGATCCCCTTAAAGACATGAATTACAAATTTAATTTTGGAAAAGCGATTCAGATAGGTAATGGTACTGACATCGCGCTCCTTACGACGGGTTGTGTGCTACCAGACGTTTTAGAAGCCAAAAAACAAATAGAATCAGTTAGTAATTTTAAAGTTACAGTTGTCAATTTTCACACTCTAAAACCAATTGATACGACTATGATTTCACACATAGCACACCGAGTTAAATATCTTTTCTCTGTGGAAGATCATAATGTTGTTGGCGGGCTTGGCTCAATCGTTTCGGAAGTGTTGTGCGAAACAATGCCCAAGAAATTAATAAAAATAGGTCTAGAAGACACATTTCCAGAATCTGGCGCACCAGCAGACCTGTATGAAAAGTATGGTCTAACGGCTAAGAAAATTTACTTTAGGGTTATGAGCAATGTTAGTAGATAAAGATACAAAATTATACTGTAGCTTCGCAAAAAAAGCTGGTAGCACTGGTTGTATGTTTCACAACTCTGGATTTGCCAAGCATAAAATTAATGCTATATACAAATCTTTCTCTGTTGATAGAATAGACAAAGCAGTGCAAGCTATGAGGGTTTTAGACATCAAAGGCGCTGGAATTACAATGCCATTTAAAACAGAAGTGCTAGATTATATCGACAACCCAATGAAAGAGGTGTTAGACATAGATGCTTGCAACACTTTAGTAAATAACAACGGAATAATAACGGGATATAATACAGACTATCTATCAGTTGCGGATTTCTTAGCTCCACTAAAGTTAAAAAATATTATTGTTCTCGGAAATGGAGGTTACTCTAAAGCGGTTAAAACAGCATGTAATAATTTAAAAATTAATGTTAGTTGCATAACTAGAAGTAACTGGAAAGATATAAATGATCTTAAAGAAGAAACTGTTTTCAATTGCACACCAGTAGAGAATATAAAATTGCACGAATCTAATTATTTTATTGACTGTATAGTATCCACAAGCACTGGAAGAAAATTAGCTAATCAACAAGCAGCATATCAGTTCAAGATATATACAGGAGTGGACTATTAAAATGAATATAGCATTAATGATATCTGGATTTGTTAGATTAGATAATAACATGCAAAAGCTACGAATCTTTCTAGAAAATAATAGTAAACACACTATAGATATATATAGTAGCACCTATAATATAAAAGGTCTTGAACAGAAAGAGCATAACGACCCATCTGTATATATGAAATCTGGACATCTAAAAGATGATTATTTTGATAGTTTACGTAAGACTCATAATGTCACAACAGAAATTGAGGATTACGAAGAGTCTTCACAAATCTGTAAAGATTTTATAAAGAATAATTTAGTAAGTATGAAAAAAGGAAATGACGATTTTTGGAAAAGATCTGAAGCAAAGTTAAGAGATGGCTTTATAGATGACGAATCAAATATAAGAAGGTCTTATGCTCAGTGGAGAAAAGTCTACAAAACTTATAACTTGATCCAAACCCCAAAGAAATACGACCTGTTAGTAAGAAGTAGATACGATTACATTATCAATGAATTAAATTTAGATAATTACCAAAATATAAGTGACAACAATATGTGCGTACAAGATAAAACATCTGGTGTTAGAGATGTTATTTTTAACAACGGTGAAAGATTGAAGTATGACTTTTACGACGGTTTAGCAATTGGTAAACCTGAAGCTATGAAAAAGTATTGCAGTCATGGTTCTGAAGATGTATTTCGCTACAGGATGAACTCTGACGAATGCGAAGCAGATAATTTCTACAATAGAAGAGGCGCATCTGCAAAACTAAGTAATGAATTATTTTGCAGTTTCCTTTGTTTTCATTTGCACAATTTAGACCATGTTGCAATTAATGAATTTAACATCAAAACCAACAGGTCCAACAAAACATATTGAGGATAATATGAATATAAAAGTAGTAACCACTTACAACAATAAGCTTTATCAGCAATACGCTTATAGGTTTTTTGAAACTTACAATTGGCCTTTTGAAGTTATCTCTTACAATGAAGATAATAATTTCTTTGAACTAGTTCCAGAGTGCAAGTCTTTTATAAATAGAAACAAGCATAGGACTTTTAGTGGATTTAAATGGGACGGTGTGCGTTTTTGCTATAAAGTTTATGCTTATACACACGCTATCCTAAACACAAATGCAGATGGGCTAATATGTATGGATGCAGATAGTGTATTTTACAAGCCAATAGACGAAGACTTTGTAACAAAACATCTACATAAACAAGACTGCATGATGACCTATTTGGGTAGAGTTCATCAATACACCGAGTGTGGTTTCTTATATTTTAATTTACAACATCCATCGACAAAAGACTATGCAACTCAAGCACAAAACTTCTATAATACTGATGAGCTGTATAATCTAAATGAATATCATGATTGCGAAGTGTGGGATACTGTCAGGAAAAAACTAGAGAATAACCAAGGTGTTCAAAATATAAACCTCACTCCAAATTTTCCTGCTGGACATGCTCAAGCAGCTTCAATTTTGGGAAAATATTATGATCATTGTAAAGGAGCAAGAAAGATACAAGGAAAAAGCCCGGAGAACAATCAAATATGATATTGGATGTTCATGCAGACATAGTTCATGGTAAAAAACAGCAAGTCCTTCTAGACGTAGCTAGAGGCGCATGTGCTGCTGGAATGAAAGTAAACATTACAACAGCATCTAATGTAGACAAAAACAACTATTCATTGCTATGGAGACATCCAAACAAAGGAGAATTAGTTCTAGAGAATATTATAAATGTCAAGGGCAGAGATAAAATATTTTTTTTGAATAACAATTACTTTAATAATTACATATGCAAAAATAACTACAGGCGACTTACATATAGGTCAATATATGACAATGAAGCAACATATCCCAATAAGAATGAAGAGGATGCTAAATCATTTTACGAAGATCATAAACTAGACCTTAAACCTTGGAATAGAGATGGTACTCATGTGGTCATATTTCCAAACAATAGCAGAACTTTTGGAAGTCATGGTCAAAATGTTGAAGATTGGTTGTTTGAGAATATAGAATCTTGTCTTCATCATGGGATAGAAAATATTGTAGTAAAATATCACCCAACAGAACACAAGGATTTAGTCTGCCAACAGCATAAGAACAAAGTGATACTAGATAATAGTAACATATTTGAATTGATAAAAAAATACAACTTAAAATTTGCACTAATATATAATAGTGGTGCGGCAACAGCATGTCTTTTGGAAGGTATTCCCACCTTTATACAAGGTCCAAACAATTTAGCTAGAAAGTTTTCTAACATGGAAAGTTGGGATGATGTTAAAAACATAAACTATGACATTGATAGATCGGAATACATCAAAGAAGCTTCTAAAAAACTTTGGCTATTTGACGATATAAAACAAGGAAAAGCTTGGAATAGATTATTGGAGAAACTATGATTAATATATTTATAGGATATGACAGCAAAGAAAAAGTAGCATTTAACGTGTTGTCTTACAGCATATTAAAGAACAGCACTAAGCCAGTGTCTATTACACCTATATATCTTGAGAACATTAAAGATGATTTTGTTAGAGAGAGAAACAATTTATCATCAACAGAATTTTCATTCAGTAGATTTATTATACCACACCTTATGAATTATCAAGGCTGGGCTTTGTTCATGGATTGCGACATGCTAATGATGGATGATATTGCAAAGCTTTGGAGGTTGCGTGACGACAAGTATGCAGTTCAAGTTTGTAAACACGATTATACACCAAAGAGCCAAACTAAATTTCTAAATCAAGTTCAAACCGTTTATCCAAAAAAGAATTGGTCATCTTTCATGTTGATGAATTGCAAGAAATGTAGTACACTTACTCCAGACTATGTTAATAAAGCAAGCGGTTTGGAATTGCATCAATACAAATGGCTTGAAAGTGAAGACCTTATTGGAGATATACCGCTAGAATGGAATTGGTTGGCAGATGAGTATGACTATAAGGATAATGTAAGTAATATACATTACACTGAAGGCGGTCCATATTTTGAAACATATTCAGGTTGTGACTATGCACCTGAATGGTTTGAGTACTATAATGAATGTACAAGGGTTAATCTTTGAATAGGAGAAAGCATTGAATTGGTTCCCGTTGAAAAATTTTACACATTACAGTTTGCTTAAAGGTTTTTCTAAACCCAAAGAACTTGCGCAGATGTGTGCAAATAATGAATATCCAGCTTGCGGAATAACAGATTACAAGACAATATCTGGAGCAGTTTCTTTTCATCAAGCTTGTAAACAGGTTGGTGTAAAACCAATCATAGGTTGCTCTTTTGATAACACTACAGTTGTAGCAAAAAACAAACAAGGATGGTTTGATTTAGTAGAATTAGTATCAGGACTAGACGAAAATGGTAATGTAGAAAATGAATTTGCTAAAGATGTAATGAGCAGAAATAATTTAATCTCTGTAAGTAAAAAGATTGTTCCAAGTTATTATAGTAAACCTGAGCAAGCAAGTTTGCACAGAATATTGCTTTGTTCTGCCCTTAAAACAACATTACCACAAATACAATCTAAAATAAGAAACAAGCAACTAGAAACCACATACCTTGATTATTTTACTAAAGATGACAAATGTATCCAACCAGCTAAAATAAACAAAGAGCTTCAAGAAATATATGACACTTGCGAAGACTATGATATACTAAGCCCTCCTATGCTGCCAACCTTTGTATGTCCAAAAGGACTATCTCAAGAAGAGTACCTAACCGTAATGGCTAGAGATGGTTATACTAAACTTGTAAAACCAAAAGTGGGAAAAGATAAAGAAAAACAAAAGATTTACGGAGATAGATTTAGGAAAGAATTAAAAGTTATTAAAGATGCTGATTTGTTTGGATATTTTTTGATTGTTCAAGATATCATTAGACACGTAGAAAAAGATATGGGATGCTTGGCTGGACCGGGACGAGGTTCTGCTGCTGGTTGTTTGATATCTTATCTTATTGGTATAACAAAGATTGACCCAGTAGAACATGACTTACTGTTTGAAAGATTTTACAATGCTGGTAGAAATACTGGAGGCAATGTATCGCTACCAGATATTGACATGGATGTTCCCGGTAAACGTAGAGATGATGTTATAGATTACTTAAAAAATACCTATGGTCATGAACACGTAAGCCAGATGATTACTTTTGGTAGACTTCAAGGTAGAAGCGCAATTAAAGAGGTTCTTCGCATAAATGAAGCTTGCTCCTTTAGTGAAATGAATGCTATAACTAAGAGTGTGCCAAATGAAGCAGACATTTCTGATCAACTTGCGGAAATGGATGATGAAGATAGATCAATTATACGATGGTCTTTAATGAATAGAGCAGATGAATTAAGAGATTTTTGTCACATTACAGATGACGGAAAGCTAGAAGGAGACTATGCTGAGTATTTTCAACAGGCAATCGACATTGAAGGAACATTTAAAACTCAAGGCAAACATGCAGCTGGAGTAGTTATATCTAAAGATAAGTTAAAGAATGTTTGTCCTATGGTAAAACAGAAAGGATCTATAGAAAAAATAGCAGGATTAGAAATGGCAGATCTAGAAGCACTAGGTCACGTAAAATTTGACGTTCTAGGAATTAACCTTCTAGACAAACTCATGAAAATTAAGGAATTAAATAATGGCAAATAGAGATTATATTGTGTTTGATTTTGAAACAGGAAGTAGAAATCCTCACAGAACACAACCAACGCAAATTGCAGCAATAGCGCTTGATGGTCGTAACCTTTCTTTGAAAGGAACTTTTAACAGTGAAATTAGACCAATTCTAAATGATGACGCTGCCATAAAAGCTGGACTTGATCCAATTGAGGATGGCGCACTAAAAGTCACAAACAAAAACAGAAAAGACTTGGCAAAAGCGCCAACACTTAAATCTGTTTGGAAAAAGTTTTGTACCTTTGTGGATAAATATAATTGGAAAAAAGATCCTTTCTTCAATCCAATCCCCGTTGGGTTTAATATTATTGGATTTGATATGATTATAGTCAACCGTTTATGCAAAGAGTATGGACCTTTTGATGAAGATAGGAATCAACAGAAGATTTTTAGCAAAATACACAAGTGCGATGTTATGGACAACATGCACATGTGGACTGAAGGTGATCCTAGCATTAGGTCTATTAGTATGGATACTCTAAGAGAAAGAATGGGACTAAGTAAAGAAAATGCTCATGACGCATTGCAAGACGTTAAAGATACAGCTAATATTTTTATAAAGCTACTAAAAACTCACAGAGCAGTTTACCAAAACATTGAACTAGACAAGGCATTTGCAAACGGTAATTTATATGTCAAATGAATATGAAGATAAAGATACTTGGCAATTATTTGCGGAGGGGAAAACCAAGGGTGTATTCCAACTAGAAAGCAACCTTGGCAAATCTTGGTCAAAAAAATTAGCACCTCATAATATTGAGGAACTATCTGCATTGATAGCTATTATCAGACCCGGATGCTTGAAAGCGTTTGTGGATGGTAAATCTATGACTCAACACTTTATTGACCGTAAGCATGGTCGTGAAGAAGTTACGTACTTGCATGAATCTTTAGAAGAAATTTTAGCACCAACGTATGGTGTTCTTGTGTATCAAGAGCAATCTATGCGTATTGCCCAAAAGGTAGCTGGATTTAATTTACAAGAAGCAGACGAATTAAGAAAAGCAATTGGTAAGAAGAAAGCAGACTTGATGGCAAAAGTTAAAAAGAAATTTACAGCTGGTGCAGAAAAGGAAAACATAGTAGATAAGGAAACGGCAGAACAAATATTTAGTTGGATTCAAGCTTCTTCTAGGTACGCTTTTAATAAATCTCATAGCATATCCTATGCTGTGTGTTCTTACTGGAGCGCATACGAAAAAGCACACAATACGAAAGAATTTTTTCTATCATATCTTTTTTACGCAAATGAAAAACAAGATCCACACCAAGAAGTATATGAGTTAATATCTGAAGCTAAACTTTTTAACATTGAAACAAGAACTCCCAGTATTGCAAACTTTGAAACAAAGTTTAATTGCAAAAGAGGTAAGATATATTTTGGTTTAAAAGATATTAAGTCTTTAACGGGTAAAACTGGCGACAAAGTAGTAGAAGCAATAGTTTTAGCAGAGAAAGAACTAAAAAAGAAGATTACTAAATTTACATGGGTAGAGTTGTTATTATTTTTTGCAGACAAGATTAGTTCAACAGCATTCAAAGCCTTGGCTTCTATAGGATTTTTTAGAGACTTTAATGGAAAAATAGAAAGAAACAAAGCTTTATATGAATATGAAATACTAAGAACTTTAACCAAGGCAGAACAAGCTTGGGTGAAAGAACAATATCATAAATATAAATGGAGAGATTTTGTTACTTGCTTAAAAGCACTAGCTCCAACTAAAAAAGAAGGTGGAGGAACTAGCAGGATTGCTAGAAGTCAAATTGTTGAAAATGAAATACAACTTTTGCTTGATCCTCCATACGATTTAGAAGATGATGCTAGTTGGATCATAGACCAAGAAACAAAATTTTTAGGTTGCCCAATTACAATCAGTAAAATAGAAACTTCTAACACCTCACATGCAAATACTAGTTGCAAAGACATTATTAATGGCAAAAAGGGAAAGAACCTTTGTGTTGCTGCAAGTGTTGGTAGAATTGCTGAATACAAAATAAAAAAAGGCGAACAAAAAAATAAGATGATGGCATTTTTAACAGTTGAAGATGAAAGCGGAATACTAGATAGCGTAGTAGTATTCCCGAAAGTAAAAGAAAAATATAAGTATATATTATATGAAGGTAATAATTTAGTATTTTGTGGATCTGTGTCTAAAAATGACGATTCTTTAGTTGTTGATAAAATTTACGAAATTTGAGTTGCCAATGAGCTAAGTATTGGCTAATATATTAAGATAGGAGAATAAATGAATAATTGTAATTTTACTGGATATCTGGTTGAAAAACCCAAAGTCTCTACTGTAAATAGAGTAGCTGTGGCAGAGTGCGTAATAGTGGTATACAATTACAGAAAAACTAAAAGCACTGGAGAAAAAAGTAGAACTCCAGTATACCTTAATTGTGAAGCTTGGCATACTGGCGCAGAAATACTAGAAAGATTTGCAGAAAAAGGAACTAAAATTACTTTTATGGCAACAGCTAAAAACGTTTCTAAAGATGATAAGTCTGTAGTTTTTAGAATTAATGAATTTGATTTATGCCATCCAGAGTTTGAGGATTAAGAATGCGAAGAAAAAGAGTATTGTTTTGTTCCGAGTCTACTTTTCTTAACACTGGATATGCAACATATACCAGAGAGATATTAAACTACTTGCATAGTACTGGAAAATATGAACTAGCAGAACTTGGTGCTTATGGTCATGATGGAGACGCAAGAGCATCAAATATTCCTTGGCAATACTATGGAGCTATGCCACATCCCGACGCTCCAAAAGAAGAACATAAACGATATGCTACAGCTCCATCGTTTCAATTTGGAGAGTACAAATTTGAAGAAGTGTGCTTACGCTTTAAACCTGACATTGTTTGCGATATTCGTGATTTTTGGATGTTAGAATTTGAAGAAAGATCACCATTTCGAGATTTTTTTAAGTGGTGTATTATGCCAACGGTAGACGCGCGACCACAAGCTAGACAATGGGTAGCCACATATAAATCAGCAGACGCTTGCATTACTTATTCAGATTGGGCAGGAGGTGTGTTAAAAGATCAATCTGGTGGATCTATAAACTATCTAGGTAGTTCTCCACCATCAGCACACCCAGCTTACAAGCCGATAGATGATAAAGTTTCTCTTAAAAAATCTATGGGTCTTGATCCTACGTGCAAAATTATTGGCACTGTAATGCGTAACCAAAGAAGAAAATTATACCCAGATTTATTTGAAGCATTTAGTAAATTCCTTTCTCAAGTTCATGACCCAGAAAAATATTTTTTATATTGCCACACAAGTTACCCAGATATGGGTTGGGATATACCAGAATTATTACAATCAAATAAATTAGCTAGTAAAGTATTATTTACATACGTATGTCCAGATACTAAGAGATATTTTCCATCATTATTTAAAGGTGCTGTTGCTCAGTCTCCGTTTACTAACAAACTATCTTGCGGGTTAAGTAGTGTAAAGTCTGGTTTATCCTACGAGCAGTTAGCAGAGATTATAAACACGTTCGATCTTTATACTCAATATGCCAACTGTGAAGGTTTTGGCCTACCACAAGTGGAAGCTGCTGCTTGTGGGATACCAGTATGTGGTACAGATTATTCTGCAATGGAAAGTGTTCTAAGACAATTGGATGGTTATCCCATAAAACCCAAAGCTCTGTACAAAGAACTTGAAACGGGATGTTTAAGAGCTGTACCAGATAATGATGCTGCTGTTAAAATGTTTCTTGAATTTTTTAGTATGCCAGAACCGATGAGAAAGTCCAAAGGATTTAATACTAGAAATAAATTTTTGCAACATTTTCAATGGGACAAAAGCGGAAAGGTCTGGGAGCAATATTTTGACTCAGTAGAAATGATGCCACATGAGAAAACTTGGAACAGTCCTATGAGGCAAAGAAATCCTATGCCAAAACCAGCTAAGAAAGATATGGAAAGAGTTACTTATGGTGACATGTCAAAGTGGTTAATTATGAATGTTCTGTGCGACGAATCTAAAATCAACACTTTTCTTGAAGATAGAATGACAAGAGATCTCATGTATGGATCTGCTACATCGTCAACTGGTGGAATATACTGCAATGAAAGCTCTATTGCTTTTGATGGACAACACAACAGAGTAGAATTTAATTTTGACATAGCTTACAATAACATGTTACAAATGTGCCATAAACATAATTATTGGGAGTCAAAAAGGATGGAGATGCTTAATTCATGAAAGTACTTTATATAGGACACTATAAAGAAGGAACTGGTTGGTCTGCTGCTGCTATAAATAATATTATGGCGCTAAAAACTTTAGACATAGACCTAGTAACAAGAAACGCTAGGCTCACAAGAGATGTAGAAGTTCCTAATGAAATATTAGAATTAGAGAAAAAGGATTTACAGGATGTAGACGTTTGTATACAGCATGTTTTACCTCACCATTTAGTGGGAACAAATAAATTTAAAAAGAATATAGCTTATTTTGCTGGAGAAACAAACACTATTAAATTTTGCTCAAACTGGTTGCCATCTTTACAAATGATGGATGAAGTATGGGTTCCATGCATGAAAGGATATTCTGCATTAAAATCTGACGGAATAGAAAACGTCAAACTAGTTCCGCACACATTTGATACATCTATATACGGACAATCTCAAGAACTAAGTTTCAATGGTATTATTAAAGATAATTTTAAATTTTACTATGTTGGCGATATAAATGACAGAAAGAATTTAGATAATATCATAAGATGTTTCCATGTGGCTTTCTCTCCTTCTGAACCTGTAGATTTAATTCTTAAAGTAGGTTCTCCAGCTGGTGAACAAGCTGCAATGCAAATTGTGAATGATAAAAGCCAAAAAATAAAACAAGAACTCAAAATGTACAATGACCTATCTTGTTACAAGAAAGAAAATATTATTTCTAGAAATCTATCACGTAAAGAATTGATTCAATTACATTTAATTTGTGACTGTTATTTATCTCCATCTCATGGGGAAGCTTGGAACATACCAGCCTTTGAAGCAATGGCTTTTGGTAACACTCCAATATGTAGCGATGATGGAGGTCCATCAGACTTTATAGATCCAAGAGAACCAAACACGGGAACTTTAATTAAAGGTATAAATAGGATATGTAATCATCAAAGTGCAGCATTTCCATTTTTAGGAACTGGTAGAGAAATGTGGTTTGAACCAGATGATGCAGAAACAATTAAAGCAATGAGATATTATTTTGAAAACAGAAATAAAAAAGATAAAACAAAAGGTTTGAGCAGAGCAGAAAGATTTGATTATTCTAAAGTTTCTCAAATAATGCTGGAGAATATGAAATGAGTAAAATAGTATCAAACATTTTAAAGAAATGCAATACAAGAGGTGTTGAATCTCCACTTAACATTTTAGTTTACCCGTTCGACATACCTACTGAATGTAAGCTTTCTGAAACTGGTCATAATTTTTACAGACTAAACCTTAGCAAAGAAACAGTTAACAATCTACCAGAAAATCTCTTTGTGTTACCACTGGGAGAAATACCGTTTTGTTTTGATTATGATATGATAATTTTTAGAAATGGAAGTATGCCACAAGAATCTTTTCAAAAACTTGTTAGCGATTTACAATTACCATTTATTGTTATAGACAATACTAGCTCTGTTAAAGAAGATGAATTTTTGATTACAAACATACACAACAAAGATGAAGACACATTTGTAGAACAGTGGAAACAACTACTAAAGGAATTTAAAGAGGTTTACTTGACATGAATTTATACATAACTAAAGGTGGCAAAGAAGTTCAAGGTTTTCAATCAATAGCCGTTGATGGTGGAAAATGTAACTTTGAAAACATACCAAATAATTCTTGTTCTCAAATTATTATACAAGACGCAGTTGAGTATATAGATAATCTAGAAGAATTTTACAAACAAATACACTCCCTTATTCGCAAGAATGGAACTCTTAGAGTTTACGGTTTAGACCTAAGATCTGTTTGTTTAGCTTATGTCACAGGAGATATTGACACAAAGAACTTTGCTTCGTTAACAGAAGGTATGAAGACTATTGTTTCGTTGCAGGATTGGACTGTTATTCTGCAAGGGTCAGGATTGCAGATAGAAAGATGTAATGTTGATAATAACATGTACGAACTAATAGCCAGCAGAGTATAAGATGCGAAGAAACTGTATAACTAAAACTAAAAATGAATCAAAGTCAAGCGATAAAAGCGAAGATGACTGCTTGATAACATTTATAATCATAGCAGATAGACCTAATGCTAGAATGAGATCCTATGGTCCAACAAGTTTATTAAGTATTAAAAATGTCAAGCTTCTTGATTTACAAATAGTAGAAATACTAAAGGCTTTTCCTAAGTACGAAATTATACTTTGTACTGGTTTCGAGTCAGATAAGGTTAGTAGATACATTAAATCTAAATATCAAAATATAAATATACGAATAGTAGAAAATCAAGATTATGAAAACACAAACTCATGCGAATCGCTTAGACTAGCTCTAAACAATACATCAAATAATTCAGTATTTATAGTGGATGGCAATGTAATTTTTAACTCTGATACATTTAAATATGGAGACTACAATAAATCATGCATACTTTTTGAAGAAGAAAACCCAACGTTAGACATAGGAATTAATATAAACGAAAAAGGTTGTGCTGAATACATAGGATTTGGAGCCTCTAAGCGATGGTCAGAAATATGTTTCCTAAATAAAGATACTTATTTAAACAGTTTGATAAGACATTTATCGCAAAATAACTTCAAGAAAAAATTTGTGTTTGAAGCAATAAACGCCATCATTAACAACAAATCTGAAATCAAAGCTGTGCAGAATGAAAAAAAAGTTTACAAGATACAAAACATAAAAAACTATCATAATATTAAGGGTTTCAAATGAGAATTTTGATAAGAGACTACACAAAGAATAACTGTTCTCAATCAATGTTATTGCATACCGCAATTAACAAATATACAGACATAGAAGCTTTGTTTTGGCAAAATAATAGTGCTGTTTCAACATACGATCTTCTTGATGACGTTAGACCTGATTACATTCTAATTAGCGCAATGTCGATTACAGACGATTTAGTTCACTATCTTAATGAAAATTCTTCAAGTCCAAAAATTATTCTAC
>CEON01084467.1_pt1 | contig 12970 bp, 8 predicted proteins | sample 530291 | NCBI WGS metagenome assembly CEON01 (sample SAMEA2619888, study PRJEB7988) | marine metagenome | biome: marine biome (ENVO:00000447); feature: surface water layer (ENVO:00002042); material: "saline water (ENVO:00002010), including plankton (ENVO:xxxxxxxx)" | depth 5 m
GTCGGGTTTCTGGTCTCATACTCATAACATTCTAGGATTTCTTTGTAGAGAGATAGATTATGTTTAATCACAGAGGGTTTGCATAGGATACGATATCTTCATCACAGGTGTCTCGAATGAATGAGAGAACACTCATAAACTGTTCCGTAGTTTCACAGTCTACTACTTTAGAATCTCCTTCATTAGAGTAGATGTAGAATTTACGAGTGCTTGGATCAACAACGCACTTGGTCAAGAATTCGTCTTGCATGGGGAGTTCCCTTGATTACCCACATATTATAGGATGATTAGGCACCCGTGTCAAGGTTTACGGAACCAATCTCGTCATCTGGACGCCTCCACTTAGTTTCACGTCGGTCATAATCCCATCCACCGACGAGATAATATTCATTATTTCCTGGGTAGTCTTGGGGACTGTCTCCTTCATATACCACCTGAAGTTTTTCACTAGGATCCATAGGATTGATATGTCTTGCTGCCCAAATTTCATAATAGCAATGAATATTTGATCCATTCCCAGACTTGACTTTTACAATCTTGCCCCACTCAACACCTTCAACAATAAGATCTTGAGAATATCCGATCTGAGTAAGAGTTACTGTAATTGATTCTGGATCAACAAGACCCTCCCAATATTCAGGAAGTTCAATCGTATTAGAATCTTTCAAAGTTCCACGGATATAGATTCCTGCTTCTGGTCCTTCTGCAATGACGTGACGAATTCTCTTCTTTGGATCTTTGACATGGGGAATATCAAAAGATCCAGAAATAGTTTTTGCCGACGCTGCAACACCGTTGAAAGTTGGTGCGGTTACAGTGCCGGAGAAAGTTGCAGTTTTGCCAGTGAGTTCTAGATTTATAGTAAAGTTATCGATCTGTGCATCTCCATGAACATATCTAGGACATGTGTCTTCTGGATAATCTTCTTCTGCTCCTCCAGTTGAACAGTATGCAATATACTGGAGATTATTTTTCTTTGTTCCGTATATACCTTCGTCACAATTTCCTGTATTGGGTTCGTGCGAAAAAGCGAATTCTGACATTATTTTTTCCTATCGTAATGGTATCCAGAAATAGAGTATTCGTCATTGTTGCCAGGATAATCTTCTGGACTGGTTCCTTCATATTCAGGAATCAATCTCTCCCCATCAGCTCTGGTAGCAAAGATTTGATAGAAACAATTAATAGGCATTCCTGGTCTTGCTTGAAGATATACCTTATCTTCATCCCAACGTTTAACGATTACGTCTTGATGAGCTCCAATCGGAGTCAATGTCACGGTGATTGTTGTATAGTCTACGAGATCTTTCCAATAAGTTGGAAGAGTAATTTCATTCTTAGTTACTCTTCCTCTGCAGTAAACATCATTGGAAGGACCTTCAGGACAAGTATGTCTCAGTCTATACCCTGGTTTTGATGGGTGCGGTATATCAAAATTCTTTTTTGCGGAAAGAACATGTCCACCACACTGGGACATTACATTGCCGCTAGCGACAACATCTCCTACTGCGTTGACATTAATAGTATCCAGATTGTTGAAAACTGCAGCATCTCCCTGAACAACCAGAGAATATGGAGAATTATTTCCTCTACAATGAGCACCAGGAATAGGAAGAACTACCCCATCCGAATTAGCAGATGGAGCTACCATCAAACTACCAAAAATAGCAGGGAAAGTTAATGGTGCTCCAACAATTTGGGGACCTTCCACATATGCAGATCCTCTTACTTTTGCTGGACCTATACCAAGAGCTATTGGTTTTCCTGATCCGACGAAGAGTTGACCACCAACCGCAGCGTCGTCAAAAAGCATTGACATACTTAAATATTTGCAATTAAGCTACTGAGTATTTATTATACACTTCTATATTGTTTTATGCAAGTTTATTGTTCTTCTGATAAACATCTTTTCCTCCAACTTTACTATCACGCAAAGCAACAGAATCAGTAACTCCTCTGATCATAGAGCTATACATTTCTAAAGTAGAGTTGGCAACAATTTCCCCCAATCCTGTAGAGGCAATTTTCCATGCACTTGAGGCATCAATTACAATGTTCTTTGATTCTAATTTGATCCCCTCATTACTTACAAGATGGATATTCCCTTGTGGACCCTTGGCAATAAGATCGATGTCCAAACCTTCTATTCTAACTCTTCCATTCAAAGCTCTAATGGCAATGTTTCCATTTTGAGCACACAGAACTAAAGATTCAGTTTCCCCATCTTTATCCAATCCACATAGAACCTGGAAATTTCCTGGACTAGTGGAAGATGTCCATCCTTTTCTTGGACCATCTTTATCCAAACTTATTTGATGTCTTCCATCTTCAGCTTGTAAAGAGACATCACTGATAACAGTTCCGTCTTTACTAATCCTACCAAAAGCTATGCTTCCATCCTTTTGTCCTAATTTTGTAGTATGGTAATTACATTTTGCTGTTGAAGACTCTCTACTATTAGCAGATGGACTATTCTTTGGAGTTGCCATAATTAATTAAAGTTTACTCCATCGGATGGTGTATTTGGAATATTTAGTCTAGGATCATTAGAAGTAATATCTGTACCCTGTCTCTGGATTGCAGATGGAGCAGTGGTGACCTGAGCATCGATGCTCTCCTGAAGGGTATCGTAAACCTGAACCAGTTCTCCCGCAGTCTCATAATATCCAGCATAGCGAATACCGTCTTTGAGGAAGACAGCACCGTAGTAAGGACGACCAAGAACATATCCAGTTTGCTTGAGACCAGCAAGATCAGTCACTTGAACTAATTTATCTGGTTCAATAAGAGGATCTCTGATAACTTTGAATACAGGGACCAAAACAGCATTGTATCCATTCGGAGCCACTATGGTAGGAATGTCAGTATATCCTAGACCTGGAGTCACACAGACCTTAAGAATTTCTCCATTAGGTCCTATCTCACAAATTTCTGCTTCTGCTGGTCCTTCAAGTTCAATAGGTCCAAGTTCATATGCTCTTCCTGGATCTACGGGAATAATTTGTTGAAGTTCTAATCCAACATTATAAACGTTGTTCCCTGCGATAGGAACGTATCCATTTCCAGGATCAATTGGAATGATAGCAGTTACAATTCCAACTCCTCCACCAGGTTTAGGACAAGGTGGAGCAACCATAGCAGCAGAAATTCCGATGGGGTTATCTTTCCATGATGCTCCGTCACCATCAATTAATCTAGGAACACGAATTCTGAGTAATAGTCCTGTAGGATTATCTCTAAAGACATTTCTAGGAGATGGGAGATTAACTACCTTTACTTGTATCGTATGAATTCCCTCAGTAATATTAACCTTTCTCCATGATGGATCTTCCATATCAAAACCTCTTCCATTCAGAACAAGTTTGCCATCAATGAATAATTCCGAAACATTATCAGCAGCGAAAGAAATATCGTATTGAGTGGATTCTGGGAATTTTACGTTGGACCAAGTATATACGAATTCTCTAGCGATATCTGGATTTTCTGAATCCAAATCTGGGAAGAAAGGACATACAGAATACTTATTAAAATAACTAGACCATCTTGGATGACTAAACTTAAACAACTCTGGTCCATCGTATTTTACACCTTCTCTGGTGTATGCTGTTTGTCTGGTAACATTAAATTGTCTATTAATGGCTACATCAATGACTTTTGTAATCGATCCCTTTTCTCCTTTTTGGGGAAATCTTACACCGTTTACATCAATACTACTGACAACCTTACCACTATTTCCTGGATCGTCATCCCACTTATACTTGACTGTAACTTTTCCAGGACCATTGAATTCAATAGATCGACCGTCTTCTGCGAATCTTGCGCCATTATCCGAAGATTCAATGGTTAAGGTTCCATTGATATCAAAACCATCCCCAGGATTATCATCGAGAATAATTTTCTTTCTTCCCCCTAAAACTTTAAAGGGACTTGGAGCTTGTCTCTTTTTAGCATGTACTTTAATAGTATGGGTATCACTGCCTTTATGCTTTCTTTCTTTTCTCCATTTTGTTCCAGCAATCGTAATTGCTCGGACAGCTTCTCCAGCGTAGTTTGGATTATCGTCATACTCAAGTTTAATGGTGACATCACCAACACCCTTCACTTTAAGTTCTTTTCCATCATCAGCGAACTTGGCACTTACGCCAGGAGAAGTTGATACGATTCTGAACTTGACATTGGCATCATTGCCTCTACTGTCTTTAAGTTCAATTTGTCTACCATTTTTAGTAACTCTAATACCATCACGACGAGCTCCTCTACCTGTGCTTGGGATATTTGATGGATTCAGATCTGTATATTTTATTCTATAAGTCTCTTCATCACTTCCGATAGTACCGGTCCTAAGATCATTATAAACGATTGGAACTCTGGAAGTTTCAGAAGGTCTCTGAATCTCACCAATCCAATGCTCTGCCCCAAAAACTTCTTCATTGATTAAAGTTTGTTGGACTTGAGGAACATTTACAAGTTCAACTGATACCTTATATTTGCCCTCTTCTAAATCAACAAAAGTCGATTTTCTACCAACACGACTGTTATTTGTTTTTGGATCATTCCAACCAGCAAAATTTTTCTGAACCCAATCTAAAGCTGGTCCTCCATATGGTCCAGTAAGACCAGTCACTACTTTATCATTGATTAAAATTCTTGCCGTATCTGCTCTTGCGCCATCGATTCTATATTTGCCAGGATAAGGAATATCAACAGTCCAATCATTTCTCCATACGACTCCAGATCCATCACTATTGGGAGTGTCCAATGGTGGAACTGGAGATATGGTATAACGATTCAGATAAGGATTTCCTCCTTTATTTTTGGCGATTTCTACTGGATACCATTGCTGAGATCCTCCAGGATGTCTAGTTGACCAAATTGGATTATCTTTACATCTTCCTCTCTTTACAATATTTTCTGTAGGTGGACCTCCTGGTGGTGGAGCTTCAATTGCCAAAGCAATAGCCATTGGATTTTGATTCCAAGACTGTGCGGATATAACAGTTTTTTCTACTGTCTTCGATTTGATCTGGATGGCAAGAGCCATTGGATTTCCTTTTGCCAAAGGTCCAACATCAATCTGAGTCAATTCAGCACGAAGTCTATATTTTCCCTTCTTCAGTGAGATTGATTGAGTTAATGGTGGATTAGGAGTACCAGGAGCTCTGAAACCAGTATAGTTGATAATGGTTTCATCTCCTCCCTGACGGACATCTCTCAATCCATTTCCGATTTCTTTAGCACCAGCACCTTCACGGTTTCCGATGAAAAGTTTTACGTTATCATCACAATCTATAGTTACTTCGTACTCTCCATCTACAGGGAAATCAATAAACTCCCAACGAATAACGTGAGTTCCTGCGTAACTATTTCTTTGTGCTTCATTAGTAAGAAAACTAAATGGACTTATTCCGTACTGAGAAATAAAAGGAGCGGATCTATTTCCTGGCAATCCATCACCAGCAGGATCAGATCTGTATAATGTTCTATCTGCTTTATCAATATATTTGATAGTATCAAAAACGTCTACTTCTTTAATACTAAATCCGTTCAATCCTGGTCTTGCAACTTCTTTTACATTAATAACTTTTGTGATTGAACCCTTCTCACCATTTTGATTGAACCTTATACCATTTACGTCAATACTACTAACTACTTTGCCACTATTCTTAGGATCATCATCCCACTTATATTTGACTTCAATTTCACCAGCAGAACCATTGTACAGAATAGATCTACCATCATCCGAAAATGTTGCGCCAACGTTAGATGATTCAATAGTCAGGGTTCCGTTGATATCAAATCCATCTCCAGGATTATCATCAAGAATAATTCTCTTTTTACCCTCCATAACCTTGAAAGGACTTGGAGATTGCCTTGGTTTGGCGAATACTTTTATCGTATGAGTATCGCTTCCTTTATGCTTCTTTTCTTTTCTCCATGTCGTACCAGCAATTTTAATTGCTCGAACAGCTTCACCAGCATAACCTGGATTATCGTCATACTTAAGTCTCAGCGTGACATCGCCAGCACCCTTTACTTCAAATTTTTTCCCATCATTGGAAAACTTAGCACTTACTCCAGGAGAAGTTGATACGATTTCAAGCTTAACGTTTGCATCATCACCTCTACCATCTTTGAGTTCAATTCTCTTGCCATTATTAACAACCCTAATACCCTCACGACGAGCTCCTCTACCTGTGCTTGGAAGGTTTGATTTGTTTAAATCTACATATTCTATGTCATAGGTTTTGCTACCACCACCTCCACCAGAATCGGTTCTGAGATCATTATATACAATTGGGACTTGAGGACCAGAAGTGCTTGCAGAAATAGTTTCAAAATTGGGTTTATTTAAGAGATCCAGTCTAAGTCTGTGCAGACCTTTTTTTACACTTTTCTTTAAGGTCTTTATCTTTCCAAATCCAGAAACATCTAGGATCTTTTCTGAGTCAAGATAAACTAATCCTTCATTATCACATAATCCTCTAAAAACATAATCTCCATCAATAGGAAAATCTACCAGATATTCATGTGCGAATAATCTCCCCGCAAAATCACTTCCAGGAATATCTGAAGGTGGAGTTGGAGAAACTCCATACTTATCCAGAAAAGCGTCCCATGGAGTTTGTCCAGATCTTTCAAAAGCTTCTCTCGATCTAGGCGGCATTATTACTGGATAAACTTGGGTAAGTGGTTCCCCGTTCATCGTAAGTTTTCCTGGTTGACCCTTTCTAGTCGTCCAGAATGGATTTTTAAGAGCTCTTACTAATTTTTGATATTCTGCAATTTGTTCCTGAATAGGATCAAACAACTCTCCTGCAGATGCAGCTTCAGCTTCTATCGCTTCGGATCCAGCAAAATATTTTCTAGGATTGAATTCTGTTCCCAACTCTTTACCATTTTCATCAAAGTTCGGAACATTTCCCTCAATGACGGCATCTGGATCTGGATGTGGAGTAATTATTTCTTCAGTGTCATCAAAATACTCTTCAAAAAACGGTTGCTCACCAAGAACTACTTGTAAAGTAGCTCCTCCACCAAGTTCACATGCATCGTTTACAATAGCCTTTGGAACTGTTTCATATCCATGTCCGCCATGAATAACATCAACAGCTAAAATTGCTCCTGTTGAACTGATGACTGGATTGCCAACCGCACCTAGTCCACCACCACCAAAAATTTTAATCGTTGGTGGTCCACACTCTTTTACACTTGTGTCACACTTACGTGTTCTCTTTAAATGCTTATTCTTTAACTTATTGACCTTATTAATACCTAGATAGTGGACATTATTGTCACCATCTATAAAAATATAAGTTTCACCAGGATTGGTGAAAGAATATAAATTTGCTTGCTCGACAGTCAATCCCGAGACAATACCCTTCTTCGCATCAACTCTAGAGACCCTTATTAAGTTGTTCTCTTCACTTTGATTAGTGAGTAGGTTAAATCTTCTAGACATTGACTAAGGGGTAGTATATATCTTGTTTCTGGTATTTATTAGAAAAGTTCCAGGGCATCATGTAACCCGGACCTATCTCCCGCTTTTGCTCTTTCAAGTTCTCTATCAACTTCATCACCTGCAAGTTCAGCGGCTAAAGCATTTGCTACAGGATCTTCGTTAATGCCATATCTAGCAAATCCTGGATTATTAGGATCTTCTACAAAGTCTTGAATAGTTCTTATCGGTCTATCACGACCAAGCGGAGCACCTCCGACAGTAGGAAGATCATCGGGGTATCCTGAGTAAGGAGTATCCTCTTCCACGTCCCACGGCAAGTTGGATGTTTTCAGAGATTCGATGAGAGATCCATTGGCAGCGATTCCAGCAACATCTTGATTGATCAATCCTGTAGAAGGATTGAATAATCCCTCTTGAGATGGTGCTGCAAATGGTTGTTCTTTTACTTCAATATTTAAATCTTGTGTCGCCGCTGCTGCTTCCTGAACATTAGACATATTTGGTACATCGGCTTGACCTGGACCTTCAGATCCATCATGGAATCTATATGAATTGCTTTGTGGGCTCTCTGGTTCTTCATCAAAACTGAAGAATCCGATAATGGAATTCACAAAACTCATTCCCTGTGCCAAACTACCACCAAAAGATCCTAACAACCCTTTGACAGAACCCAAAACATTACCAGCTGTATCTAAAGCTTGATTTGCTCCAGGAATAGCGTTGATTGCTGCCTGCGCTCCTAAGTCAGCAAGAGAATCAAAATCTCCACTTACAGCGGCAGCAGCAATAGCAGGATCAACACCAATGCCGGTCGAATCCATAGCAATCTGCAGAGCTGCTCCAGCAACGTCAACACCATCGGCGTCCGTGCTTATCACAGTATTGGCTGCATTCAAAATTGTTGGGTTTATTCCTGTAAGACGAGATAGTTCTTCGACAGGAAGATCTCCTGCGATACTTGTTTCAATAGCAGCATAAGTTCTATTGACAATATCAGTTCCAGATTGAACTCTATCTCTAATTGATGTTAGAATACGTGTTGGGTCATTCCCCGATCCTTCAGAGAAATTTTCTGTATCTGAAGGTACAGGCATGAAGATGGATTGATCGACTCCAGCTTTACTCAATGTGTCCAGTCCATTTGGAAGAACTGCAAGTTCCCCATAGTAATCTGTCATGAAAGATTCAACACCTCTTACCGCAGTTTGAGTTGCGGAAGTGATTTCTGGTAGCATCACTCCAAGAACATTTCCTACCAATGCTTCTGTAGCGCACATTGGTCTTTGTTTTCTAGTTTGCTTTCTTCTTTCGTATTCTGCAACAGGACGTTCCGAAAGAGGTCTATTAGCTACTTCTGGTGCTGTCAATACTTCATTAGTTCTGGCACTGATGAATCCACCAGTTACTCTAATTCCGTCAGAAGAATTATTATTTCCTTCTAATTTTCCACTGACAATGTTATTTCCATCAGCAACAACACTCGCATTGTAAGTGCCGCCAGCGGTTAAATTTCCCTGGACATTTACAGTTCCACCTACAATTTTAGTTCCATTTTCTAATGTTCCGTCTATAATATTTCCAAAGCTATCAATTATAGCAGTTCCAATAGATATTCCATCAAGAACACCAGAAAGAGGATCTCGACCAAGAGGAGAAATCATTTGGTTTTCAGATGAAGGAGTTTCTGGATATTTACCAAAAGATCCTTCTAAAAACTTTCCGATTAAACCTGGTAACATTCCAATTATTTTACCAAAGGATGCTGCAAGACCCTTAAAAGCCAGACCTTTTATAGAAAATAATTTTCCCCTATCACTAGGGAAAACAAAATCAACTGTCTTTGAGAATCCTTCGGAGAAAGTTTTTGTGACAAAACCACGAACTCCTTGGACAATATTTTTAATAAATCCCCCAATTGATTTAGTCGCATCCTTCAAAATTTTTGGTATATCAAAATTAGTATGCTTACTGACAGCATCAATAGGACTTGCCATAGCATGTTGAATATCATTAATGATGTTAATGATATTATCAATCGTTTTCATTATTGAAGTCATCGCAGTGCCATCTTTTTTAAGAGGAGATGACAAAGGAATATTAAATCCAGTATAGAGATTGTGCTTTCTAGTGGATGCTGAAACTATTTCATGAATATCCGATACGTCTTCCTTAAAGCTCTGTGCATCGGTTTTTAGTTGGTCATCAGAGACTCTAACACTTGAATCTGCATTTTTTCCTTTTGCATAACTACTAACAGGTCCGAAATTAGATTCTGTCGTAGAGATTTCTTTACTATTATTTGGTGTATTTTGATTATTGTTCCCAAGGACACCCATGATCATTGGATACTCCATATCCTGATCATCAAGCCAAAATCCAACGACGAACATTCCCTGTCGTATATTTGGAGTTTGCATAGATCCTGCACCACCACTACCAGCAGTGACAGGATACATTACTTGTGCCCAAGGCAAATCCTCAGATTTGACTATTTCTTCATCCTTATCATGCACGCCAAGCACTCTTACCTTGTAGCGGTATCCCCAACCTTTTTGAGTGTCGGCACCCTCATGGGATTGGCATGATATATTTTCTCTCCAGGTTCCATCTTCGGGTATCTGTGCTACCCACCATTTAAAAGATGAACCTAGAAAATACGGATTAAATAGGGAACTTTCTTCTACCATCAGTCCTCATAGATTCTGCACTCATCAGCATCAGGATTTTCGTCACAATACATTTCAAATGCACTGGGATCATGGTGATCTCCTGCTTCAATATCCTTAGCGTGCTCCTTTGCATAACGCTCAAGGTGCTGCAATTCATCAGCAGTGTGGCGTCTCATTTGTGGAGAAATTGTTGGGTCCTCCAGGATTTTCTTATCCGCTTCAATATGCTTTTCGATACTTTCCATGTGTCGTTTGGAATTTTTCTAGTGACTATTTAGTATAGTTCATCATGCTTTTTTTGTCGCGTCTCTTTGTGTAGACTCTCTGACCAAATTCATACTTGTAATTGTGCTACCCTTTTCGAAGGAATGGCATAAGTCAAGAACCAAATATTTTCCTCCATTTTGATTTGCTACATCTGGATTTTTTGACCTTTCATTTTTGGGATAGTCTATGAAAATAGTTTGACCGACATTAATTTTTAAATTTCCAACTATGTTAATAGCGACAACACTATTGAATAGAGAGTTATATCTCATTCCAGACATGTTCAAAATATCAGTTTCTTCTAAATTTCTTTGATCCGATTTTTCTAATTGAGTTTTTACGTCTCCAGTAGGAAGAACACCAGGATCCTCTAAGACCCAAACTGTTCTGGTGAAAGATTCATCTTGATTGTTTGGAAACTCTTTATTGGTTGCGCTTTGGTATTCTTTTCCGCCAGTTTCAATATCTCCTAATTTTTGAAATGTTGTTTTGAATTCAAATGTAAGAGGATTCCAAGATATAATTTTAGTATTAAACGCTCCAGTTCTCAATCGTTTTTTTACATCCGAAGATGAAGTAACTACAGCGAATTTAGTAATTTTGCCATCATATCCAGCAGAAATTTTAGTTCCTTTCTCATCTGTAGTTTCGGTGTAAATCAGATTCAGTGTTGGTTTTTCCTTCATTAAAGAATCAATTGATTTGAAGTTAAGACCTTTATCAGTTTCGAAGAAAAAATATCCAGCAGTTTGACCTTTTCCTCCACCCGTTTGTGGAATAGATTTTTTAGCCAACCAGTTTAAGATCCAAAATGGTTTTCTGTTATTGCCAAAGAAATTATAAAGATTTGATGTTTGTTCGATAAGAGAGGAATCTACTTCTGCTCCCAATCCAAATGGATATTCATCTTGTAATATCTTAGTCACTGAGTCCGATATTTTTCCATCATATCTCTTCTTAACTCTCGTATATTCATTCATCATAAATTCTCTGGACACTAATGTCAGATTGGCAACATACTTGTTTGATCTGTTTACCGGTGTATCAACATTGTTGACATATAGAGTTAGTTTTTTAGTTTGCTCAAGATTGTCTTCTAATTCAATTTCTACTTTTTCTTGTCCAACAAGAGGAAGACCTTCTATAAGAGAAGTTTCATTGATAGTATAACCAGTATCAACAAAAGTTACTTGTAACTTAATACTATTAGTCAAGAGGCTTTCATAATACTTGAGATCAATAATACCTGGAGTAATATCCACAGTATCGCCACCAGCGTTTGAATATATCAAACACTTTTTAATATTGGATGCTTCTAATTTTTTGTTTGCTACTTTAGTCATACTTATTACCTCTTAATTATATTTAACCAGGAAGTCTATCAAGAACACCAAAATAATCCATATTATTGAAACTAGACGAATTTTGCGACATATCGCCAGATTCCGGTGCTTTTGCTAAGACAGTGTTCGTGACCATCTGTCTATGGATAATAAGATGTGGAGAATCGGTTGATGTGTATTCTGAGATAGCTTTTAAAACTCCTTCTCTACTTGATGCTTTATTTGTCGCTGCAAGCAATCCAGGATATACCTGCTCTAAAGCTTGAGCAGAATCAACGTCCGTAACAAATTCTTGACCAAGAACTTTTGCTGTAAGTTCTTTTCCAGAAGCACCAGGAACCAATCCACCCTTGTGGAATTCAATATGGAAGTGGTCATTATGTCCAGCATCAGGACCAAGCATATCCGCTTTTCTTGGTGAGAAACTTTCTCCTACAGCATGAAGAACTTGAGGTACAACTGGTTCTTTACTGAGACCATAATGTTTTAGGAATCTAGTAATGTATGGCCACATATATTTTTGGTCTCCAGCATAGGGACCACCCTTACCATATCCATGAGCACCAAGATCAAGTGCAACTCCACGCTTGTGTCCAGTTCCTCTGTGCGAAGCAACAATTCCACCATGATCGGGGTGCTCCATGTCTCCACCTTTCTGAGGAGGATCACCAAGATCTCCTCTTCCTTTACGGTGAGCATCGGCAGCTGGAGGAATAAAGTTTTTCTTCAACCAGAATCCAAGACCAGAGGCATAAATTTCTTGAGAAGTACCTCTTGTTGTGATTTGTGGGAAATCTTCAAGTAATCTTTGTGCTGCGTCTCCTACTTTTGCGTCTTCAGTGCTAGTTTCGTTAGTGCTAGTTTCGTTTTTGCCAAAAAGATCTCCGAAGAATCCTCTGCCACCACCATCTCTCATAAATCCTTTTTGACTAGATGGTCCTAGTAACTTTTTCCACTCTTGAGGAATATTACTTGGAATAGGATCTGACTTTGATTTCTGTTCAGCATAGTGATAAAAATTCCCATCGGGAGCAAACATAACGTCGCTATCTCCCATAAATTCACCCATACTGCTGTATGCCTTAAAATCTGTTCTTCCGTTCAGTTCTCTTAGTGCCTCAACAATCTTACCTTGATTTGCCTTTAATTGTTTAGCAAGAGCTTCATCTCTATATGCCTTCCCAGTAAACACTGCCTCAAATTGTCCAGGTGCAGTTCCAACACCCATGATT
>CEON01013194.1_pt1 | contig 12917 bp, 13 predicted proteins | sample 530291 | NCBI WGS metagenome assembly CEON01 (sample SAMEA2619888, study PRJEB7988) | marine metagenome | biome: marine biome (ENVO:00000447); feature: surface water layer (ENVO:00002042); material: "saline water (ENVO:00002010), including plankton (ENVO:xxxxxxxx)" | depth 5 m
CCGAGAGAAGATTTAATTTTAGCAGTTAATACAAACTGCAATGCACCTGATAAACTTGTAGATAAAATGATAGACAACATTAATGAACTACAAGGCAAAATAAAATACTTTGACATTTATACAAGTTTTGAAAACACAGGAGAACAAGCAGAGTATACAAGGCAGGGAATGAACTATAATGAGTTCATGGATAACTGTTATAAGATATTAGACAACACTCCTGACTCTACAAGAATACATTTTATGACTACAATTAATCTTACAAGTGCTCCTAGTTTACTAGGTTTCTTAGAAGAGATTAAAAAGATGAGAGCCAAGTATCAAACAAAAATACATGAGTTCAGAGTTAGAACTATGTTGAATTATTTAAGATGGCCCAGACCTTTAATGCTTTCGTTGATAGGAGAAAATGATAAGCAAAGATATGGCGACATGTGGTTAAAGTTTATGCACGAAAATAAACTTACAGAAAAGAAAGATCCTTCTGAAACTTTTTATTTAGAAGAAGTAGATCAAATGGAAAGACTTGTGGAATTTATGAGAAACGATAAACAACCAGATGTTGTATATGATGACATGCGTCTATACTTAAAACAATTAGACAAAAGAAGAAATAACGACTTTACTAAAACATTTCCAGAGTTGGCATACATGATGGAAGAGGACTACTATGGCTGAAGACCCTAAAAATTTAATTAAGTACAGGGACATTACTTTAAACAGTAAGTCTCCTTCTTTCTGTGGTGCTAAGTGGGGCAACAGTACTATATGGTTACATAGCGGCAAAACTACAAGCTGTCACCACCCTAGGCCTCATGATATTAATGTAGAGGATATTGAAAAAGATCCTAGTATGTTACACAATACAAGATGGAAAATGGAACGAAGAAAAGAAATGCAAACAGGTGTACGCCCTAGAGAATGTCAGTACTGTTGGAAAGTAGAAGACATGGGTAAAGATTATGTTTCAGATAGAATATATAAGTCTTTACAATTTACACCACAGGAAATGAAAAAGTGGCATGAAGCACCACACGATGAAAGAGTGGTACCACCTACAATAGAAGTTTCTTTTTCTAGAACATGTAACTTTGCTTGTAGTTATTGTAACGCAGACTTCAGTACAGAGTGGCGAAAGGACATAAGAAATAAAGGTCCATACAACATGGAAACACAGGGCGGTAATGTGTTTATGATTGATGGTGACGAAAATAATCCTTATGAAAGATTAGACGAACAAGAGAATCCTTACACAAGAGCTTGGTGGAAATGGTGGCCAGAACTTTCTAAAGGTTTACGAACATTAAGAATTACAGGTGGTGAACCTTTAATGTCTAATGATGTTTGGAAACTGTTTGATAAATGTAAAGAAGAAGGACATACATTTGAAGTAGGATTGAATTCTAACCTAGGTGCTAAGCCAGCACTAATTGATAGATTGATTGAGGCATCTCATGGTATGCACAATTTAACATTATTTACAAGCAATGAATGTGTGGGTGAACATGCAGAGTATATACGATGGGGTTTAGATTATGACTATTGGTGTCATAACATGGAGAGAGTTTTAACAGAGTCTAATATACAAAGAGTGGTTGTTATGATGACTATCAATGCTTTGTGTTTGTTTAGTATTGTTGACTTCTTTGAACAATTGATAGAGTGGAAAAACAAATATAAAAACAGGAGTATAGGCATCAGTGTAAACTTCCTAAGATTCCCAGCATGCCAATCATTGTTAGTTCTACCTGATCATATAAGACAAAGAATATCTCATGATATAGAATTGTGGTATATGGAGAACAAAGACAATCCTCATTTGAACGCAATGGAAAAAGGAGACATAGAAAGATTAATTAACTATGTTAAAGTAGTACAACAAGGACATGACTATCACGATTTTGATTGGGAAGCAAATGTAAGAGATTTCAAAAGATTTTATACACAATACGACAAAAGAAGAGATAGAACAATAGAAGTATTTCCTGAGGATTTTCTAGAGTGGTATAACAAAATAGAGGCACCTAATGTCTGATAAAATACCTACAAAAGATATTACAGAGGTATATTGTCCATTACCTTTCAATCATATGAATCTACACCCTAATGGACATATAGGTTTGTGCTGTGTTTCAGAAATGTTTCCTCCTAACGATGGTTTTTATAGGGACAGAACTACTAGAAAGATGATGAACTTATCATCTAATAGTGTAGAAGAAATGTGGTATCAAAGTACAGTAATTGATGCTAGAAATCAAATGTTAGAAGGTAAAAAACCTCCTGCATGTCATAACTGCTACAAGATAGAAAAACGAGGAGGCAAGTCTAGACGTATTACTGAGATAGAAAGATGGGGACAAAATATATACAAACCTAGATTAGAGTTTTTAGATTTGAGAATGTCTAACTTATGTAACTCTAAGTGTATGATGTGTAATCCAGACTCTAGTTCATCATTAGCAAAAGAATACAAACAATGGGAAGACAAATTAGATTTTGTGCAGGCAGATCCTAAAACATATAAGGAGTATCAATGGTTCAATGATGAAAAAATAGAACAAATATTAGAACATAAGAACACTCTAAAATATATGTATATCAATGGAGGCGAACCATTCATGATGCCTTTCCATTGGAAGTTTTTAGAAAGACTTATTGAGGAGGATGTTGCAAAGAACATTCATATCAGTTACAATACAAACTGTTCTCAATATGAAACATGGTATAATGATATATGGAAACATTTTAAACATGTATCCTTAGGCATGTCTGTAGATGGTGTAGACAAAGTTAATGAATGGATTAGAAGACCTGTAAATGGAAACACATGGGAACAGATAGATGAGTATGTAAACAAATTGATATTTGAAACACCTTCTTTGTATGCTATTAATATTACTAATACAGTACAGTTTCTTAATGCGCCTTATCTAGATGATTATTATGCCTGGGCACAACCTATTATAGACAAAAGAAATGCAGATCCTAATTTAGGTATAGGAACTATTAATCAAAACTTTCTTGTGTTCCCACATTACTTATCATTAAATTGTGCGTCAATAGAATGGAAACAAAAACTAAAAGCACACTTACAAGAGTCTATATATCACAAACAAATATTGACACCTAATATGATAAGTTATTTAGATGCTAAAGAAGAACATGAAATGCTTTGGAATCAAGGTATGCAATTTTTAGATACAGTAGAAGAGACTCGTAAGATGGGGCCTTGGAGAGACATATTTGACTATGAGTACAAATTCTAACAAAGCTATATGTTCTTATCCTTGGACACAAAATTACCAGGGTAGTCGTTACGAAAGAAAATTTTGTTGTATATCTGATGACTTACAAGGACTAGACAAAACAAACGAAAAAGATTTTTTTAATTCTGCTTATATGAAACAAGCAAGATTAGATATGCTTGCTGGTAAAAAGAGGCCCGAGTGTCATCAATGTTATAAAAATGAAGAGAATAATATAGCATCATTACGAGAAGAATCAACTCTAGACAGAGAAGGTAATATACAAAGGCACATACAAAAATTAATAGATGCAACAGCAGAAGATGGCTCTGTAACAAATAAACCTTCTTTTTATGATTGCAGAACTATACATTGTAACTTACAATGTGTTTCCTGTGGTATTGTTTATAGTTCACAACATATAGATTTGTTTAAGGATATGTTTAGTGATGAGGCATACGATCATGTAAGTAATTTTAAAGTAGACAAAAAACATGAAGATACATCTACACAAGAAATAGTAGAGGGACTAAAAGAAAAAAGAATACATAATTTTTATTGGGCGGGAGGAGAACCGTTTATGTCTCCTACACATTGGACAGTAATGGAAACAATGTTGGAGCTTAGAAAAGATCCTACTTATACAAATTATATAGACAGCATTAGAACACATTACAATTCTAATATGACAAGGAGAGAGTGGAAAAGAAAACCTGTTTCTCAAATATTAAACAAATTTAAAAATTTAAGAATAGAAGCTAGTTTAGATGGAACACATGAAACATTGGAATACACAAGAGATGGGGCAGAATGGAATACAATAGAAAGTAATTGGAGAGAGTTTCAAGAGGCGGGCATTTCAATGGAAGTGGCAAGTGTTTTGACTGCTCCTGTTATTTTTGATATAGAAAGATATATAGATTTCTTCGAACAGTGGCCTGGTATGAGAATAGCAAATCATTTATATATGATTAATCAGGAAGATCCATTAAAGCAAACCTCACTAGATATTTGCTGGTATCCCGATCATATTTTTAAACCTGCAATGGATAAGGCTGTTAGTTTGTTTGAAAAATCTTCTTTTGTCAATAAAGAAAAGACTATTGATATATTGAATTACTACTACAAAGCAAAAGAAAAATATAGAGATATGTTTAATGATCCCACAACATTAAGTAGAGTAAAAGCAAGAACACTATACAGAGACAAGTTTCAAAAAACAATTAAACTACCTGACTTGTTGGCTATTACTAATCCTGTTGCTTGTGAATGGTTCAATAATTTAGAATATGATTGGAATGATTGGACGGGGTATGAATTAGATTATGTAAAGAATCGCATACATGTGAGGGAAATATGACAGAAGGTTACTTCCATTATAATACTCTAAATAAAATGCACATAGAACTTTCTAGTCTGTGTAATTCTGTCTGTCCTAACTGTCCTCGTTATTATATGAACAGCCCTAACGAAATACCTGAACTAATACCTCAATCTATATCTATAGAAAATTTTAAGAAGTGGTTTCCTCCCGAAACAATGGCAAAGATACAACTATTATTATTCTGTGGTAATCATGGAGATCCGGTAACATGTAAAGACTTGTTACCTATTATGGAATACTGTTATCAAACATTACCTAAGCAGGGTACATTACAGATGCACACAAATGGAGGTATGAAATCTACTAAAGTGTGGGATAGAATAGGAGAAATGTTTTCCAAGAGAGAAGGTTGGAAAATGATATTTAGTATTGATGGCTTGGAAGACACTAATCATATCTATAGAAGAAATGTAAAATGGAATAAGGTAATGGAAAATGTTAGGGCTTATACAGCCCATGGAGGTAATTCAGATTGGGAGTTTTTAATTTTTAAACACAACGAACATCAATTAGAAGAAGCTAAAAGAATGACTGCTGAATTAGGTATAAGAACATTTTCTCCTAAAATAGCACACGGATTAGACGATGGCATAAATGTTGCCACAATGCCTGCTATAAACAAAGAAGGAAAAACAGACTATCACATTTATCCTCCTATAGAAAAGAAAAATAGAGTAAATTACATACAAGATCCCGACTCGGATAGAATTACAATTAAAAATAAAGAATTTGATAATATACATGTATTACAATTAGATTCTCCTATGGCCTTTCAACCAGGAACATCTGGATTGGAAAAAGTTACTGAAAATGAATTAAAAGAGTGGGACAGTCATAATATACGACCTAGATGTCACAGGGAAGTGTTTGTATCGGCAGCAGGTTTTGTTACACCCTGTTGTTGGATGGGATTGATTATACCTCATGTAGATCATGAGGACAAAGTGTCTGGTTCTTTTGAGCAACACCAATTAAAGGAAAAAATGCTGAAGATAGGATTAGATAAATTTAATCTTCACAATGATACATTAGAAAATATATTAAATGAAAATAGATTAAACAAAGTATATTCAGATGATTGGGACAAAACAACTGCTTGTGGAAAGTTAGTTGCATGCACAAAAGAATGTGGAATGCCTAATGTATTAGATGATACAATGTCGCATGAGGACAATCCATATAAAAAGAAAAGGGTAACTACAGATCACAGGGAACATTTACTATGGACTTGAAACATGTAGATTACAATTTTCCTGTATGGGAAGTTTCTAACTTTTTTCTTCCTGATGTAGATTATCAAGAAGGAATATGTTTCAATCAAAATTATAGTTCTGAAACTACACACTTAAGAAAGAGTTATGAACTGGACGAACATTTTTGTGCCGTTTGGGATCTCAATACAAAAGAATTGCAATCATTTATTAGAAATGAAATTAATGAAGTAGAAGAAGTTAGACAGATGTGGATGAATACACTATCTAATTTTAAGTATCCACCGTTTAAATATTCAGGAGAAATACTTGAAGACAATCCGGGTTTTGATATGGCACCTCATATAGATAATCGAGGCGTCTTTGGAGTTTTAATTATAAATTTAATAAATAATCCTATAGGCTCAGGAACAAGATTTATTGATATGAATTATGAAGGCCCTGTAGAAAAACACACAGGAGTATTCATGTTAAATAATTGGAATACAAGACATGCAATAACCAACCCCGGCCCTGACAAAAGAATTGTAGGTTATCAAAATTTACACATAGATTCAATATGCAAATAGAAGTCGTAATAAAACCTAATGTAATGAGAAGTGCTTCCATTGTATGGGAACCTTTGAATAACTCTCTTTGTAATTGGTGGTGTTCTCACTATATTGATAGGGAGATGTATAAAGAAAAACACTACACTACCTTTGATAGTTATAAAAAACTTTATAATACGACTAATGTAATTATGAATAAAGAATTAAAAAAAGGAACGGAAAAACTTAGAAGAATAATTAGGGAGATAAATGAATATATCGAAGACCCTAAAGATTATTTTCCTATAAAATCAGAAGACGTAAATTTAAAAATAAATTCAAAATCAAGACAACAGCTTAATGAAATTCATCGCTATTTTGTTAGAATAGCATATCCTACAACAGCATTTAATAAAGCAAAGATGGCGTATCAAGGACCAAGACAAAAAGATAATGAAGGATTATATTGGGCATATAATTGGCATATGGATCGTCGGGACTATTCATTTGAAGAACCATATAAAAAATATCCTGGAGACTTTTATATAGAAAGAAGTGTTGCTAGAAAATTTGTTTTAAAAGTACAAGAGTTAAACTATGGATGCCATGATATAGAACCTTTCTTTTATTATAAGTCTAATACAGCAAAAAATATGATAGATCATCCTGGCCTTGTTGTTCATCATAACGTATCTCAAAAGTGGAGGAATAAGTGGTATGAAATTCCCCCAGAATATTATTCAGCAGGTCTTGAGACTACAAAAAAAGAAATTATATCATTTGCTAAAAAGCATTCAGATATTAAAGATATACCCCCTTACTTTGAACACTTTCAATCTTGTGAAAAACATGATGTCTGGATGCCTCAAAATTGTATATTGGGTAAGAGTGTTTCTATAGCATATATAGATGAGGATGATCCGTTTCAATATGATGTTAATAATGGACACCAAACTAATTTTGGATTTGAATTTACAGACAGAGGCGATCGAGATTATTTAAGAAAGATTGGTTATGGAGGCAAAAAAACTTATGGATGGCCTTTAGGAAGAATAACACAAGGCAGGGAAGTTTTTGAGGAACTAAGGAAAAGAAATATGGAAAATAAATACCTTCACAATAAACAGGTAGTAAAGGAGATAAAAGTATGGAAGTAACAACAGAACACAAACAAGGTCTTAGATCTATGCGTCCAGTACCAAAACATAAAAGAGCATTGCTTACAGGATGTGGTAGTAAATTTGGAAGGGTAATGTTAGAGGTACTGTTAGAAAAATATGATGCAATAGATTTAATAACTTCAACACCTTTTGAAAATATAAAACAATCCATACCAGAATCAGATAAACTGAATATTTTTAATATAGATTGGCATGAAAGTATGGGCTATTTTATGCAGTATGAATTACCCAACCCTAAAGATCCTTATGATTTAGTGTTCTTTAATCACAACAACAAACCCCAAGGTTTTGGAATAGATTCCTATTACAAAGATGTTTTATGGACACAGGAGATTGTTAATAAGATACAAAAAACTGCTGATACAAAGATAGGTTGGATGATTACTTCAGGAATTATTTCACCTCCTGATTGGTTTGAGTATTCTCCTTATTTTCATCAAAAACATTCTCGATTATATTTAATGTATTTTTTACAATATATGAATGATTGTAAGTTTTTTGCAATAGATCCTGGAGAACCAGATGCTTTAACATCAGAAGAAAAATGGGAACAAGCAACACATATGGCAAACTTTATGTTGAAAAAAGATATGGAACCGGCAACACTATATAAAGCAATATATCATAGCGGCAAAGTACAAGAGCCAGAATTTAATTGGAAGTTAGATTGGATAAGGCAAAAGGAACAAGACTATTATCCTGAGGACCCTTTTATATATGATTAAGTGGGGAATATCGGCATACAACCATAACGCAGCAATCGCCGTTGTTGAAGATGATAAAATTCTTTTTGCTTCTGAGTCTGAAAGATACAGTGGTATAAAGAACGATCCAAATATACCTGAGAACATGATCAGGGCAGTATTAGAATATGGAGAGCCAGATCAAATACATTGGTATGAGAATCAACTATTAAAAAATATAAGAAGATTATACGCAGGACAAAAGTGGAAAAAACTAGACATACATCCTTGGTTAAAAAGAAAAAGAATACGATATCATGGACACCATGAAACACATGCTCGAGCAGGCTTTTATACAAGTCCTTTTGAAAGAGCAACTGTTCTTGTTGTAGATGCTATAGGAGAATTTGATACGACATCTATATGGCATGCTACACCAAAATATCTTTCTAAACTATGGTCAAACAAATATCCCAAATCGTTAGGTTTATTTTATTCTGCTATTACACATAGAGTCGGATTAAAGCCCAATGAAGAAGAATATATTCTTATGGGCATGGCAGCATACGGAGATCCATACAAATATTACGGCCACATGAAACCACTATTACAACAAAATTTGCATAAAGGTTGTAGGAGTTGGTTACCAGGAGTACAGGGACACCAAGATTCTTTTGATATAGCAGCTTCGGCTCAGTTAATTTATACAGAAGAATTTGAAAAACTTGTTAGATTAGCAAAGGAGACAAGCCCTAGTGATAATTTAGTTTTGATGGGAGGGTGTGCTTTAAATTGTGTTGCTAATTATATTGCACTAAAATATTTTGATAATGTTTGGATTATGCCAGCACCTGGAGATGCCGGCTCATCATTAGGAGCAGCATTAGACAAAAAAGTAGAATGGGAAGGCCCTTATTTAGGACATAATATAGAAGGTGATTATCCTGTATCAGATATTATAAAAGAATTAAAGAAAGACAGATTAATAGGAGTAGCAAATGGTAGAGCAGAGTTTGGCCCAAGGGCTTTTGGAAATAGAAGCTTGCTTGCAGACCCTCGAGGCTTACAAGTAAAAGACAAAGTAAATGAAATAAAACGAAGGCAAAAGTTTAGACCTTTTGCTCCTGTTGTAATGGAGGAGCATGCACATGAATTATTTGACATGCCTGTATCCTCATCTCCTTATATGCAATATGTTATTAGATGTAAAGAACCAACCAAGTATCCTGCAATAGTGCACAAAGATGGCACTTCTAGGGTTCAAACTGTAAATAAGAAACAACATTTAGGCCTTTATACGCTCTTATCTGAGTGGTATAAAGAAACAGGGTGTCCTATGTTACTTAATACAAGTCTAAACATCAAAGGCAAGCCTATGGTTAATACAATGGCAGATGCTAAAGAATTTGAAAGGACATACAATGTACGAGTGGCCTAGAATAGCTGAAAGTTATTGGGAGTACTGGGGAACAGAACCTCAGAGATCTAATAAAATTTTAGGAGATACTACTAAAAGAAGAAGAGTTATTTTAAAACCTGAAAATCCTAGGGTTTGGTTTTTCGGAGATAGTTTCGTACAATGTCCTGATGAAAATATATGGTCTCCCATAACACAAGAATTTAATCCTGTACATAGAGGTGTAGGAGGCACAGGTATAGAAGCAGTATATGCACAGTTATTAATATGTAAAGATTATATAGGTATTGACGATAGAGTAGTCATAACATTTTCTCATCATGAAAGAGAATTTCTTATAAGAGGTATTAGAGGACAGCCTGAATTCAAATATCAAATGAGAGGACAAAGACCTATAGTTAAAAATATTAGACAATATTCTCCTATGGGTACACCTTCAGACGAAGAATATGATAGTTTTGTAGACGATAAAGTATATACAGAATATTTACAGAACATAAGATGGGACTTAGCTTCTACATTAAAGCATATTGCTATGGTAAATAATATTGTAGATGTTGTTATACCTTCTTTAAAAACACCTTATGTAGCATGCTTTCCTTGTTTTGGATATTACGCACCTCAAATAGATTTATTAAGATCATATAATTTTTCAGAAAAAAGAATACAAGAATTAATACAACACCTTCAAACTCCTAAATCCTTGTGGGCTTTTGCACAAGAATTATCTGGTTGGCATTTTGTAAGCAGAGAGGGTTGGCAACCTCGCGAGCCTTCAAAAGAAAACACGGAAAAATACGAAAGAAGAATGAAATGCTCAAACCATTTTTTAGATGAGGATATAGTACCCTTTTGGAATGCTTATAAAGGTGTGCTAGAAAGGCTATCTCTAAGCTCACCTCCGTATAAATAAAAATACGATGGCTAAGGTATTACAGTTTCCTAAGAAGGAACCGAAGCCCAGAGTTATAAAGGGCTACAGAATGTCCTTCTATACAGAAGAAGAGATAGATCTAGCACTTTTATGTATCAACACATATGGCTGGAGACAGTTAGCCTATACTAGAAAAACTCTTAGCAAGATAGACCCTTTGTACATAAAAGACTGTTTGATTAGGGGGTATAACTCAGAATTGTTATCATATCCTGCCAAAAAACTTATAAATAAAATTATAGACGGAATGGAAACCATTGAGGTAAAGGTAAATTAATTATGCCAATGTACACATTTGAGAACACAGAGTCCGGCGAGCAATTTGATATGCTTATGAAAATCGCGGACAAAGAAAAGTGGCTCTCTAACAATCCACACATGAAACAAGTTATTTGTGCACCTAATTTAAACTTTGGTGGCACAGGAGATCGCACGAAACCAGATGCAGGTTTCCAGGAAGTATTATCTAAAGTAGCAGAATCTAATCCTTATTCTCCAATGGCAGATGACTTTGGTAAGAAGGATGCTAAGTCTGTTAAACTTAGAAACACAGTTAAGGATGTCAAAAAACGAGTAGGTAATTTGATGTCAGAATCTAAACCCGATAACGTATAAGGAGGTAACCGGCAAATAAAATTATATCATGTTAGATCACATTCACTAACAGGAGTAATAATATATGGCTAGAAGAAATCTTCAACTAGTTCAAAACACAGACAATCAAAAAGGCAGGCGGTCAACGCCTTTAAAAATTTCCCCACACGATCTATCCAGATTCGATCCTATCACAGACGCCCAGAATCTCTTCTGGCAAAAATACAAAAAGAAAGATGCTTTACTGTTACACGGCTCTGCCGGTACAGGTAAAACATTTATTGCCCTATATAAGGCAATGGAAGATGTGATAAACAAAGGAGGACCATATCATAAATTAATCATTATACGAAGTGCTGTACCCTCCCGAGAAATAGGACACTTGCCTGGTGACTATGGAGAGAAGATAGATGTGTATTCCATACCATATCAAAATATGATGGACGAACTCTTTCCTCACAAGGATAAACCATACGACAGATTAATGGAGCAAAAGAAGTTATACTTCATGTGCACCTCATTTGTTCGTGGTATTACATTAGACAATGCAATCATAATTGTTGATGAATGTCAGAATATGAACGACATGGAAATTAACAGTATTATGACACGAGTCGGACATCAATCCAAAATTATATTTTCGGGCGATTTTAGACAGACGGACTTATATAAGAATAATGACAAATCAGGGCTCAAGAAGTTTATACAAATAGCAGAGAATATGCCCTCATTTGACACTATTGAATTTGGTCCTGAGGATATTGTACGCTCAGATTTGGTCCGAGAGTACATTCTCGCCAGAGTAGAATACGAAGAAAAATACGAAAATTAGGTTGACATTTGGTTCGCCAGAGTGCATAATATATGGCATGAAACTGAAGAAAGCCATAGAATTTGCTACAAAGGCACACGAAGGCCAGACTAGAAAGTACACTGGCGAACCATATATCGTACACCCTTTGGAAGTATCTGACATTGTAAGCACTGTAGAACATACAGAAGAGATGCTTATGGCAGCAGTTTTACACGATACTGTCGAGGATACAGACACCACTATCGAGGATATAGATAGGGAGTTTGGCCCTGTTGTGGCTCAGTTAGTAGACGAATTAACTGATGTATCCAAACCTGAAGATGGCAACAGAGCCACTAGAAAGGGTATTGACAGGGATCATTCTGCTCAGGCATCTGCCCAAGGACAAACAATTAAGGTGGCAGATCTTATAAGTAATACGAGTTCAATTACTGAACATGACCCTGATTTTGCGAAAGTTTATATGAAAGAAAAGGCACTATTGTTACAAGTGCTTGATTTGGCAGACAAAAATCTTTTGAAAAAAGCACAAAAAATGCTTGACAATTGGTCCGTCAGAGTGCATAATTAGCATATAAACTAAAAAAGTGAGGAAAAGATGAAAAAAGAACTTCAAACTAAAATCGAGAAACTTTGTAAAGACATTGAAAAACAGCACTTTGCAGACTTTCCAAGTCTTACAGATTACGCTGTTACTTACAAAGCAGGTCGTAAATTTGTAAAAATCATTATCCAAAATCCTGGACAAAGTGTATGGGGTTTCATTAACTTGGCACATGAAAAGTTCCAAGAAGGTGATGTACTTTTAGCAGCAGGCTGGGCAGCTCCAGCTCTTAACAAAGCTAGAGGTAATGTTTTGGATGGTTTTAAAATTGATCGTAGAACAGTTTATGGTCCTGGATATTGTTCAGGAGCTGTAGCAGG
>CEON01120136.1_pt1 | contig 12896 bp, 25 predicted proteins | sample 530291 | NCBI WGS metagenome assembly CEON01 (sample SAMEA2619888, study PRJEB7988) | marine metagenome | biome: marine biome (ENVO:00000447); feature: surface water layer (ENVO:00002042); material: "saline water (ENVO:00002010), including plankton (ENVO:xxxxxxxx)" | depth 5 m
TACAACTTTTTTCTTTTCTTTTCTCCAAGACTTCATAGGCTTATTATATCCAGGGAATGTGTGTCCTCTATACTCTACTGAAGCTTTTTTCTTTAAGCCTGTGCCAGCAGCTTCTCCATGTTGTGTAAACTGTTTACCTTCTTTCATACCTTTTCTCTTTATTCTATTAGCTCTCGCTAGTCTTTTTTTGCCCTCTTCTGTATCTTTAAGCCTTTCAATTTTCTTTTTAGGTAAGTATACCTCTCCAGTCTCTGAAGACTTTTTACCTGAAGGAGTAGTCCATTCTTGTTCAGTCCATTTCTTTAAAGATTTTTGAGAGTCTTGCAACGCAGCGGTCTTTTTAGTAGTGTATCCTCCCCCTGCATCTTTATAAGCTTTGGCAAGAAATTGCGCTTTACGAGCACTTCACTGCCCACTTTTTCCGCCCTTATTGCTTGCAAGTATTCTTTTATATATTCTTTTTCTCATTTCGGGATGAGTATAATTTCCAGCTGCATTTACCTCAGCTGTTTTATTTCTTTCTTTAGTAATTTTTTTCATATCTTCTATAAACCTTCTGTATACAGCTGCTGCTTTACTCTTTCCCGCTACTCGAGCCCTTTGCTCCATAGCAATAGCTGCTTGAATTTTATGTGCGTGTTTTTTTCCACTATTCTTAATTTTAGACACAGACTTTATAGCTTCCTTCTCATTTACAAACCTTAAACCCTGTATAGTTCCTTTTGGGTTTTCATCTGTATATAAGTCAGAATGTTTTTTAGATAAAGCTGGCTGTCCTTTTTTTCTGGGGATTCTAGGATTTTTTTCAGCTAGTTTTTGTCCTTGGGAGTTGCCTTCTGGAGGAGAAGCTTTTTTAACCTCTTCTGGTAATCCTTTATGTTTAGTTTCAGCATACTCTTCGGCTTTTTTAGCTTTTATTCTTTTAGCTATTGCTTCTATTTTAGCAGCAAATTCAGGATCTAATTTAGACTTATCTAAAGTCCCTTCTTTCTCTGCATGGACCATACCCATAAATCTTTGTTGTGCTTGACTTTTAGCTGGCATTTTAATTATCCTTGTTGCTTTCTTGTATCCTTAATATTTTTTCTCGCAAGCCTTCTTTCGACAAACTTGCTACTATTTCAACTAATGCTTTATAACTTCTTTCTAATCCTTTTTGTTCAATTTGAATTTTCTTCTGTTGCGAGATTAACTCAATGATAATCCCTTCTAAACGTTTAAATCGCTCCTCGAGATCCTCCATTAATTCCTTTTCTATAAAGGCTGTTCTTTTTTGTATGAACATTCAAAAAGCAGCGGCTGCTACTATCGGAATGCCATACTGTTCTAATATTACTAACCAATCCATACATGTACTCCTTTTGCTGGGCTTGTCCCATGTTGCTAGTAAAAATATTCATTACTTAATCCTGTTTGGAAAAACAGTTTTGTAGCGTATTGAATCTTGAGGCGAATACGTAGATTTGTGGATAGCATCTCTAAAAGCAATATTTTGTGAAACATTTGGATTTACAGATCTTCCATCACCTCTATACAGTCTCTTACCTTTTGGAGTTTTTATTTCAACTATCGACGTCGTATGTGCTTTTACTCTCCCTTTTGTCTTCGTATTCGATTTTACTATTTTTGCGTTGTTATCTTTTGCGGTCTTGAATATCTTATTTAAATTATCCATTTCTTGACCCCAGTTTTTACTCGGTTGGTACGCTGTTATGTTTTTTGGATTTACTGATTCAGATGCAAAAAACCTATACTTAGGAAACTGCTTCTTATATGATGCTATGCTATTTTTAGGAACATAGACTTTAACCTTTTTCGGGTTAATATTTACGTTGCCTTTAAATAGGGTTTCCTTTCTTAGATTGCTTGCTTTATTTTTAGGTCTGTCCATTACAATAGCCCTAAATTTATTATTCCCTGAATATATTGTATCTCTTCCAGTGCTAACGTACTCACTTAGAGCATCAGGTATCATATCATCAATATTTCGTAAAGACTTGCCCTTTTCACCTAAAGACTTGCCTGTCATTATTTTACCTGACTCTAATATCTTTGCTAAAGAATTTTTAGAAGTTGTATGTGCAAAAAACTTACGCATAAGGGAAGCTTTTTTATCAAACAAAGATAACTGTAATGGTCCCTTTGGTTTTTTCGTTTCTTCTAAATTTTTCTTCATTTTGTTCATAACCCAATCTGGATACACCCCTGACTCTCTGGCTTTAGCTGCATTTATTCTTGACTGGTCGTGTGTCTGCTTCTTTACAAATCTAAAGTATTTGTAAGATTCGGAAACGGGATTCAATTTTTTTGCTGCCATTTTAGGCATTTGATTTTTACCACTCGGCATTTTTAATTTGTCGATCTTAGGTACTCCTGGAATCTTCCCCATTGCTGCGGTTGTTCTAGGTGCTTTTTTCCCTAGTATAGGTGGTGCATCTAAAAGCTTAATAGTATTAGCAAGGGTATCCGTAACACCGTTAAGTGCCTTGGGTACCCTTGCGATCTGATTAGCTTTTTTATAAAAGTATTTACCCATTGTCCTCTTTATCCCTTTTTTTGTCTGGCCACAGGTTATCGCAGAGCATGTAATACACAACTTTAAATTGATGTAAAGTCTGCTCTTTATAGAGCTTAAATAACCCTTTTACATATCAAGCATGAGCGCCCAGACCAAGTAAAATTACAAGAACAATTAACCAATCAGCCATTGAACTACTTCTTGCCTAGAGCCTTTTTAATGCTACCCCATACAATGTCAAGTAAAATGTCATCATATTGAGTTGGTGTCATTTTTACGATTTTTTCCAAGCCGTAAAAGACTGCTAAACAAGTTGGCCAATTGGCCATTAACCATTCCATCATGGTACTTCCTCCTATCGTTGTCTATTCAGTTATTGCCTTGGGATACTAGCGCTTACCGCCCCAGTACTCCGTAGCGTGTCCTTCGTTAACTAGTTGCTGATTTACACTAACCTCAGCATCCTTAACGAATATCTCACCTAGACATCGGCCGTACTTGCCGACTCCATGTGATTGAAGCGTAAATTCTAAATCGCTGGCCTCTAGTATTTCTACTAGTCTATCTTTAGCCGCTAGCCCCGCTTTCTTTTCAATGGGGTCTCGTGTACGTGACTCAGGAGTATTGATCCCTCTCATTCTTATTCTGATCTTTCTCCAAACATCGAAGCCAAGATCAACTAAACAATCAATTGTGTCTCCATCCACGATCCGAATCGCTTTTGCTTTGTACTCATACATAATTTAGTAATTCCTTAGTTAATTGTCAATGAAAATTATAAAGTTATTCTTCAGTAATAGTTTTACCACGTTGTGATTTATATGGTAATTTATACGAAGAGGCTTTCTTTTTTCTTCTTATTACTACCTTACCAGTTTGTGTGTCTAACACAGTTTCGACTATATATACTGTTCCTTTCTTATTTGTATATAAGACCGTCTCTAACTGATACTTCCCTACTGGAGCAGAAGTACATTTTTGAGTTTCTGCTCCAATTAAAAAGGTAGTTACTAACATTGTTAATAAAAATTTAGTCATTTATTAATATTCTTTTGTTTGGATACTGCCTTGTTTGCTGTGTTCTTCCTAAGATATCGCAGTCTCCTTCGTCATTATTAAACTCTTCACAGTTAAAAAAGATATCGTTTCCATTGTATTGATATGAGCCATCATCACAGAATCCATCACCTAACCAATCTGCTGGACCACATATACCATTACAATCTTCTATAAGCCCCGGTGTACACCCTTCATCGATAATTTCACAATCACCTTCATCGAAGTTTACTTCTTCACACCATAAGTTAATTGGGACAACATTACCTTCCTCGTCATATATTCCCCAAGCCCCGTCATCGCAGTATCCATCGCCAATTCATGAAACAGGCGCACAGTTACCATTACAATCGAGTATCATTTCACCATAATTTTCTAAATAGTATTCTGTGTTACAGTCGTTAAATTCACAGCTATCATCGTCTACGTTTGCATCTGAATCATAATTTAGTGCAGTGTCATCTGTACATCCTAAAACTATATCATTAATATTTATTGTGAAATTAAAGTCTGCTCTGTTACGAGTGTTTAACATACTCATGTAGTATGTACCAGGAGATACAACTCCCATGTTTACTTCATTTTGGCCTGTTGTAGTAAAGGAGTTTAACACGCTATCTCCTATGGCCATATTATCTGGGTTACATTGATAAAAAACACTACATTCAAATCCTGTAGCGTCTATATCTATTGTATATATTGCTGTTTCTTGAACATCAAATGCTAACCAATAAGTTTCGTCTGCATCCAAAGATGTAGAAAAAGATAAACTTTCCCAATCATATATACTAGCTGCTTCACACCCTACTACTGGTTCTGGGTCAATGTCGGGACCTACTATAGATTCCGCTTCATCGCATGATTGGATTCCGGTAACAGCAAATAATGTAAGAAACAAAATAAATGCTTTTCTTAACATTTTGATTCCTCCTCTAGAATTTGCTTCCAAGAATCTCTTCTATTATTTCGTCTAGTTCCTTTATTGAAGTCTTCAAAGAAAAAGTCATGTCTCCTTGAAGTCGTTGTACCTCTTCCCCCTCATCATAAAAAATAAGAGTAGGAAGAATTACTACTTTATTATTGTTTTGTATTTTAGGATAATTTTCAATATTTATCCTATATACTTTTGCATCAAAAGTTTCCCATTCATCTAATAAAGTCACTTTATTTGCTTCGTTCCATCCTGCCCAAAACTCAACAACAACTACTCCTCGTGCTGTAGCTTTTGAGAAATTTTTATCTGTTAAGTCTCTAACCTGTCCAAAAACTGTGGTTAGTAAAATTAATCCTGTTATTATTCATTTATACATAATTGTCTACTGGTTCCCATTGAAAACTTTCTTTTCAATTTTTTCAATATCTTTTTTTATGTCTTCTATATCCTTTTGGATTTCCATTAACATATTAGCGTTCATGTTTTGCTTCATAGTATATTCTTGTCTTGTTGGGGGCCAAGTTGTGTTAGGGTCTACTGCATAAACCCCTTCCCCTATTGGTGTAAATTTATTTTCTAAAGCAGTAAACTTTTTTTCGAGCTCTATAACGACTGAATTATCCTTATTTTCTAAAGAATCAAATCTGTCATCTAACTCAGCCATAAATGTAAAATACATTGTAATAGCAGACACTAATAAAGATCCAACATATATTATAGTTTTTAAATCTATTTTAAACTTTGAAGTTTGTAAATTATCCATTGTTAGATCTGGACCACCACTGGGCATTGGGGCTGGCTGTGCCGAAACCGGGGCATTTGCCTGTGTAAACTGTGGTTGCATAACAGGTGCCTGCTGAACTGGTGGTGGAGGAGGTGGAGGCGGTGGAGGTGTTTGTATTTCCAAAGCTTCCATCAACTGTTCTTCACTAAGTAAGCCCCACTCTATCAAAGTTTGACCTACTTGCGCATCAGGACCTTTTACTGCCATTACTCCATCAAGTTGTTGTTGGGTTACATAACCCTTTGATACTAATATTTCGCCTATTAATTGTGCCATTTCTTATTCCTTGTTAAAAGACAGTGAAATTAACTCCTGCCTTTAGTTCATAAGCGCTGATACCCCAATAACTTAGATATCTCGCTTCACCAAACATTCCAAAATTCCTATTAAATTTCCATCCAGCTACTATACCACAATCGTAATCAATTGATCCTTTTTCATATTTAAAGGAGTATTCAGTTAAACCTTTGCTGTATGGCATTATTGACGCTCAACTATGTACCCACCAATCTTTTTCATATCGGTAGTAGTCTACTCCAATAACCGGAGAGACCTCCCATTGATAGCCAAGTGCGTCTATTTCTTCTTCATTATATAATGTAATTAAATCGCCGTAGTAGTACTCGTAAAATTCATCGTCATCTTCGGCTACTATGTTGCCGTCGTCATCATACCAATTATATGAGCCTATACCTGCTTCTTCATCTATCCAATAAAACTCGTCTGAGTATCCGTAGTTATAAGCTAACTCCCACCATCTTCCTTGGTTTTGCTGTAGCCAGTCATTAAAAGGAAAAAGCCCATACGCTGGATGAGCTCTAAAATTGCCGCCTACAGTGACGTTTCAGTTGTTACCTAATGCTTTCCTCCATCTACCATCAAACTGTCCAAATTCAAGCTGTTCTCGCCCAAAATTAGCATAAGAAGCTTTTACTACAAAGTTATCTCCTAAATATCTAACCCATGACTCTGTATCTACGAACTCTTCGCCAAATTGTCTTATGGAAGAAAACTTTATTAAATACTCCCAACCGCTGACTGCTCCAATAGTAGCTATGTCTGATAGTTGCTTCTCTGACCCATCATAAAATTTCTTACCTTTAGCTTGATATTTAAATCTCGCTAGTTTTCTAATCCCTAAGGATAAATTATACGAACCTTCTATTTCTTCTGTGGTCTCATTAAATGTTCCCTGTTCCGCATCTACAGCAAATGTTTGTTTAGGTGTAAATGGAGACTGCAAGCCTGCACTAGCATAAAAGGTTGAATACTTTAGGAAATTATCCATAAAGTAATTATTTTCTTGTGGCGCCGCACCAAAAAGGGTGCAAGATGCCGTCAATAAAGTTATTAAAAAGTTTTTCATATACTTCTCCGTTATTTACTCTTTACTATCAGATTCCTCTGGTAATAGTTCAAGCCTAAAACTAACATATTCTGTTTTGTCAGTTTTGGTATAGCCCTTTCATGCAACAATTTTATAAACACCTGGTTTAGTAACATATAACTGTCCCTTAAAATCTGGTTGTTTAGTTCCAGGTTTTTTTGCTGCTTTAAAAATTATACCTGTATTTTCGTCTGGCTTTCTCATTATTTTTTCTCTACTTTATCTTTCTTGTTCCGTGTTACATCTAAATGCTCTTTTGTGCATATTAAATCAAACATTGCTGCTCCTCCATGGAAGATGGCTGTTTTATAATTACCTCTTTTTAAATTATAAACGAATCCTAAGGTGTGTAAACTAAATAAGGATCCGTGCACAAATGATGCAAATGTATGTAAGTCTCTATTATCGTCTTTTTCATCTTTTTTCATAAACTTTTGGGGCTAAAACTTTTTAGTAAAACTAATCCCATATTGAGTTTCCCCCATCATATTCTTTTTTCTTAATTTGCCTATAGTATAACGTACATCTTTTTTAGGCTTAAAGTCAACCCTTTGGTTAGTGACTAAGTTCAACGTGTGAGCTCCGACACTTCCTGGTCTTGGGTTAGGTAAACTTATAATCTCTTTCTTAGGACGTTTTTTAGGCACAATATTAATTTTAGTTGGAGGTGTAACTGACAACGGTTTATTCTTCAGCTTTACTGAATCCAGTGAAACGGAGAGAGGCTTCACTACAACTGATTTTGTCTTTGTTTTTGCTTCCGATATTTTTGTAAAAAATTTTCCCATAATTATCCTAAGTAAGGTGTTAAATATTTAGTAATTGCTGTTTGTAATTTTTGATTTAAATTTGTTAGTTTTGGACTTTTCATTACTATATGAGTAGGTAAAGCTAGTCCATAGTTTGCTGCAGCTAAGCCTTCAGCAACTCCAAAAGTAGGAGCTGGAACATCTATTACTTTTTTAGTGACTTTATTTAATCTAGGAGCTACTAAGTTCGCTGTTTGGTCTAAACTTTTAGCTTCCCTTATAACTTTTTTAACAGGCTTTTTAGTAAGAAGCTTTCTTCTGGTTTGAGGCTTCATAGTTTTTTTACCTACCCATTCAACCATTTTACTAATACGAGCTTTTTTAGTCATAACAGCAGGATACTCTTTTCTAACTCCTGGAACTTTTCTATTAACCCATTCTTGTACTAATCTATCCATTGCCTCTCCAGTAGGAATATTTTTATTATGTAAATATTCTGACTTAGGATTAGCTCCAGCTTTAGTGCTCGTCGGGTCATAGTCTCCTTGTTTAAAAAATTTGCCCATTATTATTCTCCTATAAATTCACCTTTTATTGGCATGGCCCTTACTTTAGTTTTTTTTTCGAAGTACATCCACATGTGCCACATTTTGGTTTTGGATTCATTATATTTTTAAATGCTATATATGATGTAAGCCATACACCAAAACATAGAAGTCCATAAAAAAACATATATCCAAATGTATTAATAATATCCATTACTTCTTTTTGTTAGCTTGTTTGCCCATTGCATATCCTGTTCCTGTACCGCCTAAGCCAGCTGCTATCATTCCAGCATTATCTTTCATATACTTTTTAGCTCTATCAAACATAGAAGGAGCAACTTTTCCCATATCAATTGCCTTGTCTTTATTTGGGACTGCTACTATTTCTGCTTTAGGTTTCATGTTAACTTTAGGTGCTGGTTTAGGTGCTGGTTTAGGTAAATTTTTAAAAGAACCTCTGTTTCCTAAAATTTGTTTTTTACCTAACATATTTTGGATTACTTTTTTTTCTTTACCGCCACTTGCCTTAGCGTGGTCTCTTAAACCTTTTTCAGTTTTTTTAGATCCAGTCATAACTCTTTGTATAATATTTTTATTCTGCTCTTTGCCTATTGCTCTAGCAGTTGTTTTAGATTGGACATTTTTTCTTGCGACTCCTACAACTAAATCTTCATCTACTTTTAACTGTTTAGCTGTCTCTTTGATACCTTTTCCAGATTTCAAATGTTTTAACACTGACTTAGTTAATGCAGTTGCAGCAGTTTTAGTGTGGCCCCAACCTTTTTCTTTTAAAGCTAAATGCTCTTCATAAGTTTTTGCCATTTTAGATTTTTTACCATGATACATCATGTGAGGCTTAAAATCATCTTTAGCATATGCTTTTTTATTCATTTTAGCTCCTATTATCTTATCTGCTTTAGTAGGGTTAGGGTTGTTGTCTATACCAGCTTTTACGCTTAACATCCCAAAATTATCTTTTTTCTTTTTAGCTACTTTTTTAGCTACAACAGCTATTGCTTTTTTATACATAGGCTTTTTAGCTTTCTTTTTCTTTTTAGCCTTAGTATGATAGCTTGCATTTTTATCTGATTCCATTTTACTCTCTCCTTGTAAATTAGATTTTTTAACTAGCTTTCCACTTTGAGTAAATTTATACCCTGCTGGTGAAGCTAGTTCCATATGACCTCTTGCAAGACGATTTCTTCGCATCATATCTTTACCAGTTTTTTGATGTACGAGTTTATATGCATCGTCATAAGTCATACCTTTTGACATTAAGTGTTTTATCTCATACTCCCTTTTCTTTTTAGGTGATCCAAAAGTTCGTATTATTAAATTATCCATCATAATTTATTTTTTCCTATGCTTTGCAGCGCTTTTTCTCATTCCTTTTAACACAGAGAAGAAATCTTTTTTCTCCCAAGGCTTTATATTTTCCATTGCATGCTTAACATGGTAATTCTTTTTTCTTAATACTTTTCGTGCCTCTTTAATAATATGTGGGGCTGCTGGTTTTCTTTTCTTTGCTGTTTTCTTAAAAACTTTTTCTGCTTTTGTAGGTTTTGGTGTACCTGTAAAATTTTCTGCCAGTTTTTTAAAAAATTTAAACATTCTCCTGCTCCTTCTTTTTTCTTAACGCTTTTTCGTATCCAAGTGCTGATCCGACTCCGCTTCCTAACGCAGTTAAGATAGCGGCACCTTTTAACTTAGACTTATACTTACCAATACCTTTTAGTACTCTTTGTACTTTTTCTACTGGTAGCTTTGTTGTTTTTTCTAGCTTCTTTCCGCTTACTATCTTTTTACCTATAACTGGTATTTTTAGATCTCTAGCTTTGCTAGGATTTGACTTAGGTTTTAAAATATTTTTTACTCCTTGAACTGCAGGCTTAATTCCCCCTTTATCTTTTATCACTGCTCCTGATAAATAGGTTGCTCCTGTAGCTGTACCTAAAAGAGATCCTGTAGTAGCTGAAACTGCTGCCCTATTAGCATCTTCTTTAGGCGCTAAGGCTTTAGCAGCTGCTGCTTGAAAAGGAACTCCGGGGAGTATATTAGACGCTGCTCCTGCAATTCCTACAGCTAAAGTATCATATTTTTTCCTACGAACTTTTTTTGTAGTATCAGGATACTTTTCATCCATATTCACAGGAAGTAACTTATCTACTGCCTTTTCTCTTGTACGTCTTATAAAACCTAACTTTAATAACATAGTTTATCCAAAATACCTATTTTGCGGGTAAGGCATATTTCTCTTTTTTTCTTCTTCTTTAGCTTTAGACTTTCCTGCTACATACCCTGCTGTACCAACGGCACCTGCACCTGCTGTCACTTTAACTGTCTTCTTTGCTCCTCTACCTACTGCTTGAGCACCTGATTTCATCTTAGTACCTACAGCCTTCATACCACGGCCTATAGCACCCATCATTCCTACTTTTTCTAATTCTTTTTGTGCTGCTTCGCTAATAGTTAGTGAAGAGGTTTTTTTCATTTGGTCGTTAGTTTTTTCAAGCTTATCGCCTGGCTTATATGTTTTACCTTTATTAGTTACAATAAAGATAACTTTGTTTGGCTTTGTGCCTACAACTTTACCTTCTGCACCATAATGTGCACATTGAGGATTTATATCTTTTACTTTATCTCCGTACTTCATTTTACTCTCCTAATTTTTAATTTAAAAAAAATTGCAGTTGGGCCCGTAGATACGGGCACCTAGTTATTTATTTTATTTTTATCTCTTTTACTACATCTTCTTCATCAGCTTCTACTTTAGGTATTCCTAAAGTTAGCATGCCATTTGAAAAAGAAGCTTTGATACTATTGCCATCTAAGTTTTCGCCTAACCTAAATGATCTTTTAAATGAAGACTTCTTAAGCTCTCTAGTAATATAAGTATTTTGATCGCCTATTTCAGGTTCATTTTGTTTTTCTCCAGAAAGAGTTAGTATTCTATCTTTTTCATGAAACTCGATTTTAATATCTTTCTTACTCATTCCTGGAACTGCTGCTTCAATCTCGACTTTATCTGCATGTGCTTTTACATCACACTTTGGATAAGAGCCTTTTCCAAAAAAGTCTACTCCAAAATCTCGAGTAAACTCAGGAAAATTAGATTTCATTATTTTATCAAAAAGCGAATCGAATGGAGTTAAAAACTCGTCTCGATCAAACATCGCTGGTATTCTGTTTCTTCTTTTTATTATTGTCATAATTAGTACCTCCTTAGGTTACTTTATTTGTGACACCCACTACTTAAAGTATGTGAGCTTGGCATCCGTTCCTTAAAGGACCCAACTGCATATTTCTTATACCAAAAAGCTTTACTTTCTACTTAAAATTCCTTTTAATTCTGAAACTTGATTATCTAAATCGTTAATTTCTTTAGTTAAAGCATCAAATTTTCTATCTAACTTATCATCCGACTTATTTCATCTATTGATCAATTTAATGACCATACCTTCCATATTTTCTAAAGTTTCTGACTGACCTTTATTTTCTACTTTTAAATTTTCTAGTGTTTCTGCTTGCTCGTTTGCTCTTTTATTTAAAGAGTATACTAGCACTAAAAACATTGCACCAACGACCCCTATCATCCCAGCTTCGGAATATAATGCTAAAAATTCTTCCATAACTGTTATTTACTTCTTTAATCTTTGTTTATTTTTTAAATGTGTAAAATACTGATTTACACTGTCAGGATATTGTTGTCCTGATCGAACTAATCTTAATGAATCAGCCTTATGCACGCTCCTAATGTTAGGGTTGCTAATTTTTTTAATAGACGTTAAAGCTAATCTATTAAACGTAGAGTCAGGCACAGTGCCAAAAGTGTTCTGTATAAATGGTCCATGCTTTTTCTTTACATTTTTAATAACTTCTTTCTTTACTCTAGGTCCTACATAAGGTACATCCACTACTTTATTATAATGTTTTACTATGTTTTTTGTTTTCGCGTCTTTAGATCCTTCTAGTGCTACACGAGATGTTACAGCAGCTTCTAGCTTAGGATTTGGTTTATATTCTTTTGCTATTTTAAAAAATTTTCCCATTAGTCTAATTCTTTTATACCCGAACCTCCTGATGGAAAGTGAGATACTTTTAGTGTATCTAACTGAGTTTTAAATCTTTTAGCTCCTTCCTCATATCTTGCTTGGCTTTCTGGTCCTTCATATACCATACTTACGACTGAGTTTGGATCACCTTGGTCCATTCTATCAATATCACTTCTAACTAATTCTTTTCTTTCTCTCATAACCATCTCGGATCTATTCATGACATCTTTAGCACGCTTTTTTCCTATAGATTTTCTAAGCTTATTAAACATTTTAGACATTCGTGCTCTTCTAACTGCTCTGTAAACATCCGCTCTTCCAGCCCCAGCATAAGGAGAATCTAATGCTTTATCAAATTCTTCATTATATTTGCCTCTGCCTTCATTCTTGCCCATATCCATATCACCGCCTTTTCCTTCTTCTACTCTCCAAGGATTATCTTTTAAATAATCACTAACTTTCTTATCATTTTCTTTGGTAGTTTGTGACCCTGGTTTATAGTAAGCAACTACTGCACTCTGATATTTGGTTTCAGCTTTATAGTCACTTCCTTGTGGAGCTGCTGTCCATGGGTTTGCAGTAGAATACTTCTTTGCTGAAGTTGAGGGGTCTTTATCTCCTGCAGCCTGATAAAACTTAGTTAAATTTGCTACATACCCTTTACTATCTGTAAAGTTAGAGTGGTGCTCAGTAACTCCTGGCGTTGCTCCTCCTTTACCTTTAGCTTGTGCTGTCTTTTGAAAATTTTCTGGCTTTGTAAATGCAAGCTTTGCCATTTTAAAATTTAAATTGTCTTTATTAAAAAATTTTCCCATTAGTATTCTCCTAAAATTTTTCGTATCTAATTTCTTTGAAAACAGGCTGTCTTATT
>CEON01064902.1_pt1 | contig 12882 bp, 4 predicted proteins | sample 530291 | NCBI WGS metagenome assembly CEON01 (sample SAMEA2619888, study PRJEB7988) | marine metagenome | biome: marine biome (ENVO:00000447); feature: surface water layer (ENVO:00002042); material: "saline water (ENVO:00002010), including plankton (ENVO:xxxxxxxx)" | depth 5 m
GAGGATTCTCAAGCTGTAGGCGTGGGAGCCTTAATAGGAGCAGGCATTGGGTCATACCTAGGTCCTTGGGGGCAAATGTTTGGCGCGTCTATTGGAGGCGCGATGGGAAAGAAGTTCGGTGAAGCGTCAAAAGAAGCAACAGTTTTTGGCGGTGGAGACGATTCAATTGACTTAAAAAGTTTTTCGCAAGATGTGGCTAAGTCTATTGATTTCGAAAAACTTTCTGATGACGTTTCTAACGGTTTAGATTTAATGTCACTGTCGGGAAAAGACCTTGGTAAAAAATTAACTTCAGCTTATGGCGCGAGTGTAGAGCTGGGTCAGATAATGGCAAAGTTAGGAAGTGACGACGCGGCAGTATTAGTTAATCAATTACAAATTCTTGCGGAGGACGCTAAAAGAGCAAGGGAAGAAGCTGAAGCTTTAAGCAATTTAATGGAGCAACAGGCGACTGCAATGGCTCAACTTAATGCCGCGATTCAGCAAAACAGAGAAACACTTGATTCATGGTTACAGACTTTAACTGCGGTTACTAAAGCTCGTGAAGCTTTTGACATGGCGCAAGATAAAGCTTCCAGAGAATACTGGACTGCTGCTGCAAAATCTGTACGAGATTTAAACAAAGTATTTTTAACTGACGAAGGAAATGCAGAAGCTGCAAGTCAAATGAGAGACGCCTCAGTCAATAACAAACTCTTAGATGATCTTGCTAAGATACAGATGAAAACCAGAGATGGCATGATCGCTGCCGTAGAAAAAACAGGTGGCGAAGCAGGCCTTAGTGACCAAGTGCTTTTGGATATACGGAAGCTACAAGAAAAAGCTGTTAACACTGGAATGAGCAATGTAGAGATGTTCGACGAGCTTAAACAGATTAACGATGGAAACGGTGGAAAATTAGAAGATAACGTTGCGTTGATGAATCAAATAACAGGCCTTATGGCTACGCAAAATTCTGAAATGAAAATTGCGAACTTAACTGCCGAAACTCAGTTACAGATAAACAAACTACAGTTAGCAGCTCAGAAAAAACAAATTCAAATATCCAAAGACATCAAAACTATGGGTGGTTTAAATACTTTCATGGACCCAGAAGGAGCCGGAAAGAAAAAAGCTGAAGACTTTGAAAGAGGATTAGAAGGATTTGGAGTCGGCTCCGCAAGAGGAGACGCCATGCAGCAAGGACGCGGCGCGGTTCAATTACTCAGAAGCGCTATGGATGCTGGCGTAGATATAATGGGACCCGATGGAGAAGCTTTCAAGCAGCAAGCAATTGACGCAAACGCAGGGTTTATAAGAAACACCTTCACAGACAGAGCCGAACGGCTAAATCAACAAGCAGATCAACTTGATGCTGTGGGCCGAGGAGCAGAAGCCCAACAATTAAGAGATCAAGCATCAGGATACATGGCTCAAGCTGGAAGAGCAGACGAGATAGCTGAGAATCAAGTCATGGCTGAATTTAAAAAAGCAAAAATGCCTGAAAATATTGCTGAAATAAAAGATATCGACGAAAAGCTTTTAAAGGCTCAACAAGATTCGATGAAAAACAGGCAAAAAGATTTTGAAAATGCCTTAAATGCTGCTGACATAACTGACGCTACTCAGCAAGTAGCAAATCACATAGCTGTTCAAACCGCTTTAATGAAGGAGAAAGAAGCTCTAGAAGCACAACAAGAAGCCGAGAAGAAACTAAAAGCCGCAGAAGAGGCAAAGGTGACTGCAGATGCGAAAGTAAATCAACGAAGAGGTGGTTTATTTGCTCAAGCCTTATCAGATACCCAATGGGCAGAAGGGGCAGAAAGGGAAGCTCTTTCTAGTGTTTTAGGTATGAAAAGAGATGATGATTTGAGTGATGCACAATCTTCCAAAGGAATGGATAGATTTATTCAAGCGGTCATGAAAGGTTCTGGAGGTAAAATAACCAATGTAAGTCAATTGATCGGAATGAGTGACAAAGAGCTTAAAGCATTATACGATAAAGGAAGGGGAGATGTAAAAGGAGGGCAACTTAAATTAGATGATGTAAAAAACCTTAATTCATTTTTAAATGAGGCATTTATGAATGAGGACAACAATAAAGCAACACAAGCTTATATTAATTCATTAAATGATATGATAGTAGCTTTTGATGAATCCGAACGAATAGATGAAGAATTAAAAAAATTAACTGCAAGTTTGGCGGCTGCTAACAATGCGCTAGGCCAAGCCGCAACAGATGCGGCTACTGCTCAAGCGGTAGCTGCTGCTCTTCCCGCCACTCCTGCAATAGCCGCGCCCGGAGGCCCCACCGCAGGTTTACCAACTGCAGGAGGTGGACCAGCTTTACCAGCGGGAAGTCCAACTTTTAATAACACCATGTCAATTCCGGGTGGTGGAAATGGTCAATTACCAACATTCAATAATCAAGTTGGTGGAGGCGGTGGTGGAGGCGGTGGCCTTGGTGGCGGAACACCTGCACCTGCCGAAGCTGCAACAGCAGAAAATCCAATGTCTGATTTAGCGACTAACGTTGGAAGTTTGGTTGAGCAACTCGGACAAGGAATAAATGCTTTTCACAGTATTAACTTTGAAACGCCGCTTCCTTTAGTTGTAACGGTTCAAGGAGAAGTTTCTAATTTGATAACTCCAGAAGATATAGCTAAAATTGAAAACGCAGTAATTGCTAAACTTTCAAGTAGCAGACCGCAAAACAACGGAGCAAACATGGCGGCTAACGTTAATCCCGGACAAGCTGCGTCAACGCAAAATCTATAGGGTAAAGTTTAATGGCTAGTTTTACGAACGCTCAAGTTTTAGGCATAAGCGCGTCGAGTCAGTTTCTAGGAGATAGAACGGCTCGACTGCGTACCGTTAAGAGTATAGAAATTGAGGGTTTTATAGACAGTCGTTCGAACACAGATTTACAAGGCGTTTCTGAGACTCAAAGTACAATTGATACTTTAGTAAGTTCGTTAAACTCTCCCTCTACAGTCACAGAAGAAATATTAGTAAATAGTATAAATTTCGGAACCGGAAAAATTGTTTCTGTAAATTTTCCTGCCGCAGCCGGAGGAGCAAAAGAAAATCAAATATTAGTAGGAAATTACAGTGCTTCGCTTGAGATTTATGATTCCGGAGACATAGCTGCATTAAATGAGGCGACTGACGATCTCTCAATTCCAAATACAAATTTTTTAGAAGAATTCTCTGAAAACTTTTCTGCTTCGCGAGGAGACGATGACGTTTATGAATTTTCTCACGATTTATCTTTAAGATATATTTCAGGACTTCAGCCAGACGGAGGAGTAGGAACAGAAATAATAAACCCTATTAGCGCCGCTAAAACTTTAGCTCAGTCAGTTTTTAATCAAACTTTAACTAGCTTTAACTTCATCTTAGGAGGAGCGGGTTACGATTACGATAGCGTAGCTAAAAAATATTTTAATGAAACTTATGATTTAGAAAATGGCACGGCCAGCTATCAAAAAAGATTTTCGCTTTTTAAAACAGATGGTACTACCTACTCCGCTCAAATCACCAATGCTTTAGAAATGGGTGAAGATGGAATAATCAAAGTAACAGAAAACGGAGAAATACAAGGAAGAGCTAATGATCAAAGCACTTTAATTGCTCGTGCTAAAGCCGGGGCTAATACCGAAATAGCAAATTCTTTTACAAGATGCTCTACTGCTTATACAGCTTATAAATCTTATTTAAGCACACCCGCATCTCTTCCGTGGTTAAATGCTAACTCAAGCACGCTTCGAAATCAAAGTTTATCTACGTCTAAAACTATAAACGCCAATAATGGAACTGTAAGTTATAGCGTAGAATATACTGACGATAAAAATATAGAAAGCGTTTCTTTAATAAAAGATAGAACTATAGACTTTTCCAAAAACGGAGACATCTGTTCGGTGTCGGAAAAAGGAACAATAACAGCAGTTGGCGTTTCCAAGGGTGGTCCCGCTACTATAAGCGCTAGCCTTAGTAATTTACCTAGCATTTCTGACGTAAAAACGAGATGCACAAATGTTTATACAAAAAATAGACAAACTGGGACATTAAAAAAAGTAAAAGCTTCTTCAAGCTTTGCCGGAGTCACTCACGAACCTAATTCCGGCTCTAACTTAGGAGGTAAAACTCTAGAATACACTTACGACTTTACGGATGATCCAGAAGTATTTGAAGCCGGAACATTTTCTAGAAAGAAAGTAAAATCTAATGATTCTATGGGAGTGGTAAATACTAAAATATTATCTTTCCCTAATCAACCCAATAACATATCTCTGGTACATTTTCCAAATCAAACTTCTCCATCTACGAGAACAGTATCCGCAGAAAGTTTAATGAGAAGAGATCAAACTGGAAGTAACAACATTATAAGCTATAGAGACTTTCAGCCCGCCGCTAAAGAATTGTTCAATGACATGCTTTTAGAGGGAATGAATTTTCTAGTTGATAACCCAAGTTTTACAACTATAGATGATAGTCAAGTATTTGTTACCGACTTATCATTTAGTTTTGACTCCACAAATACGCTTAACGGAAGTGTGACTTTCACATTTATAGGAACCCGACAACCACCTGACATGAGGAAAATTTTGTAAATGGCAACGCCAGTAACAATAAGCTACGGGACCTTCACTTTTGATGGAGCGGAAAATACTTACCCTGTTCCTTATCTCTCTCGCAGCAACGAGATGGTTTACTATGCTGACAAGTGGTGTCAGGCTACAAAAATATCTTTAGCTGGGCAGGTAACTGGAACCTATGATGAAATTAATACTCGAAGAAGCGCTATCCTAACCGCCTTTGCAGAGGACTTCAAAGACTTAACTGTAGTCGATGACGGCTCAACTATATTAACGTTTTCTAAATGTGTAGTACGGAGTGTTTCTTTTGATCCTTCTAATATTGGGGCAGCTTCTTACTCTATTGAATTGGATTGTTACCAAAGTTCTGACTTCAACGGAACTTTTGGCGTAATGGACCCAGTAAATCAATGGAGCTTTAACGAAGGAGACGACAGTTTAATCACTATTAATCACACTATCTCAGCTAGAGGCTTTAAAACTTCTAACAGCGCCATAACAAATGCTAAAAACTTTGTTCAAGGACTTCAAGGTACGTCAACATTTTCTGCCGTTACTCCTCAATTTATAGGTGGACTCAGCGTATCTAATTTAGTTTTAAAAGGTTCAGGAGTAAGCATTAACAGACTAGATTCTACTTACGAAATAACCGAGGACTACGTAGCTCAAACCGGAACGATAATGGATATCGCCGCTATTCCGGGAGTTACATCTTCCTTCAGCGCCGACTTGACTTCAGGAGCTGCAGATGATTATCTATCAGTAAACGTAGACTACACAATCCAAGGCGGTAAAGATATAACCGATTCCGACTTGAGATCAAAAACTCCCACGGTCTCAACGATATATTCTATAGCCACTGGGGCAGTTGATATAACAGGTCTTAATACTGGAGCCTTATCTTACAGTATAAACGAAGATTTAAATGCAAAAACTATTTCGGTAAAAGCTTCTTTTAATAATGATAGAGCTTATGAAGTATTTTCCAAAGAAAACCCCACTACATTTAACGGCGTATACTTTGACTACAATGCATCAGTCGATACTGACTTAATTACTGACGTAACGACGGTAAGCATAAACGGTTCGCTAAAGTCTCAGGTAAATGGAATACAAAATAAAGTAGATAGAGTTTCGGGTTATTATTATACGGATATAAACAATAACCCATCAGTATACCCGAATGGAATAACGGGATATTTAAAATCTATTGCTGACTCTTGTTACACGTATCCTAATGGTGAGTGGACCGCCGGAACTTACTCCTTATTTTCAGGCCCAGAATCTATAAGCGTTACAGACAATTATACAAAAGGGGAAATAAATATATCTGCTACTTTTTCGGATAAAGATAAAAAAGTAGGATTCAAGGAGGCCTCTTTTAATGTTAGCGTCAAGCCTTCGTTAGCTCAATACTCTGCCAAGGCTAGCGCTAATAAAGATGGCCTTTATCAAGTATTTGATTTAAATACTAGAACACGGGAAGAAGTTACTATAGGAGGTAATTTTTCTGCTTACGCCGAAAACACAGATTACAGAACAGAAGTCGCGACTTACATTGATGACATAGAAAATTTTTATGTCGCAACCCCTCAAGCTTTTGTTACTTCCGAGAGTCTTGATGAAGTAGCTGCTCCTTACTATTCTTTAGGATTTAGTCATACTTACAGTAAATTTACAAGCGCAAATAACGAGTTTATCCCAACAAGCCTTTATGCTAACTTAGTGGTTAAATAATTATTTTATTTTATAAAAAATGGATAGTGGTATTTTAATTAAAACTTTTCAAAAGAATTTCTTGGAAACAGGAAATTTAGTTGCTTTCTATTCGTTTGATAATCCATCAGGTAAGGTGGTTTTTAATCAGTTATATTCTTCAGGGGATCATTTTATAACAGGAGATAGTTCTAAGATTGATGTTGATTTATACCCCGCAATTTCGGTAGGCTCAACCTCCAATCCTACTTCCTCCACTCCAACAGGATCGGGGTATTTTGATTACACTGATAGACTCCAAGTGGGAACGGGAATAAACGTCGAAGATTGGTGCGTGTTTTTTAATTTTTTACAATCAACTCCTCCCTCTGGCGCTTCCTCTTCAATACTAGCTTCAACAATGTCTAATCCCAATGATACTTCAGGGGTTAACATTGGGCTAAATGCAGCTAATAAAGTTTATGTAGACTTTATAAACTCTAGCGGCAATAGACAAACTTATGTGCATTCCCAAGAATTAAGTAACTTTAATAACTTAGTATCAGTAGGAAAAGATGGAGAATCTCTTGAAATTATTTATCATGACTTTATAAATGATAAAAATGATTTAGAAGTTTTTAATGTTTCGGGCGCTAAAAATTCTACTGATTGGTTTATTGGCGCGATGCCTACTATGTATGGGGGCTACACAGGTTTTAGTGGCTATTTTGACGATATTTTAATAACTAAAGGTGGCTATGCAGCCGCCGCAAAAAACATTATTTCTAATGCATTTTTTACTACTGGTTTAGAATCTGGATACAACAAAGAGGTAGTAGTTTATTCTAACGAGGTTACAGGAAGAACGCTTAACTACACTGGAGTCACAGGAACTGGAGTAACAGGTTACGAAAACGTTTTAGTAGACACGGTAAACGGCGTTCCGATATATAATAACTCCGGAGTTACAGGGTTACTTACTGGAATTACAGTGGAGTATTTAACGGGGGGCTTAAATATTTCCGGAACAGGCATCTCAGGCGTAGAACCTTATAATGATTTTGACTTTAATTATGCGAATAAGTATGCAGATAATTGTTTAATTTTTAATAAAAAAATAGATACCTCTTTAAAATATGAGATATATACCTTTAATTCTGGATATACAGGTCAACACGTACAAGGATTAAATGAAGAATTAATTTATAATTATAATGGTAATACTTTTATAACTTTAACTGGTTATTCTGGGCAAAATCTCAACGCTTACATGGATGGAAGTGCGGTATATTCAGGTAGCGGATTTAGTTTTAATAATTATTTAGTTGAGTTCACCGGAAGTTTCGATATTGAAAATACTGGTATTTATGATTTTATTAGCGGTCAACAAGTAGCTACATCTTATACAGGGTCAGCCGGAACCATTTCTTTAACTGACGCTAAATACTTTAATAAAGATGTATATTTAGATGGCAAAAAACTAATTTCCGGCATCGAGTGGTCTGGGACGGCTAGCGCTATTGAAATTGACGCTTCTTCTTCAGAAAGCGGAACTTACTTTTTCTTGCCTCTGCATTCCGAAGCTTACACTTATTTATCGGGAAACAGAATAACAGGAGCGGCTGCTCAATTTATAAATTCAAATACAAAATTAATTAATGAGCAAGTTTGGCTAGATGGATTAAGGCAAAAGGAAGGGGTAGATTATACCAAAACATCGACTTATAGCATATTAAATTCTCAAAAATATTTAACTGGTTTTACTGATTTAATATTTAATAATGAAACCGGATTTTTTAACGTTTAAGTGTAAATTAACTTAAGGCAAAAGGATAAGATGGCTTTTATACCAGTACAAGATATTAAAGTTTCAATTGCAGGTGCTGCCCCGACGAACGGCAGTATTTTTGGTTGTGTGATTTATGGCTTTCAGATGAGTTTTGGTGTGGGGGAAGGTCAAACCACATGCTCTTTAAACATTGTTAATGAGAATGGAGTTTATCCTCCGGAATTAACTAAAGTAGAAGCTAATGGGGAAGTCAAATATTTAAGTTATTTAACTCCTATTGATTTTATTATAGGCGACAATGTTGGCGGAGGAGCAGCTACATCATTGAATGTTAGAATGTATTTAGTTTCTGCTAAAGAGCAGTACGGAACTGACGGAAAAACTTTTCAATTAGATTTTGTAGATGGTTCTCATATTTTAGACAGAGTTTTTGTAGGCTTGCTGCATAGACACGATGGAAATAATAGACCAGTAAATGTTTCAACTTTTCCGTTTGGTTTCGATGTGCCTATCTTATGCCCTCCTTGCGATCCGTTTAGCGACCCTCGTCCTACGCGAAAAGTAATATTACCTACAGACCCAGCTTACGGAGGTTTAGTGACTCGCCAATTAGACCAATCAAACATGATACCTGTAGGAAATGTTTCGGAGGGAGGGTTTATAATCGTAGGAAAAGAGCAGTATTCAAAAAATGACTGCGATTTAAAAGACGTTGATTATAGCTTCACTGAATTAAAGTTTGCCGCCGCGAAAATGGGGATTATAATTAATATAGCAGACAGAAAACAAGAATATAGAGCCACCCATGTTGGCACTTTAAGAGAAGTTTTATCTTCTTGGTGTGCAGATTTTGGGGTAACGTGGGTTTATGATAGCTTAACTTCTTTTCCTCCAACCGTACATGAAGCAGGAAACAACAGTTCAGCTTCGGTGATAGAAGTTCAAGGAATAAATAATGTTGCGCGAAATATAAATCAAAAATCTTCTACCGCGCTAGTTGAATCTATAAATTATGAAGTTTCCATAAAAGATACGTACAAACAATATCCTGTCACGGCTTACAAAAAACCTTCGGCCCCCAAGTCATTAGAAAGAACTACTCACTATCGCACTTATCTGCAGCATATAGGACCTAAACAAATGTTCTCAAATAATCCTAACAACCTTGCTAATAAGGTGGATTATTTAGATGGACGAACTTATGAAGAATTTATTATCTCCTGTGTTTTCGCTAAGTATGCTCCAGAATTAAGAACTCTTTATCTTTTGCAAATTGGTTCCTATACTCCTTTAGGTTTTACCCCCGCATACGTTGTTCCTGATGGATTAAAAAAACAAATTATTGATACATGCCTCAATACAGACAGCTATTTAGATTTTATAGATTACATAGCTGGAAAAGACGCTACCTTGAAAGATGTTGCTAATGCGGACTTTGATATGTCTTTAGGTAGTTACGACAAAGACATGGAAGATAACTACTTAAACTGGGAAGCGTCTATTGCTGATTCTTTTGGAAAATATTTTATGACCTCAGTACTAGGTCGAGATGTTACATTTTGCCCCAAAGGATTAAGACAAAAATATAAAAACACAACTTCTTTTGAGCCTGAAGCGAACTTTTATTATTCTGAATACGAACAACTAAACAAACAAAAAGTTTGCCAACCTGCACAACAAACTCTTTCTGCCACAAGTAAGGATAAAATGGAAGCTGCGGCGATTGAGAAAAAGAAAAATACATTTACAAATGATTTACCCGGAGGCTTGCCTTTCAATAAATTGCTAAGAGGTCCATTAGGAGAAGATATATTCACGACAGCTCCTCCATACATAGTTAGGAATGGCTCTGGACCCAAACTTGATCACGCAAATTACGTCAGAATTTTTGAAAGAGGACAAGCGGCATTTAGCGTAACAGAAGCAGATTTCGAATGTCAATTAAACCACCCTGCCACAGGCGAAAGTTTAGTTGCTAAATACATGCCGCGCTATCAAGAAGTTGAAGGTTTGATAAAAACCAGACTTTTAGCTAGTTTCGCCGAAACTAAAGACGAGATAAGAGAAACAATAGAAGGCGCTAACGGTACAACTCCTTGTATCATGATAACGCCAAAAAAAGCTAGATTGAGAAAACTATTGTCTGTAAGCGGGTTAGTTTCAGGAGTCAACAACGAAAGAGAAGCCGAAAATACTATTTCACATAAGTTAACAAACGATACCCCCAAAGAGTCGGACTGTAGTAAGACTGCGGATTGTGAGCTTCAAGAAGATTTAGTGGTGGCAGCTTGTGATTGCACGAAGGTAACTACCCCTCCTGCTGTAAAAGTTACCGGAACAATTTATGATTCAAGTCAAGAAAAGTTCGTCGAAGGCATTCTTTCTGCTAAATGTTTAGGATTTAGTTTTGAATTTAAGCCTGATCCCATTGAGTATACCGTCCCTAACGGTGACGGTACTTTTACAAAGGAATATGACATTTTCGAAAGTAGTTTAGACATAGCCTTACCTTATGGAATGAGTAATTCTGATTATATTGTAGGTGAGTCAACTGATTACAATAATTTATACCAAGGTAATTACATAGAAGCTATAAGCACATCAGTTTGGTCTAATAAGATTCAAGAAATAATAAATGATTTTATTAATCCCATCACCCTCAAACCAAATACGCCGGGAAATGTAAGCTCTGTTAAAGTTACTCCGGTGGAAGCTACTCAACAATTTGACGCTATGTTTCCCACAAATAACATGGGAGGACCGGGCGGCGAAGTAATAAATGTAGCCCTGCCTCCATTGATCGATCCTGCAACAGGAAAAATTATTCCCGGCGGTGGTCAATCTGTTACTTTACAGCAGTATCATGACTTTATAAAAGTATTAAATGACACAGGAAACCATTTACCTAAAGTTACTCTCACCGTAAATTTAGGAAGTATGAGTTTTGGAGAGCTTCGTGACTATTTAAAACCTGAAAAAGGATTGCAATCTTTTAATGTGACAATAAATGAAAGTGGCTCTTCGGCTTCAATTACTTGGGGAAGTGGATTATTAAGAATGCCAAAACAAGATGTTATAATGACTCAAGTTCAACCACGAGCTAAATACAGCATGTTTGTAACTTAAAATGATATTAGACGGAGCCAATTTCAGAAAGATAAGCGAGCGCGATAATTATGCGTTCGACGCTTCTTTGTCTTTAAACAACTCTACAGGAGTGGGGTTGTTTGGTTTTTCAGGTAATGGACAAGAATTTAAATTTGATTTTCAAAGTGGTAAAGTAATTGATCCCGAAGGAAAGTATGTAGCCGCTTATACACCCGATCAACCTTTCACTCTCTCAGGAGAAGTAAACAAAGGTTTTTATAATTATTATATAAATGAAGAGCCAGTAAGATTAAGCGGGCAAAAAACAGATTTTAAAGCTCAAAGATTTTTTACAAATACCACGGGCTGTAATATAGATTTAGGTGTGGTAATTACTGCGAGTGGATTAGACGCAATCGCTATAACAGGATTACCGAATGAGTTTAGTATTGGCGACCTTATAACAGGACAAGTAGTTAATAGCGGATCAGGCGCTTCTATAAATTTATTTACAGGTGAAGTTAGCGACCCAAATTTTACTGGAAACTTTTCGATTCACACTTTACCCACCGGACTTATATCTGGTAGTGAAAATATTGTGCTTTCAGGAATATCGGGAGATAACGGCCTTCAATATGATTTAGATTTAAACTTTGACGCAAGTTTCGGAGAGGCCTTTACTTCAAATCAAATTTCGGGATTTGGGTATTATAAATGGGAAGATTACAGATTAAATAAAATTGCTGTATCAGATTTTGAGACTATTCCTAGCGGAACAGGTATTATAACAGGAGGAATTTATAACGCTCAAAAAACGGGGCTTTATGAAGGGGTATCAGTTAGCGGAAGCGGAGCTTACTTTATAGAAGGCTCTACTGCTTATGCCTCATTGGAGTATGTAAGCGGAACAACCGGAAACTTTTCCGGAATGATAACGGGAATTAATTTACTCACCGGAGGCAGCGGTTATATAAATGATCCTGTTTTAAGAATAACTGGAGGAGGAGGAAGTGGGGCAGAAGTCAGCGGGCTGATGAGCGGCACTATAGCAACTGGATTTAAAATTTTAAATGCTGGTAATGGGTATACTTCTGTGCCGGATTTGGTTGCTGACAAAGCAATTGTTTCAGTGGGCGTTTTAGAGCAAGGAACTGGGTATTTAACTGCTCCACGAATAACTGCTGTTGGAGGTGGAGGCTCTGGAGCTACATTTGAAGGAACGGTAAGCGATGGATTTTTAAGAGACATATCCGTTATAGATCAAGGAAGTGGCTACACAGGTACTCCGGAAATAAGAATTGAAGCGAGTAATGTAAGCGGCGTTAACGTTCTTTCTTCTGGAAGTGGATATAGCTCAGGATCAGTTATATTTGAAGGAGGTACTGGAAGCTCTCATATTTCTGCAACTGCTGATGCGTTATTTGGTTTTAAAGTAACGGGGGTAGATATAACCTCCGGAGGCATGAATTTCACTTACCCCGAAAGCAATTACCAATTTCAAGGCGGCTTTCCTGTCGATGAAAATAATTTAGCTTCAGGCGAGGCGAAATTTAATTGGCAAGTAACTGGAGTTGACTTAACAAACATAGGTTTAGTAAATGTTGGGGGAGTAAAGTACACTAACATACAAGTAGCCTTCGCTGGAGGCACTGGGTCGAATGGGGTTTTAGCTTCAGGAGTTCCGATTATAAAAGAAACAATAAGCGGTTATTCAGGAATAGATGCAGGACAAGA
>CEON01035358.1_pt1 | contig 12874 bp, 17 predicted proteins | sample 530291 | NCBI WGS metagenome assembly CEON01 (sample SAMEA2619888, study PRJEB7988) | marine metagenome | biome: marine biome (ENVO:00000447); feature: surface water layer (ENVO:00002042); material: "saline water (ENVO:00002010), including plankton (ENVO:xxxxxxxx)" | depth 5 m
CGCAACAACCCGACCTCTTACATTTCTTATGCTTGGGCCAGCGTTCGGAGAAAAAAGTGGCCCAAGGCTTCCTCCCGCAGAAGGGTTGAATGGGCCGATGTTGCCTCCTTGAAGTGGAATGATTCCTGTGCTCATAATGTAATTTTGTTAAAGGCCAACAGTGCCTCCGTATTGCTTAATCCGTGTGTTCGGGTTCTTACCAAGTCCTCGATAGGGGGCCATAGGTGAAGTTCTTGAGGTAGATGAAGCACCTAAAGCTCCAGCTCCCTGCACACCTGTGTCTCGTTTAGGAGCTGCTTGTTTCAGCGCAGCTTTTTTTTCAGCTTCGCGTTTTTTTCTTTTACGCTCCTCTTCTTCCTCCTGTTTTTTCTTCCGCTCTGCTTCTGCTTTTGCGGCTTCTGGTAATGTAGCTGTGTTTGTTTTTGTAGAAGCGGTGCCTTTTGTAGAAGCGGGGGCTGTTGGAGAGGAAGCACCGTCCGCACCTGAGAGAAAATCAAGCATGGGGTTGCCCGTCGTGTAATTACCAAGATCGTCAGGGAAAAGCGCCATCGCAAAGGTTGCTAAAATGCTTTAGCATATTATGATTTAAGGCTTTTCATGTCAATCAAGCAAAACAGCACCTGAGTTCTGCAAAGCTCTCCCTAGATCCTTAATTGTCTTTGGGCGTTTATTATAATTCTTTGCGCCCTCTTTAGGGGGGTCAACTGCTACCAGACCCAAACGCTGTCTAGCACAATCCAAGGCTAGAAACGCTGCGTCTGCAAGGTCTGGGCTGCTGCCAAACCTAGATTTAAACTCAGGCTTGGACTCGATTTTAACACGTAGCGTTCCGCTTTTTACCATGTCGTAGTTTCGGCTGGTCATTTCACTGGCCAGATTTGCAGTGATTCCGAACACCTGCTTGGTCCGCATCAATTCTTTTCCAACGAACCACAGTTCAGAGGCTCTATTCATATAGAGTTCTTCTCCAACTAACTGACTACTAGCACTTACCCTCTTGTCACTAGCTTTCCCCCCGAATCCGACACGCATGAATTTGTTCGACCACTCACCCGCGAGAACATCACAAAAAGGAGCGCCCGCTCCCGTGGCATCAACGGCTACATTCTCTGCCAGAATTTTGTTTTTTTCGCAGTGCTCCTTAATCTGTCGGACAATTTGATATGTGCGAGGGACCGCTTTGTTTGTCGCGTCATCATTAAGGTGAATAGCCTTGCCGAACTCTATTACGTAATGTCCGTTTTTATTATACCCGACAGTAGCAGTGTATAAAATGGTCCGGTCACCCCCGTTTGTAAATGCAGGGTCAAGCCCCGCTACTTTGGTAGTTGCCCCCTCCCATTCTACACGGTTCATGGCCCCGCTCATGGTCAGCTCATTCTCGGTGTATATGCCTGTAGTTTCATCAGAGTCAAAAAATACGGCACGGACCATTCGCATATAACCCCGCGACTCTTCCCCCAACAAAGCTCTATCCTCATCAAGCTTTTGCTGTGTGGGAAGCCACGGATAAATAACCTCCCCTGCGAGGACATTGGGGCTTCGCTCCCCATCGAGCCTTAAATACCGACCATCCCACTTAGTTTTCCATGTGTCATCGACATTGGTGTCAACAGAGTCCCATCCATTCTTAGGTTCAGACCAAACCCCAAAAGCGTCGAAACGGCTATTCGGGTTAGACATCCCAATCATTTGGAAGTGGGGGTTCTTAGAAAGGTTTGTCAGACCAGCGTTTACGATGCTTTCAGAAATCTCAGAAAGCTCATCCCCAATCAGGATAACTCGTTTTTGCTTTATACCGATAAGCTTATTGGTCGCCTCCCGCGTTCTTGCTTTCTCGGCGGCTACCAGTGAAAGTCCTGCCCTCTCAATGAGTGTTCCATTTTCGTTTACGTAACTTGCGTTACCTATTGAGTCTCTTATCTTTATTGGTGCGCCTTCAATAACGGTAAGCAGCGTCATTACAGAACCCCATATCCGTTTCCTTGCTTCCCGCAAAGTAGTGGATGTCATCAAAACAAGGGTATCCTGTGGTTGCGATAACCAGTTGACAATGCCCCACGCGGCCATCGTGTGGCTTTTTCCTGATGATGCAGAACCACCAATCGACAGATATTTATTTTTTATTGCAGCCCGTATCATTTTTTCAGCCCACGGATGCTTTACCATAAGCTTTTCTGGTAAATCTGCGTTGTTCCAAAGCTCATCGCACACACGCCAGAAGTAAAACTCCTTTGCGCGTGGAGCATCGTGGTTTGCAAAACCATACAATAACCCTGTCAAGAGACTCGTTGGGGGTATGAGCAGCCCCCCAACATCCATCTTCTTGGTCTTTGGATCGATGCGTGGCTCCAGTATCGTCTTGAAGGACCGCTTCTTCTTCGCCATACTACTTAAGTAATTTAGTAAAAACTGTGTTGCCTGACAAACCGAAAGAAACTTTACAGGACAGGGCGTTGAAAATGTATCACGCTGACTGGAAAACCGTGGCCATTGCGAAAGAACTGGGGGTCCATTCAGGGACAGTCCGCAGGTGGTTTAAAAAACTAGGACTACCACCACGAAAGAATCAAAAAGGGATGGCTTACGAAAAGCCTGTAGAAGTTAGTCCTGAAGCTAATGTTGAGTTTGATGCCGATGAGCTAGCTAAAGACTTAGAGGACAACTTAGATAAGCGAACTAGAGAAGCTATCTTGAGTGCCCAACATGACGCTCGCACTGAAGAAGACCGAACGATCTTAGAGATTGCGGAAAACCAAGCGACACCGGCTGAACAATACCAGCATTACATCGCAGCTCAAGGAATCAAGCTCATGCGCGATAATATCAAAAACTTGCGCGGTCCAAAAACAGTCAAAGATCTTGATCAACTGGATCAGATAATCAGGCGCAGTCTCGGCCTTGGTGCGAAATCGGGAGGTAACAGCAAAATGCAGATAGACATTTCAATCCTAAATAATTCAAAAGCAGATAAAGGTGGGGGGAGCGTGCAACCAGTGATTGATATTGAACCAAATGATCAACAACTTTGATTCAGAGGGGTTTAATTATAACCCACTAGACGACCCTTATGCTACTCGGCAAGTAGGGGTAAAACTAGATATGGGGTTTGATGATGAAAACGATGAATCAACGAGGACACTGGTCCTATTTGAAGAACTAAAAGAAGCTCTGCTTGGCGTTGTGGAGCACCCGCAACACCCATCTATTGCGTGCTATTCTTCTAGTATGACGATTGCGTTGCTAAAGAAAAAACACGGACTTACAGAAGAGCAAGCTGGGATGGCTTTGCAACAGTTGATGCAAACAGATTTGGGTCCAGATACACCGTGTTTCCTCGATTCAAGTATTATCGATGAGTAACTTTTTTGAAAACAGGGTGGTTGAGCACAACCCAAAAGTTCTTGTGCGAAAAGACAGTAGCACAAAGAACGAATTTCATTTCGTCGTTCAGGAACGGGTTGGGAAATTTTACCGTGTGATCCCAGAAACTACGAAGGATGTCTTTTACCTGCGGTCATTGCAAAAAGGTTACGACTACTTCACACCCGCTCACGGAGACGGAATAATAATTTCAGCGCACGCGCTTTGATTGTAGGGATTGACAACGGTTTGAAAGGGGGTCTCTGCGCCATATCTGAGCCAGATGGGAACATCCTTGCCAAGTGCTCAATGCCCACGATGCACCGATCAAAGAAAACTGAAATCGATGCGTCAAAAATCAAAGCGTGGCTGGGTTCTCTGAACTCAAGTTTCATTCTTGCTGTTGAGGAGCCACTCGGCTTTGCAAAAAGTTCGCAAGCCGTCCGATCTATGGCGCTTAGTTTTGGTAAACTCATGGGCATGGCCGAATGTTGCGGATACACGGTCAGCAGGGTCTCAGTTCACAAATGGCAGAAAGAAATGTTGGGGCCTGTTGCTAAAGGCAAAAGTAAACAAGCAGCTTTACATATGGCCCAAACAATGGCTCCAGAGGAGAATTGGCTACGTAATAAGCGGTGCAGGACTCCAGATGATGGGATGATCGACGCTTTCCTGATTGCACGTTACTGTTTGACTAAACGAGCAAAGAGTTTGTAAATGGGGGTATGCAACCTCAACACGCAGACAGAGACCACGCCGAATTTTCCCCATCAGCACTGAAGTATTTAGCAACCTGTAGTGGGTATCACGGCAAGGATGGAACTTCGCAAGCGGCTGAAAAGGGGACGCGAATCCATGAGGCTCTTGAAGTAAGAGACCCTTCTGCGCTTAGAGGTGCCGACGAGGTAGATATCTATCAGCAGATCGTAGAGGAGGAGGACGAGTTCCTGCGAATTGCACAAGGGAAGGACGAAGTTGAGGAAGATCACATGGAGATTGCGTTGGACATCCAACTCAACGATGGCGTGCTTACATGGGGGACATGCGACCGCCTGACAATTTTCAATAACGGGACAGCGGTTATGGCTGATTACAAAACGGGGGTATCAAAAATTGATTCTCCAGAATGTAACTGGCAAGCTTGGGCATACACAATCGGTGCGTTCCAACGGTTCCCAGATCTTACGCAAATCACGTTTGTGTTCTACGTTCCACAGAGATCGGCTACCCTCCACCACACATTTAAACGAAAGGACACTCTCGCTTTACAAGCAGCAATCACTGGAGTGATTAAGTCCGCGCAAATCTCACGCCCAAAATGGGACAGTGGAACCCCAGAAAGGAAAGCTCTTAAGCCCACTGCTGTTTGTGGTTTTTGTCGCCACGAAGAACGGTGTCCTGCTCTTGGTGGATTAGCAAAGCAAGTTGCGGAACAACTTGATGCGGACCTCCCACAATTCGATGTAGGCAAAGTCGATGACCCCGTGGAGCTTGAGAAGATGTTTGCGGTCAGTGCTGTGCTCTCAAAGTGGGCGGATATGATTCGCAAGAAGGCAATCGAGGTTGCAAAAGAGGGGGCTGAATACAATCAGTTCACTCTACGGTCTATGGGTTCATCTCGAAAGGTATCTGACAACCAAGGGATGATCGAGTTAGCCAAACAGCACGGGATTACTGAACAGGATCTCCTTGCAGAAGCATCACTGAGCGTCACAAAAATCTCTAAGCTCGTAGCTAAAAAACAGGGGAAAGGAAAAAATGTGGAAGAATTTCTTGACGCTTGCGAAGATCAAGACATTATCACCCGCACTCCAGAGAGGTGGACCCTTTCGGAGAAGTAAATGTTACATTGTTACAAGAAATGAGCGAAACAGATATTATTGCAGCAGAAGAAGCCCCCGCAGAAATCACCCCTATCGTTGGGGGGTTTGAACCCACAGCACAAGACATCGATATCCCACGACTTAATGTGGTTCAGTCGGTATCCCAGATAGAAGCCCCTCACGGCAGTGTGGTTCTCGATAAAAGGCATGTCTTGACTGAGCTTGATTGCCCCATCACGGCAATTCCAGTTTCAGGAGTCAAAGGCTTTCGTGAGGACAAACCTTTTGGGGTCGGGGAGATGGCACGCTCCGTATACACGGAAGAAGACCTTGCACTCTTGAAGGCAGATACAGAGTATCCGTTGATCGAGTTCGCTAATGTTACCCTCATGTTCCCAGAGCCGGAAGATGTAAAGGGGGGTGGTGCGTTCCCTTTTAAGATCGGCAAAACTAAGTATGCGATCGGCACGATGAACGTGGCTAAGGTAGCTTATAAAAATACTTATAAGCGGCTTATCACGCATATGAGCACGCGAGTGGATGAACCATACTACGGTGTTTTCTGGGAGCTTACCCCTGTGAAGATCGAGGGCAAGGTCACCTACTTTGCCCCCAGCCTTACCGTGCAAGATACGGAAGACACGGTGCCCAAGGAGGTAGTAAAGTTTATCGAAAACTTTAGAAAAGGTTAACCACCTATGGCTAAGAAAAAAAGTAAGGCTAAAGTTGAGGCAGGTGGCGTAGTCGCTGAAGCGGACCCCCGCCGTGAGTTGATTAAAGAAGAAATTCACAAATTGGCTTTAGCAATCAACGAACTTGATATTCAGATCGACAAGGCAGAAACCGCGAAGGTTAATCTTGTAGTGATGAAGGAGACGTTTGAGTTGGGACTCAAGCACACCCCTGAACAGACTCAGTATAGTTTTGCTGAAGCTGCAACGGTGGATGCGACTGATCCTGCCAACGATCCGTTCGTGCAGTTTGAGGAGTGAAACTTTGGGTGTGTGGGTTTTTTGTTCATTCTCCCACACCCGCTACCTAACCCCACTCCTGATCCATCACTCGGGAGTGGGGTTTTTTGTGCCTGTGGATATTTACGCATTAGACTTTGAGACATACTACGACAAGACCTGCTCGATAAAGAACCTTGGGTCTTTAGGTTATTTTTCACACCCAGACTTTGAAGCCTACATGGTTTCAGTAGTCGGGACAGATGGGACAAAGTTTGTCGGGCATCCTGATTTCTTTCAATGGGATCTGCTTAACGGTAATATTGTCCTTTCACATAACGCATCTTTCGATGAGACCCTATATCTATATGGAGTTAAGCAAGAGTGGTGGCCGGAGGTCACGCCGCACGCATGGTATTGCACAGCGGATATGGCAGCGTATTGCAGGTTGCCTCGCTCACTTAAAGGCGCATCAGAAGAATCGCTAGGCGAGCCTGTTGTCAAAACCACCCGTGACCGCATGTCCGGTAAGCGGTGGGAAAAGATGAAGCCTGAACTTCAAAAGGAAGTTCTGGAATATGCTCTGAAAGATTCGGAACTATGTCTGAAGCTCTGGCTCAAACACAGTAGGCAATGGCCAGAAATAGAACGGAACATCAGCAAGCTGAACAGGGAGATCGTTCAGACAGGAGTGCCTATCGACATTGAACTGGTGAAGGTGCAGTTGGAGGTCATCCAAGAGGAGTTGTTTCGGGTCGAGAAATCAATCCCTTGGAATGGGGACAGGCCACTTTTGAGTCGAGCAGCATTCAACGACGCATGTAGGGAAGTTGGGCTGGAGCCGCCAGCTAGTCTGGCTGCAACAAACGAAGAGTCTCAAAAGTGGATTGATGAGAATTCTAAAGATCATCCGTGGGTATCCGCAGTGAAAAACTGGCGGCGCATCAATGCCCTTAAAAAGAAAATACAATCTTTTGATTACGCAACGATGCCCGATAAGAGATTCTACGGAGGCATCATGTATTTCGGGGCGCATACTGGACGCTTCAGTGGATCGGGTGGGAACTTAAACCTCCAGAACCTCCCCCGCAGTGAGATGTTTGGTGTGAACTTGCGGCATTTGATTGCAGCGCCAGAAGGGGAAAAGTTAGTCGTAGTAGACCTAAGTCAGATTGAAGTTCGCACCTTGTGTTGGCTGGCGGGGGATATTGGAATGCTACAGGAGATTGCCAACGTGGATGACATCTACGAAGCATTCGCAATTCGCTTCAATGTATGGGACCACGACCGTGGGGTGTTAAAAGAAAAAGACCCTGCTCTCAGGCACAAGGTGAAACAGATGGTTCTTGGGTGTGGTTACGGTGCTGGGAAAAAACGCTTCAAAGAAATGAGCGGGATGACGGCAAAAGAAGCAGATGTATCCGTAGATGTTTATCGGAGATCTATGCCCAGTGTTACTAAGTTGTGGGCTAAATATAGCTCGGACATTGCAACAGCGTGTTCAATGAAAAAATCATTCACAGTGGATCTCCCCAGTGGACGAACACTGGACTACGGGCGCATCAAAGCGGAAGAAGCAAACATGGTGGCCATGATGCCAAGAAATGGAAAAAAGGTTCCAATCAAACTGTGGGGAGGACTGGTTGCCGAAAATGCTTCTCAAGCTTTAGCGAGGGATATATTTAGTGACATGATGCTGCGTGTTGCCGCCGCAGGACATACCATAGTATTCCATGTCCATGATGAGTTAGTTGTTCAAGCTAACGAGAATGATGCCGAAGAAGTTTACAAAGATATTGTTCAGATGATGAGCAAGCCACCTGAGTGGATCGATCTTCCTCTGGAAGCAGAAGGATCAATAATACAACGATATGAAAAATGATTAAATACAGATACATAAAGAACCTGAGAGACAATGCAGCACACAAGACCCATGACGTATCTGTAATACAAAAAGTAAAACCCAAGTTTGCGAACAAAGCAGACTTCAGAACATGGTGTGCTGCCAAGACAACTGATCATGTTTTCTACAGCCTTGTTGAAGGTGACGCACCAGCAGAAAGAATCTCTGGGCACAATCCACCTAATATAATTTACGGTGTGGTAGCGGACTACGATGCGCCTGTTAAGTGGGCAACCGTTGATACCGATATTGGAATTGCTTGTGGGACACTCCTCCCAACTTGGCGGTCTAAAACACAATCAGGATACATACGCCTCGTATGGGAATTTGAAGAAGGGTTGCCTATTTCCCCGCAGTTGTTTGATGCCTTCATGAACAACATGAAACAAACACTGAAACTTCAAAAAGTCTTAGCTGGTTTTGACAGTAGCTCTTTGAAGGCAGCTCAGTATTTTGAACTAGGTGAGAACTGGGTAAAGATGTCTGCGCCATTAGATTCTTCTGTCACCCAAACAGCCCTATTGAAAGCGGCATCAAGCAAAGCCCCACAAACTACAGACACATCCATCCCAATCGAAGTCATAGCCGCTGAAGTAGAGAACAGGTTCCCTAATAGGTGGATGGGGGAATTTGAGGTTGGTATGAGAGGACCGTTGTTTTGGGTTGATGATGGTATCGACAGGGAAGGTTGTCAGGTGTCTGAGGACGGTATGATCTGTTACTCAGACAGAGCGGGTAAAGGGTTCTTGAGCTGGAGAGAAATATTTGGATCAAGTTTCGTTGAGGACTATGAACAGCAGAAAATGGGGAACCTTCTTGATGAGTATTGGTTTAACGGGAAGACGTTCTTTAAACTGCTACAGAACACGGCAGTTCAAATCCCCCGCGAACAACTAATACTTGAGCTGCGGCAGTTCGGGTTTTCAACCAGACTTAAGAAAGGGCAAACACTCTCGGAAGTAGAGGCTGCTATGCTGGTGATTAGTAACCAGAATAGGATAACTGAGATAGCCCCAGTAATATTCTCAAAAGACAGAATAGTTGAATGCAACGGCAACAGGATTCTTAATACCTCAACTATTGAGCCTGTTGCACCTGCTTCGGATGGCGACCCAAAGAACTGGCCGTTCCTCCATCAATGGCTCCACCAGTTGTTTGAGAACTCTACACCACAACCAACCATCGACTATTTCTTTGCTTGGTTAAAGAGGTTCTACATAGCGGTAGTTGATAAGCACGCTTATCAAGGACAGGCATTGATCCTTGTCGGGCCAACGGGGCGGGGCAAATCGCTCCTCTCCAACAGAGTGATATCTGGTTTGGTCGGGGGTTTCTCGGACGCTTCAGACTACCTGTCAGGGCACACTAAATTTAACAAAGACCTCGGGCGTGTGGCCGCGTGGGTAATTGATGACACCACAAGTGCCAGTTCATTTCAGGATCAAAGGAAGGCAACAGAGCTGATTAAGCGGGCCGTAGCCAACCCTAGAATCGAATACATGGCTAAATATGCAGACTCGATCTCAATTCCGTGGTCTGGGCGCGTTATCTTGTCCCTAAACATGGACGCAAACAGTCTTTCGGTAATCCCTTCTCTGGATAGCAGCAACAGGGATAAGCTTATGGCGATACGAGTGAGGGACGGAGCGACCAGCGATTTCCCACCTAATGTCACTTTGGAAAAAACAATCCAAGAAGAACTACCCTATCTCGGCAAGTGGTTGCTAGACTGGACTCCCCCGCAAGAAGTAGAAGATTTCGGAAGGTTCGGGGTGGCTAGTTTCATAGACGAATCTGTAGCGTCCGCTGCATATGACAACTCAAGCAGGTCGGCAGTTGCGGAACTGGTGGAGATATTCTCTAAAAGGTGCAGAGACATTGACCCGCACAAAGTCACATGGGAGGGCACGCTTACAGAGTTTCAAGTGACCTTGCATGATATGAACAACGGAAGGAGTGTGGGTATGAGCAACAACCTTGAGTTTGTAAGAAGGGGGATGTCCACCTTAGAAGAAGCCGGAAAAGCAAACGTGCGGATACGGCCAGTAGCTTCAAAGGGGAAAGGTGGCGGCAAGGTATGGAGTATTAACGTCGAGGAAAGATTTGACATCTCCAAATCTTCTCCTTAACTAGAATTATGAGTGTTGAGCAAGACACTACCGAAACCGGCTTGGAATACGAAGACATTGACGTTGTGGAATCCCGAATAATGTTTGCTAAAGAAGATTATTCGATGCTCACAGCAAAAATTGAATACTATTCCCAAGAGAGAAGCCGACTTGAATCCGCTTTGAGGAAACTCAAAGCTACGCACGCTAGGCTGAAAAACTGGCAGGTGGACGAAGATTACTAATCTCCGTGTGGTATCCATCTACTTTGTAGGTAAAGCCATAATCATCAGGGTCACCACAGAATTTGTATTCTGCGTCCCGTAGCAGTGTTCGCGTGCCTATCCAGCCAAGCATCCAGACTTTAGAGTAGTCTTTCAGAACACGGACAAAATAATAATACCCAGCCTGTGGCTTCTTAAGTTTAGGGCAGTTTACACTAGCTGTGTAGTGTGGCAGGGGTTTAGTGGTGCAAGTCTTTGACTTAACATCGATGGTCTTTTTACCAATGGTATAGTCATGTGTGTAAGATTTGTCGCCTACGTAAACTGCGTTTGTAAAAAGTAACTCAAAGGCAATCTCCCCAAGAAAGCCAACCATACGGCCTTGCCCTTTGGTAAAAGAGTTCCGCTGAATCCCAAGAGCCTGACTTCGCTCAAAAGCTAATTTTATGTCAGCCGATGTGGGTGTGAATGCAATATACTTGCTACTCCGCTCTCTTTTGAATTGGGCGGGTAGCTTTCTAGGCATCACCACAGTTTTTTACACGCCCAATATCTGGCTGAAAGCTTGTCTTTCGCCGTGGCGCAGTTGTGCCTAGCGCGGAAGTTAGCGCGGCGTTTGGGGTCCTTGTGCTTTGTAAAGTCTGAGTAATCCCTGTGTCCGTATGACACTTTCTTCACTTTGTCCCCTTGTTTAGCCAGCACAACAAACTTCTTCTTACTCCCTTTGGGAGCACGCTTAGGCTTGTTGAAGCCCGGAAAAGTTTCCCCGTGGTAACTAATCCTGCCCGAAGGTAGTCTTTTGAATCTTTTAGTAGCCACTTTTTTTCATTCTACTTTCAACACTCTCAGTAAAAGATTTTCTTTTAGCCGCTTTTTTCTTAGCCGCTTTTTTCTTAGGTGCGGAATGCACGTAACCTTTTTGCTTTAGCGCCAAGTGCTTCTCATAAGTATCTGCTTTGACACCTTTACCCGTTTTCGGGTCAAACATCATGTGGGGTTTAAACTCTTCTTTTTTCACTGTGGTTATTTCCTCTTGGTTTTTTTACGTCTTCGGTTTGTAGCACTCAAAAAAGCTTTTTTTTCTGCCTCTGTGTATTTTGCTCGCCCTTTACCTGACCGCATTGCTTTACGCTTTCGAGCTGTCCCAGCCGCATATTCAGATGCAGAAAGTTTTTTAATGGCGGCTTCTGGAAGATACCGCTCTCCAGTTTCAGAAGACTTTTTACCGCTCTTGGTGCGCCATTTCTGGTCAGTCCAATCTTTTAATGATTTCTGTGATTTTCTTAACCTAGCCATGACTAATTGCGGTAACCGCCACCTTTTTCTTTGTAAAGCTTTGCGAGCATTTGCGCTTTACGCGCAGACCACTGACCACTGCGCCCCCCTTTTGATCCGGCTTTAATCCGTTCAAAGAGCCGCTTACGCATAGTTGGCTTTGTGTAATTACCCGCTTCGTTAACTCTGGATTTCTTTTTTGGCATTAGCTTGGAATCTTTTCGTAAACCGCTCCCACGCTGGGAAAAATATTTCGTCAATACAACGAACGAGGGCCTCCTCTTCGTATGTTTCGCAGTAAGCGAGACCGGAAATGCCTAACGCCGCGTGAACCATCTCATGGCGAATCGTCTCGATTAGATCTTTCCCTTTGAGGGTTTTGTCTAACTCAATTAGTTTGCGGCGGTGGGAATACATCCCATAGCAGTCGTCGTCTCCTAGATCTCTGAAGCGGATTCGGACCCGAACCCCACCCATTGTTATGCTCTTGGGGACGCTCATCCTTCGGCAAACTTTTCAATCGCACGGGCGTAGACCCCAACTAAGGCCCCGCGATTGTGGTTAATATTGTCCCACTCTTCCTCGTTGCTCCCAAAAAATGGTTCAGCAATCACAGCTACAGGGCGCACCTTCCGCAACAGGTAAGAGCCGCGTTGATTACGTGTCCTTGGCTTCGCCCCTCTGGCTTTCATGTCAGGGAAGGACGCGGACATTTCATCGCTCAAGATACTGGCGAACTTCTTACCACCCTCGCTTGTGTGCCAGTAAAGCCATTCGTGCCCAGAGGCTGATGGACCGGCGGAATTAAAATGCAGCTCAATCACCGCATCGATGTCGTCTTCGACCAGCTTACGAGCTAAGTAGTTGATCCCACCTACATAGCTTTTGGCGGGGTATTGGTCGTAGATTTTATAATCAACCGACAGCACGCTGGAAATACGCCGCACGATATCACGGTTGAAATCCCACTCAGAAAGAATGTAGCTGCCCGTTGTGTAGGCTCCTTGGTCTCCTAAACGGGAATGCCCGACTGCCAATCCAATCTTCATTTTTTAAGAATGCGGTAAAGGGATGCTAGACCCACAGCAATACCCACAACAAGAGAACCAACCCGCAGCCAGTATTCAAATTGCTCCTGCATGCTTGTGATCAGTCCGATGACGGGTGCTGCCATTCCGATAAGGGAATCGAATATTCGGGTGTTGATCATTCGCCTATGTTGCTTAGA
>CEON01016003.1_pt1 | contig 12849 bp, 9 predicted proteins | sample 530291 | NCBI WGS metagenome assembly CEON01 (sample SAMEA2619888, study PRJEB7988) | marine metagenome | biome: marine biome (ENVO:00000447); feature: surface water layer (ENVO:00002042); material: "saline water (ENVO:00002010), including plankton (ENVO:xxxxxxxx)" | depth 5 m
ACCAGATGATGATGGTAATGCAGCTGAAGCAGCTACAAAAAAAGCTCCAGCAAAAAAGAAAAGTGAAACTGTAACATCTACAAAACTTCCGCAAGATGCTATCGACAAGGTAGTTACAGCATTTAATATGTCTGGTATTAAGGAAGAACTTCTAGAAAAGAAATATGGTGTATCCTCCGATTGGACTACAGCTACTAGAAAAGAAATGCTACAAGCATTTGATAAATTAAAAGCAGGAGAAATTAATTCAGAGTTTTTTCTTGCCAATAAATAAAAGTAAGTTTAACTTATAGACCAGCTAAGGCTGGTCTTTTTTTTTAAAGGGGTTGCAAATGTCACAAGAAATATCATCTGAGAAATATATTATAGCAGCAATGCTAAAAGACTATCCTTACGTTCGTAAGTATGCTACAAAATATGGATTAGAAACACATCACTTTGAATCTAAAACAGTTAAAGCGTTGTGGTCTATTGGAGAAAGTTTAACATCAAGAGGTATAGAAATAGATGGTGCCTCTTTAATTGAAACAGTAGAAAAGAATCCTCACATAGACGCTAGTGCTGCGTCAGATTTAATATACAAATCTATGTCTACATTATCTAGTGTTGATAATATTAGTTTTCATATCGAAACTGTATTAGAAAAACATTCAAGAAAAGAAGCTGTAGAGATTATGAAATCTGGTATTCAATCTTTAGAAAGTGGAGTTAATCTAGAAAACACAGCAGCTACTGTAAGACACGCTCTTGCCAAAATGGGTACACCTGTTGATGATGGTTTATCTAGATCTGAAAAGATTAAAGTTATGCGAGAGCGATATAACAAAATTAAAAATAGAGGTTGCTCTGGTATTCAGTCTAGATGGAATGAAATACAAAATCATACTGCTGGGTATCCTTTTGGTAAGATTACAGTACTAGGTGCTAGACCAAAGATGGGTAAGTCAACTCTAGCTTTAAACGAAGCTGTGTTTACTTCATTGGTAAATAAAAAACCAACTCTATTCTTTTCTTTAGAGATGGATGAAGAAGAACTATTAGAAAAAGCAGGATCTGATATAGCAGAAATAGATAATAAGAAATTAAAGCTAGGACAAATGACTGATCAGGAAATAAATCAGTTTATGATTAATGGTCCAGAAACTATATCACAAGCACCTCTATATGTGGAGGACGCTCCAGGTCAAACTGTAGAAAAGATATGTGCTAAAATTCGTGAGTACTCTTCAGAAAGAAAGATTAAATTTGTAGTAGTAGATTACTTGCAGATAATTAGCTCAACACCAGGTGTAAAGTTTCAAAGCAGAACATATGAAATACAACACATGACTAATGAGTTGCGTATCGTAGCTAAAGAAACGGGAGTTGCTGTATTGTTATTGTCACAAATTAGTAGACCTTTTAAAGGTAAAGATAGTAACTATAGTAGTGCACCTATGCCTGAGATACATGACTTAAAAGATTCTGGTGCAATTGAGCAGGACGCTTATATTATAATGTTTATAGGTCCTCCAACTATCGCAGTAAAACCAAAACCTTCTTGGGTAAATCAAAACATAGAACAATGTACAGTAAAAGTAGCCGCTAATAGAGGCGGCTCTACTGGAGAAATACATATGATGTTTAATAAACCTTGGAATAAATTTTTATCTTTATTGGAATGGGATAAATTAAAGTCGAAAAAATAATGGCACGAAAAAGAAAAAAGTCAATCTTCTCTAAGCTTTGGTTACATAAATCAAGGGATTGGAGAAGATCGCTTTCTTCTATTACAAATGAATTTCTAAGAATAAAGATAGCCTGTATAGTTTTCTGGGATTTCTATGATGTTGAAGATAAACAATGTCCAGTTTATTTAAAGAAGCTAGTAAAAGAATATGACTGTTATCCTGTTGATTTCTTTCATGCTATGTTTGAAGAACAAGAAATATTTAATGAGCTAAGACGGATTGGATACCCACCCAGACTAGCTAAAAGACGTAGTTTTTATGAGAAAATAAATGATAAAGAAGATAGTTAAAACTAATCGTGCACCAGATATACTTGTACACTATTGTGATACTGCAGAAGAAGCATACGCTGCTGTATTTTTAAAGCATGGTGTAGATATGATGAGTGATTTAGTAGTAAAAGATGATGCTGTATATGGCTTTTCTATAGCTAATGAAATAGATGACACTATAGAAATATTTTTTAATATGTCTGCAGAAGAAGATCCAGGTTTTAAAACTAATATGATCGGTGAATGTATTCACGCTGCAATAAGTTTAGCTAGAAGAAAACTATATATGACAATGGACGAAAATAAACCAATTACATTTGGAGAAGATACTGATTTAGATGATGTACTAATTCAGCATATAGCAAATGTTATTAACAAGGTAATGGATTATGAGGAATAAAAAGAAAGAAGAGGTGTATTTAGCCTCATACATAGGTTTGTGTTCAAGAATCACTTCCGCATTAAAACTTCAAGGAAATAAGCTGGCTCCCAAATGGGAGCTTTCTGTTGTAGATGCAATGGTAACGATGTTAGTATTTCATAGACCTGATTTACTTGAAGAAATAAAAAAAGAAATGGATCTTATTGTAAAGGAAAACTATTCTGGTAAATACATATCTCCTGTAAGGCAGGTTAAATGAGCGTATCTCCCACACAAAGAACGCTAAAAGAAAATAGAAAGCAGGGGAGAGTGTGCGGAATAGTAGAAAGATGGCAACAATATGGCGGAAGGTTCGGAGTAAGACAAGACCTTTTTGGATTCATAGACATAGTAGCTATTGACGAAGAGCAGGGCATAGTTGCTATACAATCAACTGGACAAGACTGGTCTGGTCATATTAAAAAAATATTAAGCCTAGAAGAAATAGTTATTAAATGGTTAGAACACGCACCATTAGAGTTATGGGCTTGGCGTAAAGTTAAAAAAGTAAGAGGAGGCAAAGCAATGATTTGGAAACCAAGAATTGCAGATTTTTATATTGATAAAAATAATAAATTAACTTATAAGGAGAGAAAATAATGTTTACTTTTTCTGTTATATTAGTTGGATTTATGGTTATGATAGCAGTGGCGGTAATATTTTATGATTGATAATATTATGTTCATAATTGAAGCTTTACTGTTTGGAGCATTAGTTTATGCTTTATGTAATTTATTTACAGGATATGTATGAATGAGGAAAATTATATATTCGTATACGCTGTACTTGCAAGTACAGCATTATTAGTTATACTGGATTTCTTATTTTAACTCGTTCAAGCGGAAGCTCGGAAGTAGTACATTGTGTACGAAGGAACGCTAACATGGGAGATTGACATGGAAGTGACTCTAAACTACAGAGGTGCAACTTACGTTAAGTATATTAAGTTGGACAAATAAGGAATACTTATGAAATGGTTAAGAATAGTAAAAGGTTGGATAAATAAAAACAATTCTCAACCTAACATAAATACTATTGATATAATTAAAGGTATGAATAAAAATGAATTGTATCAATATGGAAGAAAAATAGGTTTAAAAATAGATCGAAGAAGAAAACAAAGTACTTTAGTCGATCAAATATTAATCTATTTGGATAATAACGAAGCCTCCTAGTGAGGCTTTTTTTTATAAAGGAGTATTATGATTGAACACATATCAATAGAAATAGCTATGCTTGCATTGGTTATAGCATTTGTAATTATGGTTTGGATATGTATGTCGGAGGATCCAGATTAATGAGTATGCTACCAACAGACCCAGATGAAAGAAAATCTATACCTATACACACGGGTTTTATTAAATACTTCCCAGATGCTATAGTAGAAGTCACGAAATTAAGTTGTAAAGGCAGTAAGCAACATCATACGAACAATAAGGTATATTGGGATAAAAGTAAGTCACAAGACGAATTAGACGCTTTAATGAGACATTTGCTAGAAGAAGATTGGGCAGCTGTAGCTTGGAGAGCTATGGCTAATTTACAAAGAGAATGCGACAAGAGGAAAGAAAATGAATAGAGAAGATGTACTTGATAAGAACTTAAAAGAGTTTCCTGATACACCAACACTAACTCTTGCTAAGAAAATATATAAAGAACACCCAGAATTATTTACAAGTGTAGAGAATGTTAGAAGTGCTATTAGATATAGACGAGGTAATGCAGGGAATAGAGCTAGAGAAATTTTAAAAGACAAAGAATTTGTTAGAGACAATCGTCCTTCTGGTTTTAAAATAGAGCTTCCTAAAAGTATAGCTAATCCAGCTAAAGACTTTAAACTTCCTGAAGGCAAGACAGTTATTATGTCTGATATACATATACCATATCACGATGACAAAGCATTAGAGCAATGTTTAACTTATGCAGATTACTATCAACCAGATAATATTGTGTTTAATGGGGATGTAGCAGATTTCTTTTCTATATCTAGATGGGAAAAGAATCCAGCAGAAAGAAATTTATCTAGAGAATTAATGCTTTGTAGACAATTTCTTTCTCATATGAGAGAAAGATTTCCCAAAGCTAGAATTATTTATAAAATAGGTAATCACGAAGAACGTTGGGAAAAATATATGTGGCTTAAAGCACCTGAACTTTCTGGCGTATCTGACTTTCAAATATACGATATATTAGATTTTGCTAAGTATGGAATAGAGGAAGTTAGTGGTAAGCAAAAAATGAAAGCAGGAAAGAATTTAACATTAATTCATGGACATGAAATGTTTAACTCTACGGCTCCTGTAAACTTTGCTAGAACTCTTCAAACTAACTTAGGTGTATGTGCAATTGCAGGACATAGACATCAGACATCACAACATTCTTATAAAAATGCAGATGATAAATTTATTATGTGCTGGTCTTTAGGGTGCTTGTGTGATATGAAACCAGACTATGCGGTTTTAAATAAATGGAATCATGGCTTTGCAACTATGGAGCTAAAAGGAAATACCTTTAATGTTTCTAATAAAAGAATTATTAATGGAATGATTTGCTAATGATGTTACTTGTTGAGTGGTATGATATTACAGCACAATTAAATACAACTGAAAGTCCGAAGTTAGCAGATGCTGTAACGCTTGGTTTTCTTGAAGAAAAAAATGACAAGTGTATATCTTTATCTACAACTATATTTATGGATGATTACCCTGGAGGATATTCAGATAGAATAACTATTCCACTTGGGTGTATAAAAAATATAACAAAATTAATTAAGGAAGGAGACAATAACCTTAAAACGTTTAATGTTGATAACTCAGGGGAAGATTCTTCCCCTTTATAATTCTATATTATAGTTATTCATTCCTCTTTTCCTAGATCTCTTATAACCTAACTGCCAAGCAGTATACATTTCAACCATCTTATTAGCTGGTATATCATAGACTCCTTCTTGTTTTACAAACTGACCTTTTACTGATCGTTTAAGGGCTGAGTATTTAGTATTTAATGCGTGTAGTTTATCAGCAGCATCTATTGCATTATCAACTTCTCCTTCTTTTAATGCCATACTAAATTGTTTGTAGTAATGTGATCTAGCTAAACTTATACCACCTTCAAATACTTTTGATGGATCGTATCCATTCTTTTTAGCAGCATCTAGTATCTCTTCAGTATGTTTATACAAACTTTGTTCTGGGTATAAACCTTTTAGTTTTGCTTGTATACTTCCCTCTGCATAGATCTTAGCTATAGACGCTACTTCTAATCTAGCACCATACTCACTTGTACCAAACTTAATAGGAGCAAAGAAAGCTGGAGGTTTTATCTTGCTAGGATCTTTACCTGTAATTGCTTCGATTACAGGATATGTTGAAAATGGTAAAAACTTAATAACTGTCTGAGCTAAACGACCATCCCAAACATTTCCATCTACCGATATAATAGATTCAAAGAAAGGCGTATTAGCCCAAGCTGCTTGCCAACCTGGTTTAGTAGTATCCATAAATTGTTCCATAATAATTTTAGTACCTATAGAAGATTTACCTGCCACTGTACCTATAGGATCAGTTAACCAGCCTTCAAATACCTCATACGCCTGTTTACCCCATCTTAAATACATTCTTCTTTGACCACTACTTCCCATCTGATCATAGATTCCTAGCGTTCTAAATAATGGAGTAACATCTACAGAAAGTTTCTGACCTTTTTCATTATTAAATGTCCATAACTCATCATCCTCATCTCCATTTCCAGTTGCAGCAGCTAAAGATGTAATACCATATTGTAATGCAGCAGGTATCGCAATTAGTACTAAGCCAGCAAAGTTTGTCCAATATCTTTCTGCTCTAATTTTTTGATGTATATCACTTGTCGGAGATCCTAATACTCTGTTAATACCTCCTATATGAGATACTCCAGATACATTTAATGCTGAAAGAGTCCAGTCAGGTGCAAATAATAATTGATTTAATATTCTTCTTCTAGCTGGATTAGCTCCGATGTATTGCTCCCATTCCTGATTACCAAAAGCATCATTAACAAACTGAGCAATATCAGACTTTAATTGTTTTTTATCATAAGCTATTTCATTGCTATCTATTTGTTCCAATGCTTCTAGGTATAACATATTAGCTGAGTTAACTTTCATCATAGGTAACACAACTTCCCACATTAATTGATCTGCAGAATTTTTTAAATTAGTTACACTTTTTACACTAGCACCTAATAATTTAGTAAATGGATCTTTTTTCTTTAAAAGATAATTTGAAAATTTAGTCATCATGCTTTGATACTCAGCATAGTTTGCGTCTGGTGCTCTACCTATATCAGTTTTTAAACCAACAGCTTTCCATTCAGATAATGCTTCAGGATTAGTAGCTAAGTTTGCATAAAATTCTCTTAATGATTTTTTACCCATACCATGTAGCTTATTACTACGACCATAGAAGTTATCTAGTCCTTGAATAGCAACATATGATTCCCATAACGCAAATGGATGGAATAAAGAAAATGAAACAGAGTTTAACTTACCTATTAAATTTATTTTTTCTATTACAGAAAATGCTTTATTAGCCCACTCTTGCTCAAACATTGGGGAGTCATTAAATATATGTTTTACTATACTTGATGGAGCACCTTCTTTTACATATACATTTTTTACATTTCTATAGTTTGTTTTAACTTTTTTATAACCATACTTAGATGGATTAATTTGAGATACAAGTTTAGATAATCTTTCATATCCATCTTTATATGTAATATCTTTAAACTCAAAATCTTTGTCTACACCTTTCATACCTAATAATAACTGATCAGATAATTCATGTGCAACTTTATCCGATATGATACCAAGCTCTTGTATATCATCTATTAACATCATTGGCATTAAGTCGGTATCACCAACCATAGCCATTGTACTGATAGCTAATCTATCTCTTAGTTTTTTAGCTGTATCTTTCGTATAAAGTTTAGCCAATTCTGCTACATCTAATGTAATCCTTGGCATTAGCTGCGAACCTTCAAACATCTCAAACCAAGTATCATACTTCCTAGCCATTTCTGCTTTGGCTGTTTCTCTTTTTGATTTAGGAATTGATGATGAGTCAAGATCGTTATCGCCATGTGGAATATAATTAACTTTATGTGCTATAAACTGTTCATTTAAAGGACCAGTCATATCATTAAATTGATCATATAACTCTTCAAATATATTTCTTACTTCTTGGATTGTTGATTCTAGATCTTTTTCAGCAAAAGAGAGCAAATGTGTTGCACCCATTTCAATACGACTTTGCTCAATTCTCTCAACCATTTCTCCAATCGTTTCAAAAGTAACAAAACCTTTTGACGTATTAGCTTTATATTTACCTGTTTCTTCATCTTTGAATACCTCTCTAGTTTCTCCTCTTTCAAAAACCTCTGGATCAATAACTTGTATATTTTTCCAGTCATCATTTTCTTTTGAATAATTTTCAACTAAATAGGTTAATGCTACACGCATTTGTTTACCTAACTGTTGATACTTTTTATTAGTTTTTATTCTTTTAAAGTTTCCTTTTTCATCTTTAGTGAATAAATCTTTTCCTCCAGTTAGTCTTAATAAATTATTTATAAGAACTGTACCATTATTCATAATAACATCTGCTGTTCTTGTGCTATCAATTAAATGTTCTTGCATTCCTTTTCTTGTATATCTTGAATTAAACCCTGTGTTTTTTATAAGTGTTGCTTGATTCAGTAAAATATCAGAAGTATACATAGAATAAGTAACAGGATCATTTTCTATATCAGCATATGGTTTAACAAATTTTTGTTTTTCCATTTCATTATTGGTGGGTACTCCGTTTATTAATCGTAAATATTTCTTCATAGAAGATAATACTTTAAAATAATTTTTAACATCACTCTTAGATGACTTCATTTTTAAATAGAGCCAAGGATTCTTTTTATCAAGCTTATCTTCAACAAAAGCTAATGCTTCGTATTGTTGAAGTGGAGTGCCTTCTAGTTTAGTTAAGTTTTCAAATAAAACTCTAATAACTTCTTCATTATAAAATCCAGTTTCAGGATCAGTAAATTCTTCAAAAATAATTTCTTTAACTTTTCTTTTACCTCTTGCTAAAGCTTGAGTGCTTTCAATGCCATATTCTTTTCTGTTTGTTTGAAGTAATATATGGTTGTTAAAATAAGGTCTAGCTTCGATAGATTCAAATATAGCCATATGCTCAATTATTTCAGATTTAAGTCGAACATTTCTGGCATTTTCAATAGCCTCTTCCCAATTTTTCTTAGCAATAAATTCAAAGGTTTCTTCTTTTTCTTTAGTCTCATTGTTCTCGTAGTATTTAATAAATCTTTGATTGCCGTCTTCTAAAAACTCTGGGTAATTATCTATTAAATCTTTTATTTTAGTAAACCTTTTATTTAAACGCTTGTTAAATTTGTCTTCACTAATAACTGCTTTAGCAAAGAAACTTTCTCCTCTTAATCTTTTATGCTCTTGTTTGGCTATTTCGTCCCAATTTATTTGAGGAGTTAATTTAAAATCAACAGCTTTAGATATTCTTTTGTCTTCTATCTCATAAGTTTTAGACATTTCACTAATCATATCTTCAGTTAATATCTTATCTCTAGCCGTTACTTCTATTCCATCTAAAGATATAGGAGATTCATTTATATTAGCTGGTACATAAGGATCACTAGACCATGTTTTATCTTCAAGTTCTTTAGCATCAATTAAAACTCTTCCTTCATCTTGATAAGCAAATCCGTTTAATGAGTCTGCTGCAAATTCTGTCATCTTTTCATAATGTCTATATACTTTAGAGTGTTTATCAACGTCTTCTCTCCAGTATTTTTGGATACTTATAATGCTTTCTTTGGTTGGAAAGGATAATTCTTTTTTAACTAAAGAAGCTATTTGTACTGCCATATCTGTACCAGCTTTTATCCATGAGTCTTTAGTAGCTAATGCATTTAACATATAAAATGATTTGCTTTCAGGTTCAATATGTTTACTAAACAAACCCCATCTTTGAAGAGCATCTGATTGATATTCAATTAAATCTACAGAAGAAGGGGTTGTATTAAATCTTATCCATCCAATCATGTCTTGATACTGAAGTGTGTTATGCCCTAAAACACCTCTTCCTGACTCTCGTTTTACTAAATCATGTTGATCTACACCTTTTAATTTTAAAACAAGAACTCTATACTGATTGTCAGAAGTAAATGGCTTTGCAGTTAAAAAAGATAATGGAAGCCCGCTACCTAATTGTTTTATTTCAGGATTCTTTATAAAAAATCTTTCATCAAATGAATCACCATCGTAGTCTTCGCCTTGAGTCCAGGGAAATGATTCGTTAAAATTGTTATTAAAAGTTACTAATTCTAAAGAAATATTATCATTAAACATTGATTTAATTTGAGATACCATATCTTCCAAAGAACCTTCTTTATCTACAAATTTATCAAATAAAGGTCTAAACTCTGCTGGAACATTAGATTTTGCTAACATTTTATCTAAACTCCAAACACCTGAATCAAATAGATTTCTTCTGTTATTGTTAAGTAATCTATTCTCCCATTCAAAATTAAACTTAGGTTTTAATAAATAGCTATCTTCTTCTACTAAGTCGGCTACTCTTATACTAAATGTAACATCTTCAGCTTCTTGTTTTGACTCTTCACCTTTTATAAATTTAGTAAACCTATCCTCTGCATCTTTATTAGCAAGATTAAATACAGGTATTCCTTTTCTGCTTGCATAATCAATAGCTTGATTAGTGCCACTTTGCCTTCCTCCTAGTCTTCCATTTCTACGTTTACCTTGTAGATCTATCCAATCTCCTTGCTGTCCTTCCCAGCCATCTGGCGTCCAACAAAGAAGAAAATCTGAAGGTGATTCTAATGTACTACCAAATACTTGGTTAGTATTTCTAGCCATAAACTCTAAGGCTGCTTTTCTATTTCTAAGTTTTTCTCTATCTGGGTGTATTTCAGTTGCTATTTTTTTAGTACGATCAGTAGCATCACGTCTTGTAAATACAAGAGCATCTTCATCTGCTTCACGAAATGCAGCATCAGCACCAACAGCATCTCCTGTTCGTACAGTGTATCCTAATTCTTTTAATCTTTTACCAAAAGCTTTTAATCTTTTTTGTATTTTTGGAGGAGTCTCTCTTGCTCCTACACCTGTGTATACCATATTTTTTACACCTGGTACTGGATCAGGCAGGTTGTTAAACTCTTGTTGAGAGCCTGAAGACACTCCTGTTATTCTAGATCTATTATTTAAATCATCAAGTTTTCTTTGAAGGTAAGCATGAGTAAGCGGAGCTCTTTCTTGTAATTCTGCTAAACCTGTACCAATACCATTTTCTGGCAAAACAATAATTTTACCTTCAGGTATTTTGCTAAAAGCTTTATCTATAGATTCTACATTTGATTTATATTCAGTATCAGTAAAGTAAGCTGAGTCTTCAGTGCTTAAATTTTTCTTAGTAGGAATGCCTATTGCATTAGGTTCATTTCTAATAACTGATTGATCAGCATTATCAGTTCCTTTTAAGTTATCCTCAAACAAATAAATCATATTTGGATTTGCTCTCAATAACTCAGGAGTAAATAGTTTTTCTCTTATAACTTTATTTCCTACAATTTTAACATCTGTATTTGTTTTTTCTTTATTAGAAACAACTGTTTCTTCTTTTGGAGGAACGTATTCAGAAACATTTTGTTTAGTTTTAGATGTTGATTGAGTATAAGTAACTGACTTGAGTGCTGCAGATAAACCACGAGCAGTACCTGTATTGTTATCTGCAAGCAAAGATGTTATTTGCGGAAAAAGATCAGCTGGCTCACCTTCAGCCATTTTTTCTGAAACTATAGAAGTTTTAGAATTAATATCTTTAGAAAAACTACCTATCATTCCAAAAATACTTCCATTAAAGTTTGTAGTTTGAAGTCCATATTCAGATACCATATATGTAGTTAAAGCTACTCGTGCTTCATATGAAAGACTGCTAAATGAATCCTGAATTAAACTAATTATTTCTGGTGTTAATTCGTTTGAAGAGAATATTTCTTTTAAACTTATAATTTTTTTACCTCTTCTAGTACCTTTTTTACCAGTAGTAACTTCCATATAAGTTTTTAAAATCTCACGTTTTCTGTCATTAGAATATTTTTCATTTGTTTTATCAAAAATACTAAACGCTTCCTCTTTCATTCTTCGTACAAATGATTCTAGATTTTCTTCTTTAGAGTCAGTTAACTCTTTAATTGAATTTAATATAATTGCTTTGTCTAGAGTTTCTCTTAATAATTTTTCATGTGATTGAGTAATATAAAACGGTGCACCATTTAGGTTTCTTTTTTTATAAGGGATTCTATTTCTTCTTGCTATTAATTCTCTGTTAACTCTATTGCCTAAATTTAATGAAGTAACAGTTTCTAATGCTTCTATGTATTTTACCTTATTGGTGTGAGCTAAATCTAAAATTACTGATCCCCTTAACTCTTCATTCATATTGTTTTTTATAAATGAACCTGTAGAGGTTCTTAATAATGTATTTAATTCATCTACATTTCTAGGAGCTTCAAACGCTGCGTCCATTACATTAGAAAGTTCCCTCATGGCTCTAGCATACTCATGTATATTTACAGCAAAACTTCCAGCAGCATCTCCATACTTTCTATTCATTTCTATTTCAAGAGCATGAAATTTATCACCTCTACCTAATCCTTGATTAAGCGGATCGTTTTCTATTTCTTCTATTCTATTAAATATGTCTCTAGCTTTATCGCTATTAATATATTTTAAAACTTTTAAAATATCTTTATACGCCTGATATTTATAAGCACCTTTACCTTTAGCAGTTATACCTTCTCTTAACATAATTTCATTGGCTAAAATTGTAAGAGATCTTGCCTGACTAACCCCGCCTTTAGATGCAAATTTATCTGTTAACACTGCCCCTTGTTGTATTTTTTTAACCAACTTATTCATTAATTGTGGATTTTCTTCTGCCCAAAGTCTCCACACTTTAGTGTATTTTTCTTCTAATTCTTCTGGAGTCAGTTTAAAAGGAGCTTTTCTTCCTTTATCTTTTTTAGCTTGCTGCCATGTATAACCTAAATTCCTATAACCTTTAACATCTAACTGATAAATTTCTTCTACTGTTTCTCCACTTTCAAATTTAGCATTTAAAGCAGAGAATTGTTTTCCAAACGCATCACCTGCAGTAGAAACTTCTAAATTAAAACTATCTTCTACATCTTCACCTTCAAGTCTTTCGGCAAAATTATTATTATTTCTAGGTAAATCGTTTGCTTTAATATTAGTCATTAATAGAAAAGCAACAGCTCCATCTGTAGTTCTATTTAAATTCATTAAAAATAATTTAGCTTCTTTATTGTCATCAATAGA
>CEON01027519.1_pt1 | contig 12783 bp, 12 predicted proteins | sample 530291 | NCBI WGS metagenome assembly CEON01 (sample SAMEA2619888, study PRJEB7988) | marine metagenome | biome: marine biome (ENVO:00000447); feature: surface water layer (ENVO:00002042); material: "saline water (ENVO:00002010), including plankton (ENVO:xxxxxxxx)" | depth 5 m
TCAAAGAAGGTAGAGTTTCACCAAACGGATCAACTTACAAAAGAATGATAGAATTGGAAACAAGATTGAATAACAAAACAGGGCAAGCGAGTTCTTTCTTGAGAGATAAAAAGAATGACAATGTAAAGTCTCTCGGTTGGCTAAAAAAGGTAATGAATTAGCTTGCCCATAACTAGGAGGCAAAATGGCCGAATACAAAATAAAAGACAACAGCTTTACGCTGTGGAAAAACAAGTACAAAAAAGACGGCGATAAAAAGCCTGACTACACTGGCAACGGTATGGTAAACGGAGAGAAGAAAGATTTTTCTCTTTGGATTAACGAAACCGATAAGGGAGATAGGTATCTTTCTGGTCAGTTTAAGGAAGAGTACAAGAAAAAAACGCCATTTTAGGTCTTGTTAATAATAAGGGGGCTACGGCCCCCTTATTCAATAGTTTTTATTTAGGCGATACTTATGTCCAATAATTTATTTTACAGCGAAAATCGTGAGATTAGAGGGGGTTTTTTAAAGCCAATGTTTGAAATTTGTAGTAAAATTGATAGAACCTGTGGTTTTTGCGGTAAATCATATTTTAATCCACAAAAGCAGAAAAACGATGATCAACTTAAAAAATTTTGTGGTGTTGCAGGTAGCTACGACACTCAAGTTTCTTCACTTCCAGACTGTTGGTTGAAGATGACAAAGAGTCAAAGGTCTACATATACAAAGAAAAAGAAAGAAGAACTTTTTTCTATACAAATAAGGAGTAGTAAGTAATGGATATATTAGATGACTTTCCAGTGGAAGAACAACCTATGGAACCTGAACTGGTTTCTGAGTTTATGGTAATGATTAAAGATTTAAAAAAGAAACGTATTACAACAAAAGTATATTACGAAAGATTGGCTAAGTTTTGGGAGAAGCATGGGTTTCCAGAATTTGCAGAAGAAACGTTACTTTATGCACAGGATTAAAAATCGCTAGCTATAAATCCTAACAGCTCGTCATGTATAACTAATCTATTATATGCACTTTGACCAATCCTTTTTTTCAGCTCGTCTTTTCTTCTTTCGTATTCTAAGTTACTTGCACCCGGTGCTATCTTAGATTTAGTAAGTAATCTTTTTCCGTTTAATGATCTAGATATACTTGCAACATCTTTTCCCGATTCAGATAAAGCTTTTCTAATTTGTTGATAGACTTCAGCGTTTCCTTTTTTCTTTCTAAAAAGCTCGTATGCTTTTATCATGTTTGTTCTAAACTTTTTAATCTCTTCATCTGGAACTGAGGTATACTTGCCACCATATTTATTTTCTATTTTCCATCTATAGTAAGCACTAATAGCGTTGTCAGTTTTTTTAGCTTCAGGACTACCAAAACCCATAGCAACTAAACCATTTTTAAATGCTTTGTTTGCAGGGGCAAACCTTTCTGTAAATTTTATAGCACGATCCATACCCTCGTCATATGTGTACCTACCTGTTCCTGTAACAGCTTGATATGTTTCTCTGGCTACGGTAACTGGATAAAGTCTATCTACGACAAGACCACCTTCTGTGGCTTGAAGAATTTGTCCATATATACCACCAAAAGCAGTATATGAAAACGCATCTTTAGTTGTAGCCCAAGGATCATTTTTTGCTTCATTAATTTTTATTTCAACATTGTCTTCCCCTCCATAAAAATAAGACAATGCTAGTTGAGCAGTTAAACCAGATACTACCGTGCCTAAAAGTTCACTATATATAGACCTTGTAACATCAACCATTTTGCTGTAGTTTTTTTCAGCTATTGCCTCTTGCAAAACTTGTGCATTTGTTTTAACAACTCTGTTTAGTGATCTTATTTTCATTTGAGCGTATGTTTCAAAAGCGGTCACTGCTTTAAATATCCTACTTGACTCAGCTCTAGATTGCTCACCAACTCTTTGAGCACCACCTGTAAGATGAGCAGGAGCTCTTCTTATTAGTGCATCATATAGCCTTTGAGGTGCTTTACCACTTACCATAAGCCTAGCATCCTCTCTAGAAAAACCCATTTCTCTTAAAAATATTTTGTCTACACTCTTACCCTTTCCTTGCTTGTAGGTTTCTACCTTGTTCAACGCAACCACAGCGGCTGTGGCCTCCTGTAGTTGATTCATGTATCTATAAATAAAAGCACTTCTTTGTGCTTCATTTACAGCCCTAACAAAAGATGATATCGGTCGGTTTGGATCAATAGAAAAGTTTGCAACGTCTTTTGTTATTGCACCAATACTATCTAAATAAGCCTCTAATTGTTTTGCTTTTGAGCTTGGCAATCCTAGTTTTAAATCAGACAAAGCTTTTACCAAACCGGGTGTGCCAGCAAACCTTCTAGTGCTTCCTAAAAATTCACCTAAATTTGGTATTGCAGAAGCAGACAAAGAGGTTGTTTTAAGCATATCATATGTGGCATTTATAGCTCTTACACCTTTTGATGTCCCAATGACCAATGCAGGTTCTATAGGAACTCCGCTTAAAGATTTGATCATTTGATGAAATTCGTTTACAGAACCACCTTCAGATTTTATTTGGTCTTTAATCTTTTTTATTGTGCTAGTCCCTGCTAATTCTTGACCAAAAACTTTTGCAACGCCAACACGACTAGACCCAGTTTCTACAAGTCTTCTTGAATACTCAAAAGGTCTGTATTCTACAATGGGAACTATATCTTTGCCTACCCTAATTGCATGAGGAATGTGTTTCCATTTCCTGCTGTGTTCGGCTTGAGTTGTTCTTGTTGCCGTGGTAGAAGGAACACCACCAGATAGCAACCCACCTTCTCCTGTGTACGTAGCACGAAAATCCTCAAAGTAATCCATGATTTGTTTTTTAGTTGCCCCACTAGATTTAGCATACTCAGAAACTAATATGTTAAATTCTGTTGAACCGGGCCCTTTTTCTATAATGCTATAAAATTCACCAGACATTATTCTAGGTGCAATGTTTCTACCAAGCACTTTAAATGGCCTAACCTTACCGTCAGCTCCCTCTTGCATTAAACCTATTTCCTCAAATATTAAACCTCTTTGCTCTATAAGGTCTTTTACCTTACTTGTTATTTCTTTTTCTACTTTAGATAGTTTTACAGGATACCCCTCTATTCCTGCGTGCATTTTATTCATCAAGACTTTACCACCGCCAACGTCAACTTCTACAAACTTAGATAGCTCCCTAACAGCTTTTGCTTCAGGCCCACGAAACTTTCCACTAACAGTTAAAACAGCATCCAATGCAGGGGCAAGCCTTCCGTAAGTTTCTTTTGTTATATCTATTGCTCTTCTCCCAGACTCTGCGGCCTGTATAGATGTTGGTGTTCCTACGTTAGCAGTTCTCTCGACCATATCTGAAAAGAAAACATTGTAAAGTTTTCTTCCGAAACCTTGAGGTGTTATTGGCTCTACAGGAACAGGCTCTTTTGACTCTACCTTAACTCCTTCATTTACTATTTTCTTATCCAACCTTTCTATTGCTTGATTGTACAACCTATCTATCTCGGCTTCCCTTAGAGTCCTTGGTCTTTTTTTGCTAGACCCAAATAGGCTTTTTAATATAGATGGTGTTGGTATACCCATAAACATTTGCAATTCAACACCTTCAACTTCAGCTCTTTCTTTTACGTCATTCAAAAGCTCTTTAGCTTTTTGACCAGAGCGTTCAAGATTTTGTTTTTGTATAGGAGTCAAGTTAGGATTTTGCAATGCCTGTTGATTTGCCTTTACTGTTAAATCAAGGTCAGTAAACTCTTTCTGTATCTGATACCCTTTTAATTTATCTTTTGCAGGTAGTTGCTGAACAGTTAACTTAGGTTTTTTTATTGCCTCTATCGCTCTTCTTCCTGCATCTGCTGGGTGCAAAGGAACCTCTAAGAAAGGATTGGGCTCAAAAGGTCTATTGTATATTTCTTTTTCTTTTAAATATGTGTCTAATCTTTTTTGTTCTGCTCTATCTCTACTAGCCAATTGCGACTCTAAACCCTCTACTCTTTGTTGAAACTGAGTTCTTCTTTCAACAACTTCCCTTGCTACTTGCTCAGTAGAAACAACCTTTCTTTGTGTTTGCGTTAGTGGCTTTGGTGGCGTAAATAAATTTTCAATATCTGTTCTTTCAAAAGCAATCTCATTTAACTTTGCAATCTTAGAATCAATGCTGTTTTGCATGTCATCTAAGACTTTTTGCTGACCACCATTTTTTTCAAGAGTTTTCATATCAGATGCCAGTCTTCTAATATCTGATTCTATTTGAACTCTCTCTGATCTAGTCTGGCTTCTAGGTGTAAAGTCTATTGATCCGGGCTTGCTTAAGACCCTTAATCCTGTCTCAGACAAAGTAATAGAACCTTCCTCAACAAGCTGTTTAGTTGCTTTAGCAGGTATATTAAGTTTTTTAAAATCTATCCCTGTTTCCGTTAACGTGCTTCTAGAAGGGTCTTTACTCAATAAAGTTATTTCACGTTTTGTTCCTTGTGAAAAATCTATTCCCTTGTCTAGCATAGTGCTTCTAGATTTTTCTGGGTATTTATTTTCTATTGCAAGTTCTATTGCAGTGCTCAACCTATTTGAAATTTTATTTGCAACTTCAGGCATTGGCCTACCAGATGTTTCTGTCTGCCTTTGTAACTCTTCACCAAGAGTCTCTGTAATTCTTCTTTGATCTTTAGCGGAAAACTGTTTTAAAAACTTTAAACCAACTATAGTAGCGGCCGCATCTAAGTAACCTTCAGCAGTGATTTCTTGTTCTGGGTCTAGCAAAGGAGGAACCGTGCCTAGTCCAAAAACTTCTCCAGCAAACTCACCAGCTTTAGCGGTTTTGCTACCAACTAAATTACCTGCTTTAGAACCAACAAGACCCAAAGAACCAACACTCCCACCTATAACAAAACCTTTCATAGTAGCTTCTAAAGCCTCAATTATATCAACTTCTCCAGTAGCTTCAATTTGATCTACTATATTTCTACCAGCATCAAAAGCACCAAAACCCCCAGCACCACCTGTAATCCTAGCAACTGCCTCCTTAGCAAATACCCTAGTTTCAGCAAGAGGTATACCTGTTTTTTTAGAAACTAATCGTGCGGCTTCGTCACCAAACTTGCCGACTTTTTTAAGTTTAGAAACGCTTTGACCGGCTTTACCACCTATACCAAATAAAAAAGCATCCACTGGCATAACCATAGCAACAGCACCAGAGACAAGTTCTTCAATCTTATTAGCAGGATAATCCTCCGTAGAAACAGTTTGATCTAAATTAGCTATTCTAAAAACAGCACCAGTAATAGACTTTTCCATAGCTAAATCAACAACGCTAGGTGGTGTGCCACCTGCACTAGAGATAACCTTTCTGTAGGCATCACGTTCACTTAGACCTTTTCTTTTCTCTTTTACAATCCCTTCCTGTATCATTCTTTTGTTTAAAAACCTTGCAACGTCTTTATCTGTAGGGGTAAATATTCTTCTTTCTTCTTTGGGTTGTTCAATAGGTATTTCTGATGTAGGTATGCCCATAACAAATTTTGGAAGTGGGCTTATTGATTTAGTTAATCTATCTACAGCATCTGGTTGTGATGCGGTTTTCATTATATATTGAGGGTTGTTCTTACCTTCTTCTAATGAACGAATAATTCTATCTAAATTAGACTCTTGAGGTTGTTGTTGTTGTTTGGGCTGGTCTGGATCAACAAACAACTCGCTAACGCTTATAGCTGGAGCAGGAGAAGATACTTTTAACTCAAATGATTCGTAATCACCTATATCTATTCCTAAGCCAGAGACCTGATCGTAGAAACTACGTCTAGATTCAGGGTTCTGCATCTTAGTTTTAAAGGTGTCAAAATCACCAATATCTATTCTCTGTGAAGTTACACCATTATATAATTTCTGGAGGGACTCTAGTGCCATTAGAAATCAAGTTTAATATCAAATCTAGTTCCTGTGGACTCAGGCTGTGCGGTGTTAAAATTTAAACCACCAACATTACCGGATTGCATAGTATCTAAATTTAAAAAATTACCTTGATCTGGTATAATACCACTAAGCCTATCGATTTCATCTCGTATCTTTTTTTGCCTTCTACGCAATTCACTAGCTGTATCTGAAGTCTCACCTTCTCTTCCTCTTAAACTTCTTCTAATCTCTTTAATTTCCTCTTGTAAGGCTTCTAATCTTGCACTTGGAGTTGCTTTCTCTTCTAATCCTTTAAATACAGGCTCACCATCATCTATATACCTTAAAACATTATCTCTTCCCCGTGCCGTTTTCCGATCTCCCCTTGTAAGTTTTTTACCTTCAAGTTTTAAAATATCCTCATAGGCTCCGGGTGCATCAATTAAAGCTTTTTGCCTGATTAGTTTGTAACTATTATTTGTTGGATCGGTGCTAATAATTTTATCAATGCTAGATACTATGGATTTATTTCTAATGTTTTCCATCATTGACTTAACTTGCTTTTCTCTAGCAGGGTTTCCCCTAACGTTAGGGTCTTTTAAAACACCCTCAAAGTATGACATTCTACTAACATCATCTTCAGACATATCATCAGGGTTAAGTATAGATTGAAAAGACTCTTCGCTTTTTCTCTTTTCTACACCTATTCTTTGCAACCTTGGGTTTGAAGAGCTTTCTAAAAACTTAGCTTGATCAGCACCTGTTAACAGATTAGCAAGGTTTAACTCATTTCTAAACTCTTGCTGTTCTTGCTGATCATTATATCTTTTTTCTGCTAGTTGCTGTCTTTCAAGGGCTAATTGATTTCTTTGATAATCGTTAAAATAGTCTGGCAGTCTATCTAAAAAGTCTGCAAGGGGATTGTCAAACCTAGCAGGGCCTAACCTCTGTCTTCTACTGTATATACTTCTAGTGTGTCCGGGCATTTATAAACTCCTAACCAAACTCATCATACTCATCGTAGTCATCATCTTGTGTCGTTACAATTTCATACTGATTTACAGTGGGGTTCCATTGATAGATAGAACCATTAAACATAACATCTCCTTGATTAGCACTAGGTAAAGAAGAAACTGTAGGTGGTGGAGCTGTATATGTACCAAACTCAGCACCTTGATCTGTCATACTAGCCGCTTGCCCTAGTGTTTGTGACTCAAAAGCTCTTTGCTGATCTTCTCTTTGTCGATCTAAAGAAGCTTGACTTCCCGATACAGCTTCTGCAATAGCTGATGTTTGTGCCCCAAAACCAGAACCAGCACTAGCCAATCCTTGACCACCCGTCATACCCATTAAGCTATCGCTAATCGCTTCAGTAGCTCTAGATAACTGAGTGGGGTCGAATTGCTCAAACATGGCTAACTGTTGTGGAGTAGCAGTAATCCCAGCATCTTGTAAAATCTGTTGTATATTAACACTACCGCCGTTCTGATATTCAATAAGACCACCATCTTCCATACCTGCAACTACATTGGTTCGATATGGCGATGCAGAAAGCAATTCATTTAATAAAGCACCTCTGTTATAGCCAACACCAGACTCAGAAGGGCCTTGTTGACTTCTATAAACCAAGCCTAAAAGATTAGAATCTGAAGCATCTACACCAGAGCTTCCTGCAAATGTTATAGGCTCCAATGGCACACCCATTGCAGAATCACCTAAAAACTCTAATCCTTGGGGCCTATTAGCAAAAGCCTGAGCAGAATCCTGAGCCCCGCCAATTAGACCAGATAAGCTATCTACGTTAGAAGCATCCATTGCAGATAAACTTTGCAAGTAAGCTTCTTCTGTTCCCGATATAGCACTAGGTAAATCAGCAGACATAGGCGTAGATACTATATTTTGAACATCGGTTGCAACAGGAGCAACTCTTTGAAATGCCTGTCTTGGCATGTTTCTTATACCAAAGCTTTTTGCCTTTCCGTAAATACCACCTCCGGGGGTAAGACCTGCTGTTATACCAGCTTTTAAACCAGCTACACCGGCTCTTCCTAATATTCCTTTATTAAAGTCTTCACTAGCTTCATCTATATCTCTAAAAGACTGTTGCCCATATACAGTTCCACTTGAATCATAATCAACAGCCTTGCCAGCCCCAATTCTTTCTCCAGCACCTTTACCTAAAGCGGTTCCAAGACCAGCGGCTAAAGCTAATCCTAAGCCACCAGTGCTTGCACCAAGAGCCCCCAATGCCGCTGAACCAAGCAAACCACCAGCTAAACCACCAATGCTTCCAAATAAGCCACCACGCTTTTGCCTTTTAGCTTCTGCTCTTTGTTGATCTTCTAGTTTTTTAATGTCGCTTTGTCTTTGTCTAGAGCGAGCAAGCATAGCCGCACCACGACTAGGCTGTCCACCAACTTGCATCATCTCCATTAGGCTACCTGATTTACCCATGTCAAAGCCCATCATATTAGGGCCGGATTTCATAGGTAAGTAACCTTTTGATTTTGAGGAATGTTCAATCATGGTATAATTCCTTAGAATTTAATAAAGTTTTTATCATATTTCCACCTCTACTCGCCAAACAGATGTAATATAATAGTCTATTGTTCCACCAGCAGGGTCAACATTAGCTGAAATGCTTATACCAGCTTTAGCTCCAGCCTCTATGGTTGGTGAGTTATCAAAATCAGATTCATTTACAGTTAGTAAAGTATCACTAACAAGCTCAGGCTGATGTGTAAACCTAGCAACCGTATCTGTGGTTGTGTCCCCATCATCTTGCCTGTGTATAGTAAATGAAATGTCGGCTGAAGTAGAGCCGCCTAAAGTTTCTGGCCTAAACAGTATTTTATGACAAGTCATAGTATATGGAGTTAAAAAAGCACTTGTAGCGTTATTCATATTTGCTTGTTCTCCAGTGCCCTGCCAAGGCAAAAATGTAACATCTGTTCCTATGTTATCAGAAAAATTGTGAATAAATATTCTATGATCTATAAACTTATTTTTATATTCTAATATTCCAGTAGTCGTTTTATTTCCAACTTGTAAATTATTGTCAATGAATTGATTTCCGTTATGGTTCATGTCTGAACGCCAAAGCAAACCTTTTTCCTTCCTATACCTAGATAGAGAACCGTTTTTGTTAAAAAATAAAACCTCTTCACCTTCTCTCATAGATTGTACAGAAGGTTGAAAATTTACCACACGTATTTTGTCTTGTTTTTTACTGCTTAAAAAACGACTTACCCTGTCCACTATACACCTTTTCTGTAAAGAACTCTATATTCAATAGATATGTCGTTTATATATACTTTTGCAGATGCAGAGGAGGTGTCAAGCTGAACGGATATCTTGTTACAGGTAACAGGGGAAGATGGGGTAAGCTTTACCTTTGCCCAGTTGGTAGCACTAGCATTAATTGTCCCACTCAAAGCACTGCTTGAATTATCTTCCTCTACTAAAGAAAATTTATTCGTTAAGGCAACATCTGATTTATAAGTAATATGAACTGCATATACCTTTTTTACCTGTGCAGGGTCTCCAAAATCTATTGCTCTAGTAAGAAAACTCACATTGCTTTTTGCGACTACTGATCTATTAAGTTGATAAATGTCTATAGCACTACCAGAGTCGTGACCTATCAAGGTTTGATTGCTCTCCGTATCTACAGAATTAGTTAAGCCATCGTTGGTGTCTAAAACAAAATCTCTTATTAGAGTAAAGTTTCCTCTCTTCAAATCACACATAAAAGCATCACCATCATTGTCTAGGCTTTTTATTACAAAAGCCATAGACTCTTGCTCATCATAAATGATTCCTGTAAATGAACCAATATGAGAACTCCAGTCAGAGTCGCTAATTTTGTTTTCTTTTAAGTTTCTAATTGATGACCCATCGTATAAATATAAACCTTGTTTATTTGCCCATAATACACCATATTGCGTTCTTTTTACCGCTTCTGGATGTAACACACCCTGATACTTTTTACTGTCTTCTAAGAACCAATTACGATCATCTCCTGATATGTTTATAATATCTAAACTTTTATTTTTGTAAGCCAATAATCTATCCGCATAAGCTTCTATAGCAACGTAAACATCGGCATCTCCTTTAGCCGCTTCTATGTAGTTATCAGATGGAAAGGTATCGTATCTGTTTGGCATTGAATACATGATTCTATCGGGGTAAGACCTTAAAGTTGCTTCAGCTTTTGTGCTTCCTGTGTCTTCGTCTTTCATAGTGACGTTACAAACAAATGCTCTATTATTAGCCACAACCACATCCTTCCAATGCTCTCCAGAATCACCCAAAGCATTGCTAAATATGCTAGAACTAAACCCATTAATCACTTCGTAAGTAACAAAGCCTAACTGAGTTACGCTAAAATTTTCAGTTGCGACCCTACTTGGACAAGAATAAAAGCTACCAGTAAGGGTCAAAGTAACTCCGGATGCAGTTGCAGTGGCATTAGAAGAAATAGCAATAACATTAGCACTATTATTAGCAGATGATATAGTGGCTCCGGCTGGTATTCCTGCTCCTGATATAGACATACCCGGAACAGCAAGATCGTTAGATGTGTTTGTAATGTTAGCACTGCCACTTGTTGTGTTGCCTGTTAAAGATTGACTTGGATTTGTCCAAGCTGTGTACTCATCAGATAACTTAGTGCGAGCCCCTTTTCCAAGATGAATGTCTAATAACATTATGTATTCAGAGTCTGTTCCTTTTTCCCTTATATATATTCTACCACCCGATATTCTTTCATCGTAAGGGCCAACCGTAGCAACATTTAAAGATAATGATTTCAAGTTATTAGCATCGGTTACAATATGGGTTGATGAATACTCAGACGGTAAAGATTCTTGATTTTCATCATATATAAACGTTTGAGCAAATTCATATTCAGCCGCTTCTATAAAGCCGTCTACATCCGTTTCGGTTGTAACAGCAAGATTAAATCCAGAACCAGCATTTAAGGAAGTAGCAGTTGCAGAGTCATTGTCTTGAGTTTTTTCATAGCTAGCTAATACACCAGCAGTTCCAGAGCTTGAAGCCACTGTTCCATCCGTAGGCTTGGCTAAGTCATTATCTTTGTCTTCGTATTTCATAAACGAGTTAGGGTCAGTGGAATTTTCCGCACCGTTAAAATGCCTTCTCTGAATCCATCCATACCATTTTATTTTAGAGTCGTTGTTGTCAGCAGTATCACAACTTCTAATGGAGTCCTCTATTCTATAATACTTTACCTTTGAAGGTATTGAAATAACATCGTTTCTCAGTACAATTTCTTCATCTGCATAATCATTAGCGGCTGTTGAAAAAACATCAATTTTATGATTAGCAGGGTTTGCAAGCAATATGACTTGATCTCCTAAAGATACACCCCTTAAAGTTGCACCCCAAAAAACTTGAGGAGGAGTTTCAATAACAATAGGCATTGCTCTATCAAAAATAATATTATTACCATTTGTATCTACAACACGATAAATACCTTGAGCTGTTGTATCAATACCATTTGCAGGAAAAGTTGTTGCGGTCATGTGAACTAAGGTTCCAACTGGAAACGAAGATGCTAAGTTTTGCTGTGCTCCACCTGATTTGTACTCTAGCTCTATTAACTTACCACCGTTAGTTCTTGCAATAAAGCCAGTAGCAGACCCTTCACTATCATCATCGCCTGTTATGGAGCTAGTCTGAGATACCGTTACAGGGTCTCTTACATGGTCAGTTTCAAAATAACCCAAACCATATCCGGGTTGAACAGTGGAGATTGTAGTATTACTGTAAGCACTAACTTTATTATTAGTAGAGTCTGTCATAGTATATGCTGGTTGCATACCACCATACACATTAAACATTAGATTTCTACCTACAGATACTTCATTATCGTTTATGTCAGCAACGTCTTTTACTGTATTTAAACCACCGCTAAAATCATTCAGCTTATAAAGCCTTCTAGGCATTACTTACCTTTAAATACACCTTCTAGCATATCTGTCATTACATCAACCAACTTCTCAAAAAGCTCCTGCTCTTTTTCTTCGTTGATCCAAGGTATATTTACCTTCTCGTTAATTTTTGTAGCTAAATTTTTTGTGAACTCATCAGATGCTAAATGCTTTAATGCTTCTTCCTGCATCTTATCTGCCTGCTCTTCAGCAAGCTTTACTAACATTGACTTAATATCCATTTAATCCTCCTTTATTTTCTTGGTTTTTAAATACAAATAATAAATTTGCACTGCAAACATTATACACATTAAAACACCAGACAATAAATCTGTCCAGTATACAACGCCTAAGCTCGTACTCAGCCCAGTTACTTTTAAACTATCCATTAGTGTTTACCATTTATCCTGCTAAGAGAACCATCTATTCTAGAAACTTGATTATCTAAGTCATTTATCTCTTTTGTTAGAGCATCAAACTTGCGATCTAGTTTATCATCTGATTGGTTCCACCTGTTAATGAGTTTTATAATCATGCCTTCCATATTCTGCAATGTTTCTGACTGACCTTTATTTTCAATCTTTAAATTCTCTAACTGCTCTTGTTGTCTTGCACTTTTGTTTGACAATGATATGACCAAGTATACGAACATAGCACCGACCACTCCTATCATTCCTGCTTCACCGTAGATGGCCAAAAAGTCCATTGTTACTCCCTAATGCATTTTAAAAATTGTTTAATTATTCTTTTGGTAATTTGCTTATTACCTTGATTTCTTGCAAGCATTACAAGAGCCCTTTCTCTAATTACTGACTCTTGCAACTCGCTCATTTCTTTTTACGTTTACCCCAGCTTAGTGGATTAATGTTAAATTCTTTTTCATAGAAAGCTACTTTCTCTGCCAACTCTTCTCGCTCAGCCCTTTCTTCCATGATGTGTTTACT
>CEON01019413.1_pt1 | contig 12758 bp, 30 predicted proteins | sample 530291 | NCBI WGS metagenome assembly CEON01 (sample SAMEA2619888, study PRJEB7988) | marine metagenome | biome: marine biome (ENVO:00000447); feature: surface water layer (ENVO:00002042); material: "saline water (ENVO:00002010), including plankton (ENVO:xxxxxxxx)" | depth 5 m
CTGTACTTCCTTTTTACATTTTTTGTGGAGTGGTGACTGCAAAGACTATCTCGTCGCCATACGCCCCCACCCCCTCGATAAAATACCGTACCCTTAGCCCAGCACCTATTTTAAATAATATAGCCTTAAACGCTTGATTTTGTAGGTTATGTAGTTTTTTCTTGTATATGTGGGTAAGAATTGCTGATAAACTCCCATTTTTTTAGATAGTTTTAGTAATTAAGAATAAGTTCTTTAAGTCTTTGTCTTACTCTATAGGTTAATTAGATAAATAAGGTTTGGCTGGCGGTTTAATATGCTTAAATACTTTGTTAGCTTATTTGATCTTTTTTTAAGGGTTTTACTATACAATTAAATCATAATTAGATTAGGCTTTCTGTCTTATTTAGTCTATATGCAAAGAAAATACTTGCCTAGTTTTTTAAATTGTTTTAATTTTGGGTAACGCCCAAATTAAGTGGGCTTAACTAAATAGAAGGCAGTTAAATTATGTTAGAAAAAAATAAAATAAATCCTAGAGAATTACGAGTTTTTAAAAATAAAGATTATTCTTTCTTTGTATGTGATATATTAAACGGCTTTAAAATATTATCTGGCTGGGAATATAAAGAAGACGCTTTAGACCATCAAAAAGAATTAATAGAAGATTTCAACAACGGTTTTAAATGGTCAAAAGATTGTTTTAAAGTATATACTAGAAAGCATTTAAATAAATTAATTAAATAAGGAATAAATAAAATGAGTTTAAAAAGCAAAATAAAAAAGAATAGATATAATAGAATAGATATAACAAGTTATTCAGATAACGAACTAAGCCTTTTAACATATAATACATATGAGCTTTACAACATCAGATATAGTTTAGTATTAGTAGACATATTGAAAAGGCTTTACAGATTTACAGACAGTCAATTAAATGTATTATTAAATGATTTAACAAACGAATTAAAAGAAAATAAATAATTAAATAAATAGGAGATTAAAAAGATGGAAAAATTAATATGGGAGTTAGAGCAACAAACGGAATGGTGTAAAGAAAGATTGCAGGATGCAATGGATAGAGAATTTACAGAAAAAATGACTTATCTAAATGGACAAATTGCAGGACTAAAAAAAGCTATACAATTAATTGAACTAAATAAATAGGAGATTAAAAAATGAAATTAAATAAAAATATAATTAAGGGGCTAGAAGATATTCGAGAATGTATAGGTTCTGGCTTATTTCAGTTAGATTGCGAAATTGAAGATGAGATGATGGAACAAGGTTGCATTAGTATGTATACTGAAGATATGCAGGAGCAATTAGATGAGGCTATAAAGCTATTAAAACTTATTCAAAAAATAGGAGATTAAAAAATGAAAATAGCAATAACAATTTTAATGTTTTTAAGCGTGCCTATCTTTATAGGCTTAATGACTAAATATATTACAGGGGGCTTTTAAATGAATAAAGAACAAAAAGAAAATTTTAAATGTGCTATATATTTTATAGGCTTGATAGCTTGCTTAATATTATTAACAATATAAAAAAATAAAAAAGGGGTTTAAAAATGAGAGTGCAACAAACTATGTATTTAAATAACCAATCAATAAATAATAATAAATATTTCGAAACGTCTAAAGATCTTTTAAAATATTCCGATAAAAAACTAAATCAAATTAAAGCATATAAAAAAAGAACAGGCTTTCTAAAGAATAGTAATTCAAAATTAGGGCGTAAAATATATGCTTTTGATTTGCCAGCTGTAGTATCTTGCCCTGACTCTTCAGAATGCTTTAAAGATTGTTATGCTAATAAAGGGTCTTTTATTTGGAAGAGTGCTAAACAAAGTAATACTTTTAATTTCGCAATTGCTTTAAATGATATAGAATATTTACAAAAAGAACTAATAAAAGAAATAGAAAAAAAGAATATTAAATTTATTAGAATTCATTCTAGCGGTGATTTTTTTAGCAAAGAATATTTTTTAATGTGGTGTAATATTGCAAAGCATTTTGAAGATTTAAAAATATTTACATATAGCAAAGCCCCTCAAATTGATAGAAAATTAATTCCTAGCAATTTAAATATTATTAATAGTTTTATTGAGATTGACGGAAACCGATATTTAAATTTTGGTAGCTACGAGGCTATGAAAAAACTTGCTAAAAAGTCTAGGGGATTGCTTTGTCCTATAACTAAAGGAACTTATTTAGATAAACCTAAATTAACGCCTAAAGAAAATTTTACTTGTAGTACTTGTAAGTATTGCATAACAAAAAGCAAACCAACGTTTATACAGCATTAAAAAAGGGGCTAAAAATGAATAATGAGATAAAATTTAAATATTACTTTAAAAAGAATCATAAAGTATATAAAAATGAATTAAGCTATCTACAATTATTAGGGCTATTAGATATGCAAAATAAAACCGATAACAAGGGGCAATTATATAAAAAAGGTTATACTTATCAATTGCAATGGATGCAACAATTTTTACTAAATAATAAAGATTTAAAAATTTTTAAATGTAATGTTTATTTACAAGATCAAATAATATTATAAAATAGATTAATAAAAAGAGCCTTGAAAAAGGCTTTTTTTATACCTTGCTAAGATTAGTATTATATATATAAATATAATGAAATTAAAAAAAGACATAATAAAAATTATAAATTCAGTAATTATTTCGGTTGCTTGAATTATAATAAAGGGGTTATAAATGACTAAAAAAACATTAACTAAGTTTAAAAAATTATCTAAAAAAACTATAAAAAATATAGATAAAATTATATTTACTGAAATTAAAAAAGCTCTAAATAAATAATAAAGGGGTTATAAAAATGGTAATTGATTTAAGTTTCGGATCACTAATAATAGTATGCCTTACTATTATATTTATCACTATATTAAATAAATAAAGCTTTATAAATGGGTAATTACAAACAAGATCGGCTAGTTATTATATTGGTTAGCTGGCTTATAATAGCTATTATATTTTTAAGTATATTTTATGGCTTTTGATAGCTATAAGGCTATATATGAAAAAAACATTTGGAATTGTCAATTATAAATAATAAATTATAATGTTATAAAAAAGGGAGTTAAGAGTAAATGAATAAAGCAGAGAAATTATATTTAGATATATTAAAAATGATTCGTGAAAAGACTAAGAATATGTCTGATGATGAAGTTTATAAATTTCACGAAATGTTAAAAGATTGGACTAATAAAACAATATAAGGGGGTTATAATAATGAGTTATAATTTAACAGAAAAAGAAAGATCGGCTTTAGAAAAGTATTATAGTGATATGTATTTCTTTTGTCCGCTATGTGAGGAATACCACGAAAAAACAAAGACTACCAAAGGCGAGTATAAAACTATTTGGTGGTGTCAAATGCCTAATGAGGAACTTACCAATGATTAAAATAAGATTAGACGAAACTTTTGAAATAGATAACTTAAAATTTGAAAAGTTTTGTTATAAAAACCGAATTAAAATAAACCAAGCTAAAATTCACATTAGAAATAAAATGCTAAATGCCTGTGAAAAAATTATAAAGGAGAGTGTATAAATGGCTAAAAAACTAAATATTGATTCGCTTTTAAAGGATCACACAAACTATAAATCGGCTTTATTAAAAATTTATAAACAATCTGTCGAAAACATAAGATTGATAAAGCCATTACTTGAAAAATCAGAATGGGAGGTGTTATGAGTATTATAATTTGCGATAAATGTGATAAGAGAGTTGATACAGATTATGAAATTATAGATGATACTGAGGATTATAAATTGATATGTATAAATTGTAAAGAAAAGGAGGAGGAAAAATGGAAATAATAGAAAAAATCGAAAAACAAATAAAAAACACATTAGGTGTTGAAAAAGAAAATGCCTTACAATATGCATCTTCTATTAGCGAAGCAGATGATAATAATCAAGGTTGGATTGAAGCATTAGAATATGTTCTAGATACTATTGATATAATAAAAAGGAGGGAAAGTAAATGAAGAATATTAAATGGCTAGTATTAGGCTATTTTATGGCTATGTTTATAAATGGGTGCGATCTTGGAATTACATCGCCAAGCGAAGATTTTGATGTGTCCAGTAGTGGCTTAGGAGATTCGCCTTATAACCCTGTATATGTGAGGATAGTAGAATGAAAAGTCAACATCAAATGAGTGAAATAGAATGCAATGCCTTTGAAGAGCATTGCAGAGCTAGTGAAACATATAAAACTGTAAAATTAGATTTATATGCTGAAAAATTAAGATGGCTAAAAGCAATAGAACCGACTGGAGAAATGGCTTTAGAAGATTTTGACCGTTGGGCTGGAAGTGAGCTTGAACAATTTGACAATGATGATTCTCGTTATAAAATAATTAAAGTAAAAGGTTATGATAATGGTAAATCATCTCCAAAGTATTTTTGGGAGCATTGGTCTAAACATTTACAAGAAAGTGTTAATGAGATAGATGACAAACATCATAATGGATATTTCCAACAACGATATATTGGGGAGGAAAAATGAGAACTAAAATTCAAAATGATATAAAGGTTTGTGAACTTAAAGAAAAAGAGTTTAAGGAAAGTATTGAAAAAAAATGGAATGTTCAGCTTAATAAATTGGCTCTTGATTACAGGTTTGATTATATTGTTATAAAAAATTATAAGCCGATAGCGTTCCTTGAAATTAAAAAAAGAAACTTTAAAACAACAGACTTTAACGATTCAATGATTAATCTTAATAAATGGATGAAAGCAAAAGAGCTTAGAGAGTCTACAGGCTTACCCACATTATTAGCTTGTCGTTATATTGATAAGGACATTTATTGTAAGCTAGAAATGAAGATCTTAGATGAGGGTTATTGTGTTAGATTTGGAGCAAGAACTAAAAATACTAGAGACTGGCAAGATGTTCAGCCTGCGATCCATATTCCAATTAAACATTTTAAAGAATTGAAATGATAGCTTATTGGATAGTAATGATTATAATTGTAGTAGGTGTAAACTTTACTATTGTTTATGCTAAAGATATAGAGAAAAGGTTTTTTAAATGATTAATACAACCTTTAGAGAGCAAAAGCATAGAGCCTTCCCTACCCCTATATATAGGAGCAGAAAACCTATGCCTTTAGAAATTACAACCTTCAGAGTCGCTTTCGTGCATATAGGTAATAATTCAAGTTATAACCTACGGAAACCTATTTATTCACTCTTGAAAGTATATCCTCGAACTTGTGTTTCTTCGCCTCGTTCTGTGCCTGTGAGGAAACCCCTTTTGGTAGGCACTTATAAATCGTTATCGCCAAAAGTATCAAACCAAACCGATAACGGATTAGTAATATATGCTATAATGCATATAATTTACAATAATAATTTTTTTCTTGTGTTTATAGTTGTTATATGGCTATATTAACACATATTAACAAAACAAGGAGAGTTGAGATGTTAAACATACCACAACCAATAAAGAAGGTAGCAGAGAAATATAAGTTAAAGCTACCAACAAGCCAAAAAGATATGTCTGGAGATTTCTGGTGTATCGGCAAAAACTACATAATATTCCACGATGCCCTAACCAAGATCGCCAAGATTGAGGGGATTGTATTTCATAAGCCACAAGTAGAGATATTATATAATGATAATAACTTTTTTGGAGTTGCTATGATGGGAGAGGCTGAATTAGATGGGTACAAGATATGGACATCAGCCGATTCCACAAAAGAAAACACAATGGCTAAATATTACTTCAATATGGCTGAAAAAAGGCTAAGAGATAGGCAAGTCCTAAAGTTATTAGACTTATACGAGTATGGCTTATATTCTGAGGAAGAAGCAGATGATTTCAAAAAACAACCCAGTAAGCCTATAACTAAATACCAAGCTACACAAATCGTAGAGATATTAAAGCATAAAGAAGGCTACGATAAAGAAAAGGTAAAGGCTATATTTCAAAAATTAACACACGAAGAAGCGAAAGATGTTTTAGATCATTTCCATACAGGTCGTATAGATGAAGCAGTCTCTAGCTTTTATAAATTAGGAGAATAGATGAAGGAAAAAATAGAAGATAAGTTAAAAGAACTTATACAAGAAAAAGAAAAGATAGAGCAAGCGTATCACAGAGTTATTGGGGCTATTGCTAATTGTCAAGAACTATTAAAAGAAAAGGAGAGTAAGTAATGAGTGCAATAAAATTTAAAGTTGGAGAGCCTAAAGATGTTATTTTGGCTTTCGATAGTCCAAAAGTTGGAGATAATCAATACGGAAGATGGTATTTATATGGAATAAAAGAATATATAGGTAGTGATGAAGATGGTTTCTTTGCTACCGAAACTCTGCACACAATGATTAAAACAATAGGGGCAGGAAGTGGCGATAAGATAACAATAGAAAAATGTCAAGAGGGTGATAAGACTTTTTTCAAGGTTAATGGATTGTCAATGATGGATATGAATAGTGGTGGTTCGACAGAAAAAATAGCCGAAGCAAAGCCACATCCCTTGAAAGCAGAGGCAGAAGGAAAGATGTCTTATGATGAATTGCTAGATGCTTATAATCACTTAAAAAGTGCTTACGAGCAATTAAAGGCAGATAGTGAAATACCTTTCTAGACAAGGATTTATTATGCCAGACTTTAAAGAGATAACTTTTGATGAGTTTTATAAGCTATATCCTAGAAAGGTAGGTAGGTTTATGGCTAATAAATCTTTTAAAAAACTTTCAAGGCGAGATAAAATGTTAGCCTATGATGGATTGTTAAATTACATAAAGTTTTGGGAACATAATAAAACAGAGAAGCAGTTTATACCTCATCCTTCTACTTGGATCAATCAGAGAAGATGGGAGGATGAGATTGAATTGCCTAAAACTAAAGAACAAAAATCTAAAAACATAGATGAAGAAGTTATTGCTTTTAGGAAGCAACAACAGAAACTTTTAGAAGATTCTGCCGATGAAAGCGATATAAAAGATGCTTTGTCTGGATTTTTGGGGAGAAAGTAATGGAAGAAATAAACATAGATGATTTTAAGGAATTTTTAGAGATCACAGATAATATGTATTCTGATGAGCAATTAAATAAGTTTTTAAGAACTTGTGTAAACTCATTATTTATTATGCACGAACAACAAGGGCGTAATATGGCTAAAAAGACTTTAATTGAATTAAAAAACTATTTATAGGAGATAATATGAATACTTTAGATTTTTACATAGTTCGCTATGAAGATGGCGATGTGGAATTTTGTTCCTTTTACCGAAATAAAAGAGATGCTATGAAAGGAAGAACAGAATTTAAACGACAATTTAAAAAAATGGGTAGTGTTGAGAAAAAAACTATTAGCAGAACTAAAGAAGGGTTCTTAAATTTATTTACTCGATACGCAGTTAAGTCTAGGAAAGTATAATAAAATTGGGGCAGGTTTCTTAACTCTCGTTTTTGGCTACTCACCAAAAAACCCCACTCCTGCCCCACTCCTCTATTATGGAAAATAAAACAAAGATATATAAAGAACTGGCTTTCGTCTATATTGTAGATGGCAAGAAATTTTTGTGCAAAAAGAAAGCTGAGAAATACTTAAAAAAAATAAACAAGGACAGAGAATGAAAAAGAAAACTATAATAATTTCTGTGATCTGCTTTAGTATTATATCGCTAGCAGTTATAATTAGCTTTATAGATTTTGAAGGTATGGTTAAAGATAGGGCTAAAGAAGAAATTGAAAAAAAGATAGAAGAAGTTAAAGAAGATGTTGAGGCTAAAAAACAAGAAGTAGAAGAAAAAGTTGAAGAAAAAAAAGAAGAAATAGACGAAGGTGTTAATAAAATTAAAAATCAAATAGAAAACGAAATCAAAAACAAATTAGAAGATTTAATAAAATGAAGGTTTTAGAACTATTTGCAGGATCTAGGAGCTTTAGTAGGGTTGCTGAAAAATTTGGATTTGAAACATATACTACAGATATAGAGGCTTTTGAGGGTATTAACCAAGTGTGTGATATATTTGATTTTGATTTAGATTGGGTAGAGATAGACTTTGGAATGCCTGACATTGTTTGGGCATCACCCCCTTGTACAGCATTTAGTGTTGCTAGTATTGGACATCATTGGAAAGGTGGAAATCAAGCATATATACCTAAAACAGAAGCTGCTAAAGTTTCAATGAAAATAGTTCAGCACACTTGGAAAATTATAGAATATTACTTAGAAAAAAACCCAAATTTAATATGGATAATTGAAAATCCTAGAGGCTTATTAAGAAAGTTGGATATAATTCCACACAATCCTAAGACAGCTTGGTATTGTCAATATGGAGATGCTAGGGCAAAACCTACTGACCTGTGGGTTAATTTTGACTGGAGTCCCAAATCTTGCAAGAATGGTAATCCAAATTGCCATCATCAACCAGCCCCTAGAGGAAGTAGGACAGGAACACAGGGCTTAAAAAATGCTTATGAAAGAAGTAAAGTTCCTGAAAAATTATGTGAAGAAATTATAAATAAGCTGATAGAGGGCTATAATGCCAAATAAAAAAGCTAAACATAGAAAACAAGAGAGAAGAAAGAAAAACTTAGAAATAAAGAAGTATAAACGAATGAAGAAAAAACTAAGGAGAGAGAATGGCTCATCCAAGTAAAGTAAAAGGCAATAAATTTGAAAGAGATGTTGTAAATAAAGCAAAAGAACTTGGTCTCGACTCCAAGAGAGCCTATGCATCCAATGGAGAGTCTTTAGGGATGCACGCAGAAGTCGATCTTATAATTGAAGACTACAAGATACAAGCGAAGATTCGCAAGAGTATCGCCTCATATTTAATTCCTAATGAGAATGTAGATGCACAAGTTATAAGACAAGACAGAGGCGAGGCTTATATCGTGTTAAGGTTAGAGGATTGGCTAAAGCAGATTCGCTGAAATACATAGAGTATATTAGAGGATGTACTTGTTTGGTCTGCTTTGCCTCTTCCCCAGACCCTGACCACCTTGAAGCAATCGGTATGGGAGGCAACCGCAAGAAACCCACACTCAAACACTACTCCTGCGTTCCTTTGTGCCGATTGCATCATAGTGAAAGACATAATTTGGGAATACCTAGATTTGAAGATAAATATAAAATAAACCTATGGAAAGAAGCATTTAAACTATTAAGGGAGTATAATGAAATTCACAGGCAAAGTTGAAAAAGGAAATTTAAAACTACACGATAGAGGCTCTTATAGAAGGTATATTAATGGTATTAAAGGCGAAGTATTAGTTGAGATAAAAGAAGCCCCTAAAATGCGTTCTGTAGAGCAGAATAACTATTACAGGCTAATAATAAGACAGATAGGAAATCATCTTGGTTATAATGAAGATGAAATGCACGAAGTTATAAAACAGAAATTCGCAGTCGAATCTACTAAGAACTTAACTAGAGAAGATTTTAGCGAACTATTAGATAGAATAATAAGATTCTCTGCCGCACTAGGTTTTGTAGTAAAAGACCCTCGTAGAAGCTAGCTACCAAACTTCCATTATATTCATAGACACACTCCAAGTTTGATAAGCAACTTGATTAAAGGTTAAAGAATCTTGGTCTAATCTACAAATTGCAAATTCAATATCTTGATTATTAACATCAGCATCTGAGTCAGAGCCTGCTGTATTTGGGCAAAATATAAAAGGTATATTACCATTTAATGTTAATGCGAAGAAACTTCCCATAGATGAATTAAAATCATACAAACCGTCTGCATTATAGCTAAAAAATTGTGAAGGATCTTGTGCTTTTGTAAATAAATTATCACTACTTATGTAGCTAAACTTTACTTGCCAAGTTCTTCTAGGTCTATTTTCGCCAAAACTATAATTAGGATTATCTTCATCTCTTACAATAGACCAAGCAGGCAATCCGTTGCCCCATTTTGGAACGCCTGTATTATTTACATTTGTTATTGTATTTCCGCCTAATGTTTGTTGATGTGTAATGCCATCATATTCAGAAATTAACTTTACTCGCAAGTCTGGAGAATTACTCGGCTCGAACCATCTTCCGTATGTAGCTATTCCTGCTAAATTACCACTTGTAGAACCTTTTTTTACCGTGATACGAAAAGATGAAATAGACCCATCAAGCTCTCCATCCCAGCCTTCAATGTTCCACATAGAATACCCTTTATATGGAATGTCAAAATACTGATAATTAACAATGCTTGAAAAACTTTCGATTTGTTTTGCTGACTGAGTGCCTGCATTCATTTGAGCATATACGCTAGTTCCTTCCGTCATAGTATCAAAATCATCAGAAGTGTAATTGTGTCCTAATATTCCTGCATATATACCTGAAGATGTATCTTGTGGAATATCTGTTAAAAATTTATTCCAGAGTTCAAAATCTGAAGAAGGGTTATTAAAAGATTGTAATTGATTCATAGTAGAAAAGGATGAAGAGCTATCAATACTAGGGTCAAATCTAAAATACTTGCTAGATCCGCTGCAAAGTCCTTTTAATTTTAAATATTGTATTATATCTGCATAAAATCTGCAAGTCTGTACTGTCCTTTTAGCCATTGTATTCTCCTAAATAATAGATTTTTTAACCTTTCTTGTTGCTGTGCTTTCTGTAAAAACTTCTTCATACTTTCTTCCATCCGCTACAAAGTCTCCAGATGAAGAGTTCCAAGTATCACTCTTTAAATTATTAATATTTGTATAACCGCTTGTTCCATCCCAATTTGCATATTTGCAACTTGTTATTTCAAAATCACCCATATAAGTAAATAATAAAGGCGATAATTCTGTTTCACCCATACTGTAAATTAAAACTTTATTATCCCCTATTTTAATCTTCCATCCTGCTCCTAATTTCTTTACTCCGTGTATTGCCCCTCTGTATGTCATCTCAAATCCTGCAACTTGTCCTGTAGTTTCAATTTCTACATTTCCATTACCATAGCTAAGAGCAACATTGTTTGCAGGTGTTGCGTTATATACATCAGACTCTCCAACAACTTGCTGAACTGCCCCTATAACATCTTGCACATCTACAACGCCATCCTCATTAAAATCTGCTCTAAGAGCTTGTTGTCCGCTAAGAATATTAAGATCTATAATATGCTGTGCTATTTTAACTATATCTAATACAGTAACAACACCATCTCCATCTACATCTCCTGCAACTTGTAAAGCTAAACCTGAATTATCTTCTCCTAAATAAGGATAAGTGTTCCCATAATAAACATTAGCACTTGCTCGTCTATAAAAAAATAAATCACTATCACTTAAATGGTGTAGTTGCATCGCAGTTATTTCGACCCCAGACAAACCTTTAGATACCTGTGTTATAATAAATAATGGCAATATGTATTGACCACATCGTATAGGCATATCCCCAGATTCTTCTAATACATAGGCTTCGCCAAATATTTTTTTATCTAAAATCATTTTATCAAAGTCAATTAAATCGCCCACTTCTAATCCATAATATTTTAAAGGAAGAGAAAGCTCAACTATATTATGTTGATTGCAATTTTGCATTAACAAATATTTAGCTAACTTATTAGCCGTTTGTTCATCTCGTATATATTTACTTTCAAATGTAAGAAAGCTATTGTCGTGATTTAAGACACCATCACTATCTTCGTCAAAACCGTAATAGTTATATGAATCCAAATTTTCATCAGGATTGCTATATGCACTATAATCGCCTTGCAAATAGTAAGCTCCGTCAAGATAATGGTCATTTATTTTAAATATTTCTGTAGAAGAATTAAAGTTTCCTAATCCATAATCATATTGATATTTCACTTCAACTTGAGTAATTACATCACCAATAGGAGTTCTTGAAAAACTATAATCAATAACATCGTTAGCTTTAATATTTTGAATAGAAGACTCACGCCCATCATAAGTATCTTCTATTGTTATAAATTTTAACATATCGTTAGAAAAAACAGGAGTCATTTTTGTTGAGTTGCAAATTTCTTTAATTAAATCTCTTGCATTTATTTGCTCATTAATAGAAAATCCCATTTTCCAATCAGGATGAGATGCTTTAACTAAATCTTTAGAGTCTAAGTCAATATCACCTTTATAGCCACATTCTAAATATATAAGATGGTGCAGTATATCAGCAGGATGTTCTATAAGTATATTTCCTGCATCATAAACATCTACAGCTTCTGTATTAACATCTAATACCTCTATTCTTATTGTTTCTGTGTAATCCCATCGTTCTTCAACAGTATAATATTCCCATTGCCTTTGTGCTTCTTCTGGATGTTCGTACTGATCAAAATCAGGCTGAGAAGCTTTTATAAAAATAGTAAATACATCTGTTTGCCCTGCATTTACATTGCTTGCGACATATGAAAAAGGAATTTGTATTTCAATTTGATTTTGCTCTACTGTAATTGTTGTTGGAGATGTTGAATCGCCTTGAACTTGTAAATTTCCATAATTTGCTATAGAATGTTCGTCTAATTCGCCATACCAAGATTCAAATTGTTCTTGATTGATATTGCCGATATTTCCAGAATCGTATGCGTAAATTTCTAATTCCCCTGCATAATCATAGGTGTTTATTCTAAGCTCTCCTGATACCTCTAAGCCTTCTTCTACAAATGTAGGCATTGAATAATTATAAATATTTGCTCGCATATCATAAACATAATCAGTTGAATGAAATTTTATAGGTGCATATACATATCTTTCAGAATCGTCTGTAAAAGTTGATATTTGGCTTTGAGGTAATAACTCTATATGCTCAATTAATGTAGGCGTTGGTA
>CEON01048044.1_pt1 | contig 12702 bp, 21 predicted proteins | sample 530291 | NCBI WGS metagenome assembly CEON01 (sample SAMEA2619888, study PRJEB7988) | marine metagenome | biome: marine biome (ENVO:00000447); feature: surface water layer (ENVO:00002042); material: "saline water (ENVO:00002010), including plankton (ENVO:xxxxxxxx)" | depth 5 m
ACTGTTGATCCAATTAACATTACAGGAACTTCAAACTCTGCGACAACTTTTAGAGATGGCGATACAGATACATTTGTTAGAGTAGAAAGTTCTAATTCTGACAATGATGAAATAGAAATGCACACAGCAGGTAGCGAAAGATTAAAAATAGATGCTACTGCTGCTGATTTCTCAGTACCTGTCAAATTACCTAACCTCACAACAACTCAAAGAGATGCTCTTACAGGAATGACAGGTGGGGAACAAATTTTTAATACCACTACCTCAAAAGTAAATGTATACGATGGTAGTAGCTGGACCGAAGTTGGTGGTGGTAGTTCAGGTCTAGCAAACTACTTTATATTAGGAGATTAATATGGCTGAAAGTTATAAGTCTGTTAATGCTGATTTAGGAACAACTGCTGATACATCAATTTATCAATGTCCAGCAAGCACAACTGCTGTTGTTTTACTATGTCAAATAGCAAATGTCGATGGGGGTAGTTCTGTTGATGTATATGTAGATTATTACGATAGTTCTACAACAACTGCTAAAGCATTAGCTCATACTGTTGCTGTTCCTGCCGATACTTCACTTAACCCTATTGGAGGCAAGCTCGTTTTAGAAGCTGGCGACCAAATTAGAGCTTGGGCAAGTGCTGCTAGCGATGCAGAAATAGTTGTTTCAGTAGTGGAAATTACATAGGAATTATTATGAAAAAAAATATATATGGCTATAAAGGCTTAGTTCCTACTCAGTCCTCTACTTCAGGAAATAAAGGTATTCTTAGTATAGAAGAACATAAATTTATAAAAGAAAATAATAACCTTTATAATCCACTACCACCTGGAGATAATTTGCATTTTTACTTAGACGCAGGTAATACTGATTCGTATTCTGGAAGTGGTGGTACTTGGTATGACCTATCGGATAACAATTATGATTTTACTATTAGCAGTCCTAGCTGGAACAGTAATGGTTATTTTAATTTAGCTTCTAACGCAAACCAAATAACTAGGTCAAATGTATTAGGTCAAAGTAATATGACATTGTTTTGGGTTATAAATACAACAGATGTCCAATCCTTAATGGCTCATCATGGTGGTGGCTCATTTCTAGGTGCATATAGAAGTGGTAATAAATATTACCACGCAAATGTCGATGGGGGTAGAACTCTTTATAGAAATACTACCAACTATGGTAATCTTTATGATGTTATAAGGACAGGCACTTGGATATTAATAACCATAACTGACTGCGATTTTCATTCAACTAACTTTGTTAATTATGAGTTTAATAACTATGGTAGTTATCAATTTGATAGTGGCTCATTAAGAGCTATGGGTGCTTATTCAGATAATTTAAGTTCTTCTGAAGTGACTGATTTGTATAATTGGTTTGATGCTAAAGGGTATGTAGCATAATGAGTTGGGTTTTAACAAGAGAAGATGATTCAGAGTTTTCAATGACATTTGATACAGAAGAAGAGTGTGTTTCGTATATGCACAATGTAGATAGTGAAACTGAAATAGCTTGGAGTAGTGAGGAACAATAATGGAAATATATATAGCATTTCTTTGTGGCTTTGCATTAGGTTGGGCTAGCGTATGGACTATTTTTAGCATGGGCGAGTTAAAAGCCATAGATCACGAAAGTTTAGAATATAATAATGGTGGTGGGAAAACGCTTAGAGAAATCATAGACTCTAAGTTTGATCCAGAAAACTATTTAGGAAAAGGTAAATAAATATGGCTGATAGACAACAATTACTAAGAGTTAAAATGACAGGATCTGACTCAACAGGTCTAGCAGAATTTCAAGATGGTCATGCTGATGGTGGTCCATTAATACCTTCATATACAGATACCGAAAGAGATGCAATTACTACAGCTACTGAAGGTATGCTTATATACAACAGTACTGATGATCGACTTCAGGTTAGAACTGCAAGCTCTTGGTTATCAGTAGATATAGGTGATGTCACAGGTGTCACAACAAGTGCGACTTCAGGTATATCAGGAGGTGCGACATCAGGTGCAGTAGCGCTAACGATTGATGCTACAAGACTTGCAGATGGAACATCTGTAGATATAGATGAAGATAATGATCTGGTTATGTTATATGATAATTCAGATACAACAATGAAGAAAGTAAATCCGGTTCAACTCTTTACTAACGAGGCGTTGGTCTGGATGGGATTATAGGAGAATAAATGGCAGTATATAATGCAGCAGAGTTGGCAGAGGTCACAGCATTAGGAACTTCTGAAACAGAAATATTCAGCAATTCTAATAAGTGCATCATTAAGCAAATTATGTTAGCTAACTATACAGCAACCGATAGAACAGTAGAGATCAAAGTTATTCCTTCAGGGGACACAACAGGAGATCAACACATTATTTTTGGTGACATAACTGTTCAAGCAAATACAACCACAACTATTGACTTAGCTATGGTTATACCTGCTAACGCATCAGTTGCTGCTTTATGTTCAGCAGCTAGCTCAGTAAATATACATGTTTCTGGTGTAGAGGTGAGCTAATGCCTGAGATACAAGTACCTGAGCCAATTTTTTTGGACAGATTAGGTGGCGATGAAATATATGGTTTTGGTCAAGATGGGGATGTCACATTAACATCTAATACAACTCTTGCTAGAGATATGTATTACAACGACTTGACAATAAATAGTGGTGTCACTCTTGACACTAATGGATATCGTGTTTTTGTTCGTGGTACATTAACATTTACTGACGGAACTTCTAAAATTGGTAGATTTTCGAATAAAGATAGTGCAGGAACTTTAAAAGGTGGGTTTGGTAAAGGTGTAGATGCTACAGATACTTTAGGTGGTAGATCTTCTGAACAAACAGATGAGGAACATTCAGGTAATACATTTTTTGATGGAGAAAACGATTTTTTTAACTTATCAGTTGCTTTAGCAGGTCAAAAATTTGATCAAGCTACAGAAACATTTAAATTTTTAGGTGGTGGCTCTGGCGCATCTGATGGTGCAATAACAGCTACTCCACAAGAAGGTGATGATGGATCTGATACAAATTGGTCAGACTATCAAGTAGTTGGTGCAGCAGGTGGTAAAGGTGCTACAGGTAATGCAGCTACAGCAGGCACAGGCGCAGTTGGTGGTGGAGTAGTTTTAGTTGTAGCAAAAACAATATCTGGAGATGGAACAATTAGAGCTGACGCAGATGATTCTGTAGCTAGCACTCAAGGAACAGATGGCGCACCTGCCCCTGATGCACAAACACCTGGCAACACAATTCCAGGTAATACAAATCCAACTAACTATGGTGCAAACTATGGATCAAACTCAGGTGCAAACTATGGATCAAATCCAACTAATTACGGATCTAACAACACAAACTATGGATCAAATCCAACTAACTATGGATCACATACTCACTATCATTGGCATGGTGGTCCAACAATAAACAATTACCAATCAGGTTATTATCACTATCACTATGCTCATACGCATACTTATCCTGGAAATAATTATTCATATCCTGGAAATAATTATTCTTATCCAGGTAATAACTATTCGTATGGATATAGCTACGGATATTCTTATGGATATTCCTATGGTGGAAACACAAACCCATCTAGTTCTAACCCTACTAATTATCATCCAGGTGGTGCAGGAGGATCTGGAGGATCTTCATCAGTATCATATAATGCAGGTGGTGGTGCAGTAGTATTAGTCACAGGAACGAAACCACTACCATCAGGTTTAACACTTGCTGCTGCGCAAGGAACGAGTGGATCTGGAACAGCAACAGCAGGTACTGTTGTGACAGTATATAATATCGCAGCAACAGATACGGATCCAAGCAGTTAGGAGATATTATGGCAATAGTAGAAGTAGGACAAGTACCATCAGATTTTGAAACATTTGATGTTGTTCCTGACAGCATCTATGGTTCAGGAATGGATGGTAATGTTTCTATAACTAGCAACACAGCTCTTACAAGAGATATGCATTACAACAATTTAACTATAGATCCTGGAATAGCCTTAGACACAGCAGGGTATAGAGTTTTTGTAAGAAATGTTTTAGCTCTCGCACCAACTTCTAGTAATCAGGCAGATACAACAATAGGAAGAATTGGTGGTGTTTCAACATCAGGAACTCTCAGGGGTGGCGCAAGTGGGGCAGTCACAAATTCACTTGGTGGAAATGGTAATGGATATACTGCTACAGCACCTACATTGGGGGCAGATTATTTCAACCATCCTGACATAGCCATCGAAGGAGTCATAGTACATGGTGGTCAAACAAGTCCTGTTGCATTACAAGGTGGTGCAGGTGATAGTGTAAATCACGGAGGTGGAATTGTAGTTGTCTGTGCTAGAAGATTGCAAGGTTATGGAACTATCAAAGCTACAGGCGAAACCACAACAGGTGGTGGAGTAATATTTATCGTTTCTCAAGATATACCATTGACAGGTGTATTGACAGATGTGACAGGATATGCTGACGGAACAGTAAAAACATTTAAGGTATAACAATGGCTACTGTTCGTGTATATTACAGTAGGGAAGATCAAGATTATGATAATTATAGTCTATGGTATATGCCTGGCCGTCATCAAGGAGATGCTGATTTACTAGATCCAGATCACACTTTTACTGAAGAATATAGTGAGGCACCAAGAATTGTATCAGATTTTACCTCTGAAGGTAGTTTTGGATATGTAGATATAGACTTAAATGGCGCAGGATTTTGTGATTTTTATATTAGAAGAAAAGATTTTTTAGTAGATCTAGATGATAGTGCTACTTATGAACCTGAATCAATATATTGGATGACAGGTTTTATATATTCTTTACAAGAAAACTTATATAGCGCAGTATATGTAAAAGAAAACAAACCATATATATATCAAGATAGTTTCTTTCAAGGAGTATATCCTATGGCTATAACCTTGGCAGGAGATGAAAGCACTACAGATAGTGATGATATATTACATGAAGTTGTAGAGCATGGTGAAGAGGGAGAAGGTTGGTGGTGGACACATTACAAAATATTCAATACACACGAAAATTCTACTACAATAGAAATACCACAAAGTGTTCTATATCAAATATTAGAACAAGAAGACATGGACACAATCATGACTACTCTGATGGTATACTTATGTGGTAAAACTTACACTATAGGAGAAGATATGCAATTATCAATAGACGCAGACGCTTTAGCAGTTGAGAAAGCTGACGCATTACAAGTAGTTGACAAAGCTATTGCTAACAGTCTTTATAAGTTAGGCGAAATACCGGCAGACTTTGATGAGGATGCTTTCCTCGCTGATGTAGATGCTTACAAAGCTACTAAGAGCGAAGTTTTAGAAAGCACAATAGATTACTTAAAATCTTGCTTAGACACAAGACCTAATTTAGTCTAGATCTTTAAAGGGAGGTAATATGAGGAAGGTATTTTTTGTACCTGAAGGTCAAGATATCAACGACTACAAAGATCAATGGAATGGTCAAGTAAAAGAAGTTCACAATAGTGTATCTGTAAATAACAAAGATTATATTCTTACTGATAAAGAAGCTCATTTTTTTAAAATTCCTGAATTTCAAGCAGTAGATACTGTTGAGCATTGTTCTAGTTTAGATTATATAATTTATAGCCTTATAGATGATTATGCAGAATTTGAAGATGATCCTGCGTACATTATGGAAATATGGGAAAAAGATTACGATAATCCTAATAAAGATAAAGTAAAAAAAGATACTCATATTTTAGGTTATAACAAAAATAAAGGTATTTACGAAACAGACTACATAAGACTTGACGCAGGTTGGTATGATTTAGTATTTAAAAAAGACAATGAATTATTTGATACATCTGAAGTTTCGGTATATTACAAAGAGGTTGAGGAAGAAGAGTAATGGTTCTAAAGAAGCTATGGAAAGAAGTAGAGTCTAAAGAAATAGTTCCTGGAGTCATAGCGTGGGAAAAATGCTTAGAAGTACCTAAAGGCATTGTAGATACTATGAACTCTGAAGTAGATCGTTGGAAAGAGCGAGTTATTAAAAATAATGAATTTCATAAAGGTGGTAATTACGATACTATTCGTAATTCAAATGGTCCAATTAGGTTCGATCCTGAAACAGAGTTTATAGAAAAAGACAGTAGAGAATATTTTTGGCAAGTACAAAGAAACACTCTAGATAAAATAAATGCTTACTGTGATATTTATCCTGATGCTAAAGATGAAATACATTGGATGGAACAATATCAATATATAACTTATAAGCCACCTAAGTATATGAACTATCATGGTGACAATAGATCTACTAGAAATCCTAGAACAGGAAGATTTTGGAATGCGCCATTCTTAAGAAGGATAACTTGTTTGACATACTTAACAGACGATCATAAAGGTGGCGCTTTAGATTTTAGATATTTCAATATGGATTCTTATAAACCACCGGCAGGAACTGTAGTTATTATGCCAAGCTCTTTTGTTTTTTCACATGCTACAACTCCTTTACTTGATGGTAGAAAAGCAGCTTTTTTGGTAGCATGTTCTAGTGGTTTTGATTTAGATTCGTTTTTAGATGGTGTTGCACCAGAAGATTTGGCTAGGAGGTATATAGTATGAAAAAAATAATGGGATGTGTAGAAATCTATGATGATTTCTTAACAAAAGATCAAGCTGAAAAAATTATAAAGTCTATAGATCAAATGGATGAAGATAAAGACTTTGAATTAGGTTATGAAGATGCGTCTATAGGAAAAGGTCACAAAGGTGGCAATATAAGAACAAATCAACTGTTTCCTATAACGCGTTATGCTGTAGAGCCTGGAGAGGCAAGATTTGTTAGGGAGGCTATTAAAGATGGCAAAGAACAATATATTCTAGATCTAAAAAATATTCAACAATTATTGTCCACTAAATTACAAACATATGTGAATGATTATTGTGAAAGATATGAAATGAGTATACATTTTGATGAAGGTTATACACTTTTAAAGTATGAAGGTGGTCAAGAATATAAAGCACATTGTGATTATGCACCTCATAATCCTCGCCACTTGTCTGCTTTGATATTGTTGAATCCTACTGAGTATAAGGGTGGTGGTACATACTTTACTCATTTTGAAGAAATGGTAAAACCAGATCAACCTGCTTTAGTTTTGTTTCCTAGTAATTGGGCATACGCACACAAAGCCATGCCTGTTATAGAAGGAACAAAGTATGCTATTGTCACTTGGCTAGGTCATCAAATAGATTTTGATGGGTTGCCACCTATGTACATACCAGAAGGTATAAAAATAAATATTTAAGTAGTAGGATATTAACATGACACAATCACAAACATTCAGAAATGGAATAACTATAGATATAGATGAAACAGACTTGAGCGAATACAAGAAGGTGTCTGCTCTTGGTCATATCAATCCGTCACTTGAATTTTATCTAGAAGATAACGCAAGTTCTTTTTCTAAAGCAGTAATAGTAGGTGCAGGTTGTGGAGTAGCAACAGGAATACTTGAAGGTGCAGGTGTAGAAACTGTAAACATAGAACCTAATTCTGATCGCTATGCAATATTAGATTCAAACTATAATGCTGCTGAAAATTATAACAAGGCATGTTCTAATGAAAACGGAACAGGTACTATGTATTTCTTTGAAGACAATAAATCAGGTGGAATACTAGATATGGTATTTGGAGATTCTTCACAGGCTGTAGATGTAATAACTGTTGATAGCTTAAATTTATCTGATATAGATCTAATGATAGTTTATGCAAATGGCAGAGAATATGATGTTCTAAGAGGTGCAGAAACTACATTATCTAACAATACAGGAACAAAAGTTGTTATGGATTGGAAACCAGATCAGATCTCGAATATAAATACTGTGCTAACTTACTTAGAAGACAATTTTACTTCTATAAAAATTATTCATTGGGAAGATGATGATTCAATATCTTTTAAACTTATCGGTACTGACAATACTGTAGAGAATTTAAGAGCTGTTATGACAGCTACTTTATTGTTAGAATGATAGGGTAATGATGGGGAAAAAGTACAAAAGATTTTTAGAAGTTAAAGAACACAAAGTAGAGTTTGATACTATAAAGTTTTTAACACAAAAACCTGAGTATATTGATCTTGCACCACCTCGTCCATCTAAAGAATTTATACCTGCATGGTATAAAAACTTACAAAGAGAATGGACTGAGATGCGTGATGGTAAGCATGGTGAAGGTGAAGACGAGTCTTGGAATACTGTTCCTTATAAAGATAACTCTTTGAAAAAATGTCCTACTGTCAAAGATATTATGCATGAAGGTTATATTATTCCTTTGTGGCTTGATTTAAAGATAAGTCATACAAAAGAAACAGGTTTTAATTGGTACAACAAACATGCATTTGAAAATACTATAACATTTCATGATCCCAGATCTATTGGAAAAATGCCTTTGATGGATCATAGCTTTAATACAGCTTTAAAGTTTGAAAACCCATGGGATATAATTACACCTCCAGGTTGGTCAGTTATTATTATGGATCCTTGGTATCACAGAAATACTGATATAGAAATTATGCCAAGTATTGTTGAAACAGATAGCTATCACCAAATGAATATACCTTTTTTATATCACGGCACAGGTGAAAAAACATTTAGGCAAGGAACACCTCTAATTCATGTTATACCTTTTAAAAGAGAAACATTACCAAATATAGAGGTTGCAGAAATGGATGAACTAGATGAAAAGTATTATGATAAAAGCAGGGCTGCTGAAAGAACTAGACAAAATGGTTTCTACAGATGGCTAACACAAAAAAATAAAAAATTATGGAAAGAACAGGGGATAATAGATGAGTAAGTGTCCATTCAAAATACCTAATGTTGGAGATCTTTGGAGTAAGCCTTTAAAAGAAACACATAGGAATATGCCTAGAGTAGCTTTTACAATACCAAAACCATTAGCAAATGTAGTTGGTAAAGAACATGAGGAAACTAGCTCAATACCAATAATTAATTATGGCGCACCTAGAAAATTTGTAAAAGCCCCTAATGGTTGTGTATCAACACAGTATCAAAGAAATAGATTATATGAAATGTATTTTCCATACAGTAATGTAAAAGTAAAACTTGTAAAAAATCAATTTTCTGACGAAGTAGATAGATATGGTGGTTTCTCTATGCAAGCTAGTTATTATGGTGCAGTAAAACATCATGGACCATTTGATGAAATTATATTAGAAGAGAAAGAGGCATGGGCTAATCCTGAACAACCAATATTGCAAATAACAATGCCTTTTATGTTTTTTACTGATGATCCTGAAGTTTGGTTGGATATTGTTCCTACAGATAGAAATACAGGAAAGAATTTACCAATATCTCTGATAGGTGGTTTTATGCCTATCTATAATTGGACTAGAGGATTGTCTTGGGCATTTGAGTGGACTGATACTTCTCAAGATACACTTGAATTAAGTCACGATACAGTAATGTTTAATATCTTGTTTTCAAAGCCTGTAAAAATAGAGTGGGTTGAATGGAACGAAACATTTAGCGAAAGATGGAATATGATTGTAGGATCAGCAGTAAACAGAAGAGATACTAATACTTTATATCCTGATGCTTTGGCAAGAAGACCAAAAAAAATATTACCTAGAAAAAAATTCTTTAAATGAAATATATAAAGAAAAAGAATATGCGCTTTTCTACAATGGATGAGCCTTTAATAGATCTTGCGCCTCCTGTACCTGCTGCGCAAATGATACCTGAATGGTTTCAGCAATTAAATCTAGATCTACCAATATTTGACGCAAAACCATTCCCTAAGATGGGTGAGTTTCTTAAGGATTATAATTCACATACAATTAAAAAATGCCCTGCCATTGTGGATTATTTTACACAAGGATATATTGTGCCTCTATGGTATGACATACTTGTTCAAAGAAAAGGTGAAGATTTTCATTTTGAAACTAACTCAATAAATAATAACAGCAGTCATATAGAGTTTCATCAATACGAACAGTTGCCAACATATCCATTCAAAGAAAATGACATGAGGAAAGCAGTTAAATTTACAAGTCCTTGGTTTTTTTGGACACCACCAGGTTGGAGTACATTGTTTTTACCACCTCTCCTACACAAAAATGATAACTTTACTTTACTTCCAGGAATTGTAGAAACAGACAGTTTTCATCAAGTTAATTTTCCAAGCATATGGCATTCCGATGGTGATGTAATTTTAAAAAGAGGTGAACCATTTTTGCATGTCATTCCTTTTAAAAGAGAAAAAATTGGTTTAGAAGTAGAGTTATTTGACAACAAAGATCACGATGCGATAAACAACGAAGCATTTAGATTAAGATCTAAATTTACAGGTGGGTATAGGGATATTACTAGACGAAATAAAAAATGAGTATATTTGTTTCTTTCCCAACAATGCACGATCCTGAGGTTTTAAATACAATAAATGGAATCTATTCTTTGTCCAAAAACCCACAAGATATTTATGTATCTATATTTAATTTATATACACATGATTCTGAGTATGAAAGATTAAAACATTTTAAAAACCACAAAAATGTTATTGTAGAAAATCAGGCATTTAATATGGATAATATTTGGGAGTTTGCAGGTCCATCTAAAAGTCGTATAAAAGCATTTAGTAAATACAATGACGAAGATTATATTTTGCAAATAGATTCTCACACAAAATTTACACCAAATTGGGATGATAGACTTGTTGAATTGTTTAATAAGTCTGAAGATCTAACAGATAAACCAATTATTACTTCTTTTTTAGGTTTTTATGATGATGGTTTAAATATATTTACATCAAGTTCTATGAAATATCCATTCTATTATGATTGTGATTGTGAAAAATGTTTGCAAGCCGAGGATCTTCATCCATTACCTCTAGTGGATATAAAAGAATCTTTACTAGAATTTAACAACTCTCTTATTGATGAATTTTATCCATCACCAAGATATTGTACTCAATTTGGATTTTCAAAATATAATTTTATAGAAGATCAAATACCAGATCCTATTGATAGCTTTGAAGATATATATCAATCAATAGAACTCTATAGCAAAGGTTATTCTTTTGTATATCCAAATATTAACCAAGATTTTATGGGACATTCATGGCAAAGTACAAAAAGAGCTAAGTGGAGTGATGTTTTTGGTGAAGACAACTTAGAATTACAAAAACAAAAAGGAATAGATTATTGGTATAATTACTTAGAAAATAATCGTGATAAGGTACAAAAATATTGTGATTATGCAAATCTATATATAGATAACAATACTTTAAAAATAGATAAAGAATATACAATACCAAAAGGCTACAAATGAAAGTATGGATAGATCAAGACCTATGTACAGGTGACGGACTTTGTGCAGAAATAGCACCTGATGTATTTATTATGCAAAATGACGGACTTGCTTATGTACAAGAAACTGTCGGCAATTTTGGAGATCTAAAAATATTTAGTGCTATACATGGTAATGATCAAGGCGCAGATGGTCTAGCGCGAGTTCCTGTAGGCCAGGAAGAAATAGTGGCTGAGGCAGCTGAAGAATGCCCTGGAGAATGCATTTTTATAGTACCATAAGGTATTATGGTTAATAATTACAACTTAGAATGGGAACTTCTCAAAAAGAGTAGAATTACTAATAGATCTCCTAAATCTATTATGGGTGATGAAAAATCTGCAAATTATCAATACAACCTAGATTCTGAAGAAGAAAAATAACCCTCAATAATACAAGAATCTGTCACTTTTTGTGTATATAATAATGGTATCATTATTGATTTGATTTATGAAAGGATAGGTTATGGCTGAACAAGAACAGCAACAATTAACTCCTGAGCAGACAGCAGAATTAGTCAACAAAATCATGGCAGAAAATAAGACATTTAGAGCTATGCTTTCTGATACTGCTGAAAAAATAGCAAACTTAGAACTTAAAAATTCTGAACTCAAGGTTCAAAATCAAAGTTTACAACAGGTGCTTGCAAGCGTATCAGGGAAAACAGTAGAAACTACAGAAGAAGAATAAGTTGAGTAGCTTAAAAGAGTATTCTGAGAAAAGTAAAAAAACAGGGAAAGTACCTTGGCGAGAAGAATCTGAGTCTAACAGGGCTGCGTGGATAGAGGCTTGTCAAGGAGTTAAAGATGGAGTGCCGGCACTTCGTGCTGCTAAGTGGTTATCAGAAGTTAAAGGATGCCCACTCATGATAGACACTATCCGTACACAACTTAAAAATACAATGGATCGCTATGTCAAGTCTTGACGAATATAACAAAAATCAATCTGATTTAGAGAGTAAAAAGAAAAAGTCTGATAATCAACACCCTAAAGGATGGGAACCAAGCTATAAGCTAAAAGGTAATAAGGGTGAAATAATATCAGAACCTCAAACTAGAAATGACATTAACATATATGATGATATTCTTACTCAACTTGAGTTAGATCCTCAAAAATATGAAGTCATAGAACCTGTTGAGGTAAGGTCATGGGATAGTCCGACTGATGGAGGAACAAGGCTTTTTTACTATAAAGCCAAAATACAATCTAAAACAAAAATTAACGAAGATGATCCTGATTATGATCTGCTTTTAAAAGAAGTTAAAAAGGTTAAGAAACCAAAACTTCCTAAGGTAGATAAGGATGATTCTATAGTATTTTGTTGGTCAGATTGGCAACTAGGCAA
>CEON01216444.1_pt1 | contig 12680 bp, 5 predicted proteins | sample 530291 | NCBI WGS metagenome assembly CEON01 (sample SAMEA2619888, study PRJEB7988) | marine metagenome | biome: marine biome (ENVO:00000447); feature: surface water layer (ENVO:00002042); material: "saline water (ENVO:00002010), including plankton (ENVO:xxxxxxxx)" | depth 5 m
TTTTCTATTTGACTATGATAACCCAAATTGGCAGTATTTATATTGGTTGGTAAGGTAAGATTTGTCTTGCTACTGTATGGTAATCCATCATGGTTTAACTTATGTTCTATATAATTAACATCATCTCGCAAGCTAAGTCTATCGAAATCTTGATTAAAGTGACAAGATCTAAATTCACCCAATCTCCAAACGTCGTCTGATTTTTCGTCTATGTATGACCACAGATTATTTCTGTGTTGATATGAGGTGCTACTGTCAGAGAATATCATTCTGTGTTGATCAAACAGATCGGAGATAGTAATAGAAGAAGATTCTCCTCCAGATGGAACAATACCGCTGGTTGTACCAAACTCAGAAACAAACATATTGATTCCAGAACCCAGCTGTAAACTATTGGTTGTATTTACTTTTGTTCCAACCCCAGAAGCTCTAAGCAAATCAAATGCTGTGGGAGATATTTCATTGTCTGTAAATAAGCTAACAACATTACCATCATAAGAAACTGCTACAGATAAAGGATAGGAGTAACCAGAATATAATATATCATCTGTTGCATTTACTTCTCCACCAGCAGTATTTATGTACGCTTGCAAGAAACCGTTATTATACCTGAGTCCAAACTCATCGCTCTTAGAAAATAAAACACCACTATTAAACTGATTGTAATCAACACCGCTTATCGTTTCGTCTGGAGTAAACCTAATAAACGCTGTAAACGCATCGGTAGTTGGAGCATTGTCAAAAGTAAAGAATCCGTTTTCGCCAGAAACACGAACCGTGTTAGCAAATGCATCAGCAATGTTTCCAGCCAAAGGATGACTGCCACTTGCCCAAGCTGTTGTTCTATAGGTTTGGCTACTTTCATTTAACAATCCAGATGAATTGAATCTCCAACCTAAATGTTCAATGATGCTATTAGTTAGATTAGAACTAAACAATCCAGATCTAGGAACTTGACTGTGTGTTGATATTGCATAATTACCGCTATTACTACTAAAGTCATAGAAACCATCTGTGAATGGATTTCTTTTTTCATCCTTTTCAAACGAAAAACTAAATTGATTATCAAATGCACTAAAGTATTCTTTACCTACAACACCTCGCCACCTTCGTGAATAGTTTGTTTTCAGACTTGACACATCGGAGTAAGCATGTGGCAAATTAGCAAACGAAGACAATCCACCTTTGTTGAAAACTGGATCTCCAGATTGAGCAGGAGAAACATCAAGAATAATAGTGTCTCTAGACAAAGGTTTATCTTGACCATGACCAACAACCGCGATAGGTAAAGCGTGAGAAGGTTTGTAATAAACTTCTAGCCTTACATCTGCAATGTCAGCACCAGAAGGAATTGGATAAAGATCTAAATATAACTTTTCAAAGTATGTACTCTGGTTGAATTCAATAGTTTTTCCAAGAGCTGGAATAATATTATTAATATCTAAAGGTATTATATAATCTCTATACCTTGTTGAGTTTATCAATGGAGTTTGTGTTAGTAAGTAATGATCTCCACCAGCGTTAAACTTATTTGTACTTTGACCAAAATCACCGCCTTCTGAAAAAGCGCCATCAGACAAAGTTCTGCTTACTCCAAATTGATCACCACTAGAAGCGGTTGGTAAATTACCAGATCCAGCTACTGAGTTTTGTAGGAACCCACCGGAAGGACTAGTGATAGCAAGCAAGCGGTCATCACTATAACCGACAACATCAATCGCAAAATCTCTACTTCCTTCTGCTTTACGAGCAGTAATTTTAAGATTAACTTGATCTATGTCAGCATAAAAAGTATCTTGTAAATCAAATCTTTCATAATCATCTTTAGTGTAACCTAAATCAAAAGAAGTAGTAAACTCTCCAAGTTTTTTGTTAAACGTGCTGGTTTGAGGTTGATCTTCAAATCGAAGTATAAGTTTTCCAGAATCGGCAATAGAACTATGTTTTAAATTTATACTTGTTGCATGTCTGTAACCAGCTAAAAGTCCACCAGTAATTTCACCAGAATTTTGCACAGATGGTGGAGTTGATTGCCACCTAGACTCTACAGATGGGAAAATTGTTGTATCATATCCCGATGCCATAATAGCTGCTGGGAATATGTGTCTTACAATTCTGCCACCTTTAGATGGAGGGAGAGTATTGAAGTTAAGGAAATGTGTAGCAAGGGGAGCAGCTGAACCGCTATTTTGTATTTCAAAAGCAGAGATTCTAAGTGTCTCTAGTATTTGGCTACCAACACCGCTACACTTAAATTCTTCATACCCAACGTTGTAACCATCATCAAATGGGTCATCACGACACTGCATATTTATATCGAAAGTTACGGAGTATCCAGAATTACCTACAGCAAAACTATTTCCTATTCTTGGATAGTTGGAATCATACGTATCTAATCTAGCTAAATTAGTAATTGGTTCTGAAATATATGTAGTATAGTGATCATCGTCATTTAATGTTAAATCTTTGTACTGAATTATTGTTTCGCCAGATGGATCTAAAAGTTTAATATTTTTTAAATTGTATTCTGGAGCATTATTAAAAGTAAAAGAACTTTCTGCGCCTTTTACTCTTATAACAAAGAAACTTTCTTCTGCCTTAGTATTAAGAGGATTAATCTTAGCACGATATCTTAAAGTTGTATTAATCCCAGATACATAAGGCTTGATGTAACCTTCATCATCATCAGATATAATTTTACCAGTTGTGAAAATATTACCAGTAAATACACCTTCGTCAACAGCGCCAAATAGATTGGTTGAAGCGCTTCTATGATTTCTAAAAGAAGTTCCCTGATATCTACTAGATATATCACCACTAGGGAAAAGTTTTTCCTGCGCTACAAAATTTAAATCTTTTATACGTTTAGTGAAACCAGAGATTTTTTCAACTTGTGTTTTACAATTACTGTCAGAACGTATTGGTCCATGAAATACTCCGCTTAAAGAAAGCCTGCTAAGTGGAATATGACTATCTACAGATGTAATCTTATCTCTATTATTAATAGATAAAGAATTTTTAGCTTTCAAACTAAACGAAGAGGTGAATTTGGCTGGACCGTTAACAACCGCACTAGCTTTAATTCTGCTGGTTGCAGAAACTCTTTGTGTTACGCCATTAGAGATGACAAAAGATGAGTCTATGCCATTACCTTCATGCGTTCGCTGTACACGCAAATTAGATGATGATCTAACTTGTAGCACTTCGTTTTTATTGCAAAGACATTTGGTTGCCATTATAATCCTATCCTATTAAACAGTCGGTAGCACATTAGGTCTAGTTCTATTTCCGTTGGCGGTTGGTTTAGAATGATTCATATTGTTTTCTATATTCGCTAGTTGTTGTTGCATTTCAGCGCTTGTTTCGCCACCTATGTTATTAACATTAAGTTGATGTTGAGCAACAACTCCAATTTCTGTTTGGCTAGCAGCTGCCATCATATTAGCAGCTTGTTGATTCATTTGAGCAGCTTGCATCATAGTTTCAGCACTCGCAGCATTAGTTGCTACAGAATCATCATCAGCAGCAGGTGACGCTTGTGGTCCTATGCGTGTGCCAGTATTTTCAAGTTGTGTTTGAAGTTCTGTTCCTCTGTTTTGTCTCTTCATTAGTTCTGCTTGCTCTGTAGCAAGAGTAGACTCAGCTTGAGCAGCTTTCATAGGTAAATCATTATAAGCTGCTGCTTTCATTTGTCTAGCTTCATTGTATTCTTCATCTGACAAAGCTAATAATTCTTGATTAGACATTCCTGCGTATTTACTTTGGTTAAACTTAGCCATAGCAGCAGTTGCTTCTTCTCTACGAGCTTTTGCTTCTACTCTTGATTGTTCTACTACTTTTTCTTGATCGGCTACAGCTTTCTCATTAACCAATTGTTTACCAGTAATATCACCTCTGTCAGCAGATAGTTGAGCTTCATCTTTTGCCTGTTGTTGTATTCTTGCAGCTTCTTGCAGCATCTTAGCAGCAGTCATCAATTCATCAGCTGCCATGTCAGCACCCATCTCTCCAGTTGCTGCTAGTTCTCCAGCCAACTCTCTGCCTCTTGCTTCTGCGTCAAGTTGTTCTTGAGTTGTACCAGCTTGAATTTGTGCTGCACGTTGAGCGGCTGGACCAGACAAACCTCTAGCTTGTAAACCACCTAGAGCAGCTCTTTCTTGCAATCCTCCAGCTCCACCAATCTGTTGTCCATAAACTGATCCAACGCCAGCTTCTCTCATTCTTTCAAGTTCAGCAGCACCTCTACCCATAGCATCAGCACCAAATGCTCCCATAAGTGATTGGTTGCCAGTAGCAGCTGCTGCAATAGCACCTTGAGTAGCTTGATCTTCAAAGAACTTATCAATGTCACCAGCCAGTAATGAATCAAGCGCTTGTTTTTCTAATCTTTGTTTTTCCTGAATTTGTTTGATTTCCATCTCTTGAATTTTAATCAATTCACGGATGGTGTTAACTTGATCTTGTTGTGCTTGTTTTAATCTATCTCCTTGAGCTTCGTTTTCTGCTGTTTGCTGTTGTCCCGGTTGTAACTGAGTAGCTTTAAATCCTTCTGATATTTCTTTTCTTCTTTGTCTCAAAGAGTCAATGTCGGTAGTTGCATCAGACAATCCAGTAAACTGATTTCCTGTATTCAATTTAGCTAGAGCGCTTTGTCTTCTTTCATCCAAACTTACAGCTTTACCACCAAACTTAGCTTCTGCTTCTCTAGCTTCTAACTGAATATCTATAGCTTGTTTCTGAGCATTAATTAAATTATTTTCTGCTGCTATCCTACGCTTAGTTAATTCAATAACTTGTTTTTGAATAGCAGCTGCTTGTTCAAGTTGATCCTTAAACTGAGCCATCGTCTTTCCACCAATTTCTTCTAATTGGTCTTCAAAGACACTCATATCACCAGATTCAAGTCTTCCCTTTTGTTCGTCTGAAAGTTCGTCATAATCAGGTAAAGACTTTACAATATTATCAATAGCGGCTTTGTCCATACCTTGACTTTCAAGCTGCGCCTGTATAGATTCCTTAAATTGGTTTTGCATATCCCTTGGACTAGCAGCTTGACCATCAAGTGAATCTTTAAATCTAGCCATAGCAGAAGGCAACTCTTTTTGTGCAGAAGCCACAGCTGCCATGTTTTGCTTCATCTTAGTTACTTCAGCTGGATCAGCACCGTAATCTAACAATGTGTTAGCAGCATCATCTAAAGAGTTCTGGAAGTTTTCTGCACTTATACCACCAGCAGCAGATGTGGTAGAAGCTTCCAATGTGGCAATAGAACTGGTAAGAGCAGGAGTTCCTGAATCCAAAGAATTCATCAAGTTATTCATACCTACAGAAGCACCACCGATAGCAGCAGCAGATTGATTTAAACCAAGATTCAATGCATCAAATTTTTCTTTAGCTCTTTGTACAGCTTTTTGTATAGCTTCAAACTCATCTGCAAGTCGGTTGCCTTGATCCAGTAACATTTGTCCTTCTTCTCTTCGTCTTGCCGCCTTTTCAATTTCTCCAGCGTCTTCTAATTTGGCGGCTTCATTAAGCAATCTATTTCCTTCAGCAATTTTTGGATCTGCTTGTAATCTAGGATCTAAATCGCTCATAGATTTTCCGCTAGCAGCAGCTTCTCTAAATACAGCAGATCTCATTCCAGCTTGTTGGGAAAAAGCTCTTTTTGAATTAGCCATACTTTGGTCAAAAGTCTCTTGAGATTGTTCAATTCTTTTATTCTTTTGCGCACCGGATTCTAATCCAGCAAGACCAGCTAAACCAAGAGTAAGAACCCTAGCAGCACCTCTACCAAAACTTTCTAAACCTCCAGCTTTTTCACCTTGAGCATCTCTGTTTCTTCTAGCTTCCATCCTAGATTTTTCAGCTTCATCAATACCAGATCTATTAATTAATTCAGTGGTACTAATATCTCCAGCTTCAAATTTTTTCAAATTCATAGCAGCGTCTTCAGAAGCTTTTGCCAGAGCTTTATTAGCATTAACAACAGCAGCAGAAGCTCTAGCTTGTAACTCAGCTTGTTTAACGTTACCCATAAAAGAAGACGTTAATGCAACAGCAGCAGCAACAGCAGCACCAAATGGTCCAGCAATTAAAGCGCCAGCAGCTACCAATCCTAAGCCACCCGTAACATTTCTAGATTGAGCTTGACCTCTAGCAGCAGCTCCAGCTTTGTCTACATCTCCTTCTTTTATAGCAGTATCAATTCTGGTTTGAAAATTAAAAATAGCTTCAGCTGCCATGTTTAAAGAAGCTGATAACAAAGTTCCAGCAGTAACGGCAACACCTACTACTGCTACAAATTTTGTTAAACCCACAGCAAGTTTACCTAAAGCTTTACCAGATAAGGCTAATGATTGTCCACCACCTTGTAAGGCGCTTCCCATGCGACCACCCATCTTCGTTCCTGCTTCATACAAAAATCGACCTCCTGATTCTGCTCCGCGCCTGACACCTCTAAAAATATTTCTGCCAGTTTTTCCTAATGTGTTACCACCACCTCCCCTAAAACCTTTAAGGCCCGCTGTAAGTAAATCTCCACCTATTTGCATAGCATTTCTTGCTGCCATTTGAACATTTGCTACAGTTAGTTCAACATTAAAAGCTGACAATAAACCAACACCAATTTGTACAACAGCAAGTAATGAATTAATCCCGTTCATAAAAAATGCAGTTGCTCTTTCAAAAGCACTACTACTTTCGTCTATAGTTGGAGTCATATATGCCAGTGCGCTTTGAACAGCAAATAAAGCCATATGAACTCTTTCCGAAGTCTTAGAAGTTTGTTGTAATCCTGCCGAAGCAGCTTGAGCAGATGAAGCAATTTGTTGTAATGCTGGTCCAGCTGGTATGGAACCGGGAGAACCCATCGGTGTAAAAGGAGCATTTCCATAAGCATGTCTGTTGTGACTAACAATACCGCCAGCAGCGTATCTACCAACATTATTCATGCTTTTAAGATTGCTGTATCCAATAGCTTGTGCAGACTTTTTATTAACAACAAATTCACCGGGAGTAAGAAGTGCTGGAACTGTGTCTGTCCCAACAGCTCCACCCTTAGCGTATCTTTGTACATTAACTCCTTCAAAGTTTCCAGCTTTTAGATCTGCTATTAGTTTAGTGGCAATGCTATCAAATGCAGAATCACTACCAGTTCTTTTTGCATCTGCTTTTACTAAAGAAGCAATCTCTGCTTCACTTCTAAACAATTGTCCTAGTCTTTGCTTATTAGTTGCATTTAGTGAAACTTTAGGATAATCAAAATTAACACCACCTCCAGCTAAAGCAGCGTTAGTCATAGCGGAGATAATACCTTCAAGCATATATCCTTCTATAGTATCCTGAGCGCCTCCAGCTTTAAAAAGATTAGCCATTGAGCTTTCAAATACTTTTTCATTACCATCTATAGCTGGTGGTATATCAACTAATTTATCTGATCTTATTCTAGCTACAGCAGTTTTTATAGAATTACTTAAACCTTCTCTTGTTTCTTCAGCAACAATATTAGCAATATTACTTCCAGCTATATCATTTTTACCAGTATAGAAACCATCTATTTTACCTTTAAGATCATATGTACCATCTTTTAATTGAACTTGTCTTGATAAGGTTCTATCTCTATCACTACCTTGATTTGGTCTTAAGAAGAATCCACCTATAGCACTTGGGTTTATAGTAATTAAACCAGCACGACCACTTTTCTTTTTTTCATCTAACTTATTAGCTTGTTTAGCTGCTGCTTCTTGTTTTTGAGTGTCGCTCATTTTTTTCCATTGACTAGCGGACACAGAGTTTTTAGCATTTCTATATGGCGTTGATGAAGGAGAAATTCTTCCATATGCATGTCTGTCAGATGTAACAATTCCACCAGCAGCATATCTGTTCATACTGTGTAGATTTTCAGCGCCTATTTTTGCAACACTACTTTTCTTTATTACAAACTCTCCGGGTGTAAGCATCGCTGGAACAGTGTCACGATTTCCAGTGCCGGGAACTACACCGCCTTTGTTAAAACCTCTTAAGCCAGCTCCAATATTACCAACAAAAGAACCGAGACCTTTTGCAATTTTAATTCCAGCAAATAATCCCAGTAATGGTAAAACTGGTTTTATAGCATCTGCAAGTTTAATCATAGCTTCTGCAATACTGAGAACCGTATTCGCCATAGCTTGGAACGTAGAAGTTTCAGATATAGATCTTATCAAAGCTAAGAATTCTTCTTTAACTTTGGTGATACGAACAGCTAATGCAGCTTGAGCTTTAGCAGCATCCGTAGTCAAAGAATTAGTTCCATCTTGTGCGACCTTTAACGCTTCTTGTGCAACTCTAAATTCACGAAGCAAAGGAATAACTTTACCAATCTGCCTAAACCCAGCAATCTCTTCTGCAATTTCAACAAATTGTAAATCACCTTGTTCTAGCCCAGCGGTAGCTGCGCTCAACCTCTTGATAGCTTCAAACGGTCCAACAAATTTACCTTCTAAAGTTTCAAGCTCTACGCCATATTGACGCAAATATTCAATTGTTTTAGGACGTTGTATCCTAGTAAGAATAGTTCTTAAACCAGTAGCAATACTTTCAGCAGATTCTCTAGTGGTTGACCTAACACTAGTGAACAATGCAATTAACTCGTTCAAGTCACCACCAGCAGCTTTAAACACACCACCAGTTCTACGTATCGTAGCAATCAAGTCACCAGACTCAACGGCAAACTTACCAGCAACAGCATTCAAAGAACCAAGCTGGCTTTCTAATGCAGCAGCTCCTTGTCGGAACTGATTGAATATTGCAACAGCGCCTTCAGCTGTTTGAGTAATATCATCAAAGGTTGGTGCTAGCTCTGTTTTGGCTAACGCAGTTAAGGCTACCTCAGTTTGTCTTGCATCAAGACCAGCTTGAGATAGAATCCTAGAAGTTTTTAACAAGGAGGTAGAGCTAACACCCAACCCAGTAGACAAAGCCGTAATAGTATTAGTAAGATTTTTAAGCTGAGTAATTGTTTTCCCAGTAACCTGAGAAATTTTAATCAATTCTCTTTCAAATGCTATAGATTCTCGTACAGCTGCACCGAGACTATTAGTAAGCAAACTAACTGCTCTTGTAGCAATAGCCAACCCAGTGAATCTACGTATAGACACACCAAGAGCTTTGCCCATGCTTGCAGCAGCTCCCGTGGCTTTATTTGTCTGAGCAGTTATTTGTTGAAGTTGACGTTGGGCCTGTGCAGATCCCTGAACGTTAACACCAACATTAACATTATTTAGTTGATTTTGGATTTGGTTTACAACTTGTCGCACATTGTTAGGTGCTTGAAGCTGTAATTGTGCAGTCAGTACGAACTTTGACACATGATAACCTTTATGTTAAAGACTACACACTATCCTTATCCTGTCCGGTTTCTGGTTTAATAATCTTACCTTTATCGTCTGTATATACTACGGAAGCAATATAGTTACCATCTTTATCTATAGCATTGCCATCTTTATCTATTCTATTACCGCTATCATCGACGTAGAAACCTTCTTCGTCAATTCTCTTTCCTTTAGCGTCTACTCTATTGCCATCGTTGTCTACCAGACTAAGATCATCATTAACAAATTTAAACTTACTAAGAAATCTATTTTCTGGGAGATTTGCTTCTACATCCTTATCTATAGAATATAGCAATTGAGCTAATGCGTTAGCAGCAGCAAATGCAACATCCCCATCAGATTCGTTAAGATAATCATCTAATGTATTATACACCTTATTTCTACCACTTTCGTCAAAAGTACACTCAGAAACCAAATAATCAAATCTAGCGTTATCTGCGAGAGATTCCGCTGTATTTTGCTCCAAAGAGATACGTTCTGCTATTAAATCGCGCAATTCTGCCCTAGCAATACGCATTTTAATGGCTATCTCCTTAGCTTCACTTAGTTTCATCTTTTTTGTTTTACCGCTTTGTAGGTAAAGAGATTTCTCATATCCATGAATTTCCTCTATTTTCTCTTTTTCTTCCTTCTCCTTTTTGTCATTCCAAATGTCATGCTCTTTCATGAACTTGGTTAGTTCTTTTTTTGTCATAATCCCATCACGTACACAGTCGGTCCAAGCTTTAGCTGAAACACGTTGGGCATTAGACAAAACTTGATTTCCGGGTTTCTTGACAACAAGATTAATGGTTTTGTCATCAACCTTTACTTCAACCTTTTTTTCCTTATCCTTGCTCATCTTTATTCTCCTTTTGAGGAATTACTGGAATCTTTAAATTGTATTTTAACCAATTAACTTCATATTGAGATAATTCAGCATCTATGTTCCTTGCTTGATGGTTGCCTTTATCTAATATTTCTGATCTAATTTGATTGTATATTTCTTTAAACTTTTTTTGATCTTCAGTAGAACAATCATCCCATAAAAAACCAAAATGTTCTTCTATACTACTTAGCGCGCCAATCATAGTAGTTTGTACTTTTTTCTTAAGTAGAGTAGCTAATCTATCTTTAGAGTCTGATTTATATTTATCCTCCCTAACTTTATTATAATCTTTCCTATTCTTAACCATGTCATGCAAGTTACTCATGTTAACTTCCTCTCATATGATCTCTAAATTTATTATTAGCTTCTGATCTTTTTTGTAATATTTCATCTTCAAACTGATGCTGCTTTACAGTTCCTCTTGCTTTAATTTTAGCTTGTCTTTGTTTTTTAATATTACGATTGTGTATATCATTCATGCTATTTACAGCTTCAGCTTCTTCCTTAGAACCCGACATTACAAAAACTTCATGGGCGTTTTTAACTTTGTCGCTAGTCTTGTTTTCAAATTCTCTTTCTAGTTTTTCTTGTTCCCTTTTCTTGTTTTGAACAATAAACCAACCATCTAATACATCGTCATCCTCTACGACATCTTGAGGTGGAGGTTCCATAGACTCTTGTATATTATCATATAATAATGACCATATGGACAAATTCTTTTGATTGTCTGTAATCTCAGAATCGTCTTCATTGTAAAACAATTTAATATTTATTTTGTCTTTCAAATTCCAAAGAGATTTCCAAGGGTCATTTCTAGCCAACTCTCTAATTATATTCTCTTCAAAGATAGATTCTCTCCATTTAGCTTGAATGGATTCTACAGTATAGTCTGAAAAGTCATAAAGTCTAGAACCATCAAAAGTCGTGTTTCTAATAATCCAACTAGATTTATCAAGAGTTGCTACACCTTCGCAAGTGTTGGAATAATAAGCATGTTTCTTTTGTATAATATCAAATGTAGAACTTTCACCAGCTCTTAAATATTTTCTAATCGCTTCTCTCATTTGGGGTTTTTTGCGATTATTATATATTTCTATTTTCAACTTTTCCATGTCTTTCTTTAATCCTTCTAATCTTTCATCATCTTCACTAGTCCAAACACCCTTGCTGATCATCACCGACTCAGCTTCTTCCTCAGTCATTAACCCATCCATCAAGGCTTGATCGTAAGATTCGTTATAAACATCTATAGAATCTATTGACTGAATGTAGGTCAAGGGTTTAATACAAAGTCTTTTATTCTTTGTTTTTACATATACATTTCCAGATCTTATTACACTAATAAAAAACTCCCGCTCATGGTGCTTCATTACAAAACCTCATTTACGGGAGTTATTCATTTTGAGTCCTTATTGTTCCTAGATTATACTAAAACTTACGTATTAGATTTAACATTAAGATTACCGATGTTAGCAGATTCGTCAAAATCTAACTTAACGGTAAACGTATAAATCTTCGTTAAAGTAGAACCAGATAAGTTGGAACTAGCGCTAGCTGTAACGTCTGTTAAACCAGCAGCTGAAACTTTAGAGTGTAAAGTCTCGCACATTCCGAATACAAACTCAGATGCGCCACCATCAGGATCTACCGCCACATCAAGATTTGTAGGAAGATAACTAGTGATTGTACCACTAGGAATAGTTACAGCACCATTGCTAATTGTTGCGCCAGTAAATAAATTGTCAGCGATTCCGCTGTTGCCTGCCCATGCCATATTAATCTCCTTTGTGTATTATTAGTCGAGTGTTGGTCTTGAGAAGCCAACGGGAGAAACTGGTGAAGTTATTTCTAGGTCATTGAAGGTAGTATAGCTAAATGTCATAGTGGCGTTTCCTCCACCCGCATCGCCTCCACCATAAGATACGGAAGAAAGTCTATTTTTGTCTTTAAGGTCAAAAGTAGTTCCATCTTCTAGGACAATCTTAATAGTTTCATTGGGAGTATTATTTCCTTCATCAGCACTGTTAAGATTTGCAGGATCACCAGCTTCAAAAGCCTGAACCCAATCACCTTCTGTTGCAATAACTTCAATTTCACAAGTTACTTCAATTGGGAAGTTTGCTGCTCTAAAGTAAGGTGTTCTCTTGCCAAGCTCATTAATATCTTCTCTTCCAAAGTCAGAACTAATTGTAATACTTTGGATATGAGCAATGTTTGCGTCACCCGAAAGATTATTTCCAGCAGCTGTTGAAACAGAGCCAGCGGAAGGATGGGAGTCATCAGCTGCTCTAATAACACTTGCAGGAATAATGCAGCTACCCATAGCTACATTTTCTCTTCGTTGAATACCACCATCAAAACCACCTTCAGAGTTCATAGCGGCTGGAAGGTCATCACCGATACCATCATTGTTTTGATCAAATTCATCACTGACTCTGGTA
>CEON01068728.1_pt1 | contig 12619 bp, 15 predicted proteins | sample 530291 | NCBI WGS metagenome assembly CEON01 (sample SAMEA2619888, study PRJEB7988) | marine metagenome | biome: marine biome (ENVO:00000447); feature: surface water layer (ENVO:00002042); material: "saline water (ENVO:00002010), including plankton (ENVO:xxxxxxxx)" | depth 5 m
TTCTTCCTTCATCAACATATAATGCTGCGGAAGAAATACCGCCATTTTGACCATTGGCTAACATCTTAATTGTTGTAGAATCATGAATAGAGCCTACAATACCTAATAAGTTTGAACCTTGAATAGTCGCTGATTTGTATAGTTTATCACCAACATTATAAATTGATGAATCAGCAACAGTAATAGAAGAAGAACCAGTAGAAACTGATGTGCTTTCATACGACTTAACTGAATAAGGAGCAGGACAAGGTGCGCCAAAAGGTTGAATTTCTACGTCTGTTACAGTTCCAGTAAAATAATCACTAGCAACACCAGTAAAATATAATGCATCTGTTGAATTGTATGCAATTTCAGCATGGACTGTAATATCACTTACAATTTTAGCCATGCAACCAGTGTATAAATCTGGAATTAACTTGTAAACTTCTCTAAAATGACTTCCGACCGGAACTCTAACTAAATGTGACCTTGATATTCCATCAGCATGAGTCATTGCAGTAATACCTGCTTGAGAAGTAACAAATGCAGATTCTAATTGAATTGTATCAACTGTTCCTTCACCTACATTTAAGTAAGTTTCTGGAATTAAACTTACAGATGCACCTGCTCCAATAAATACTTCATTACTCATTTTATTTCACCTAATCTGCACATTCAGCGAATCTTTTTAATTCTACCGACATTTTATAACCTAACAACCTTTTACCTCTATCGTTAGCCTCACTTCTTCCTGTTAATTTAATCATACTTGCTTTTCCTTCTACATTATCACTATCATCTGTAACTTTGGGAAGTAATGACTTAGATTCTAAGATGTAGCGAACCACGCGGTATAGGTCTTTAAGCCTATCGCGGGCAAATGTTAGACCTGTGGAATCATCATTTCTTCTTTGTAATACCCTAAGATGTAAAGTAAGCCCATAAGTTTCATTTCTTGCTGCATGGTCTATTGTTGGATATTCTAAACTTGCTGAATCTTCAAAGAAAACAATAACTGCTTTTTGGTCTACATCTACTCTATTGCCTCTATTTGGTTCAATAGAACGTATATCAATAAATAAAGGAGTATTAGTATTACTAGAAGATATATCGCCTCTAGATAGTAATGTAGATGAAGCAGATGACCAATTATCAGAAATCAATCTAATTACGAAAGTGATTTCATCCATTCAGACATATCCTCCTGTATGCTTTTTACTATTTTTTGTTCTAATACATCTTGAGCATTTTTAATTATTTGTTCATCAGAAAAACTAATATCAAATCCTATCATTTTAGAAACTTCTTTGAGTGCTTCATTTCTTTCTTTTTCTATTTCAATTAATCTTCTAAAATCTGAGATTAACTTAGCCTTAGACATTAATATCACTCAATTAAGAATACAATATTTTTCTTACCATCAATAATCTTATTTGCTTCTTCAATTAGAATATCATGTTTTTCTTTTAATGAAATTCCTGATTGAGTATCTGCAATTAAGATAGAATTATCATCATGTCTAATAATTTCTGCTGCTACTAATTTTGTAGCAGCGTCATGAATAGCAGAATTAACTCTTTTAGAACCAGCAACATAAGTTACTCTAACAGAATGTTTCTTAAGATAAGGATAGTTTTTCAAAAAGAATATTTTTCCTTCACTATTAATAGTCCAATAATCTCCTAATCTTTTCATAGTTTGATTATCTGTAAAAGCAGTTACAGTTGCTCCTGAACCTTGAACAGTAATACCACAATTAGTTCCATCATCGCCCGGTAATTTAGAAGAAATAATTACTTTAGTGCTATCTTCTGAATCTGTTGTAGCATAAAAGAAATCTGATACAGTAAAAGAATCACCACCTTCTTCTTCTATACTTTTAGCAGAAGTAGCACCAGTAAATTCAGCAGTTTTATATGGGAATATTTCATTAATACATGCTACTAATTCTTGTGCAGTAGTTTTAGGACCATAAGAACGATTAAATCTAGTAGATGCTCCACCTGATTCTGCTGAACGAATTACAAAACTATGTGGCCCAACAGTTAGTGTAATACTAGTTAAACTAGTTAATGTATCACTTAATGTAACTGTTGCAGTAGCAGATGCTAAATCAAGATAATTATTACCCTGCCAAACTTCTAATCTTAATATCTTTCTAACATTAGAATGGTCTAATTGAATGAAACCAACATAATCAATATAATACGCCATTGGTTCATAAGGTAATCTACTAAATTCAAAATCGTGATATTCATCATTATAAATTACTGGGCGAAAAGATGTTTTTGTAGAATCATCAATTTTACCTTCTACTCTTTTAATTATTTTTCCAACCTCTGCTAGAGTTGGAGTAGTATTAGCATCAAAATCTGCTATTTGTAATAGGCTTGCTACATCAGAAGCAGTTGTATAATAACCTCTTCCCGCAGTATAATTTACATCAATAGCGGTGTAATCGCTTGGGGAAGAAAAAGTAGTCATATTCGCCTCACTTCGTTTTCAAGGGTTGAATAGTTTCTAGATATAACATTTAATACTTCTTGTAAATCTTTTTGGATTTCACCAGAACCTTGTCTAACTCTAATTTCTTTTGGTGTAACTTTAACTCTAGTTCTTCCAATGTTAGGAGTAATAGTATAATTTATTACTTCTAAAGTTACTTTTTCTGTATTCGCATTTTCACCTATTTTTAATCTAAAAGTTCTAAAAGTATCATATATTAACCTTCCATTATCATCATAATTAGCAGCAATATGAGTAGTATTTATAGGTGATTTATATAACTTTTCTAACATTGAACCCGCATCTCTGTTATGGCCCTCTACAAATGAAGAAGTTTTAGAGAATAAAGCCCTTTGAGAAGTTTCACTCGTTTCTCTTTCTACTGTATAACCTATATTGGCTTTCTCATATAATTCTGTTATCTGTTCATGAGTATCAATAATAGTTAATGTAGAACTTTCTTTTCCTAAACCACCTGCTTTATCTGCTTGTGTTTCTGTTTGCTCGGTAGGATATTTTAAATGCATATCTCTTTGCATTTCTAATGGTTTAGCACCTTCTATATTTGCTTCTTTTAAATTATTATTTAAAATAGCATTTCTTAATTCACCTTCTTCGACTTCTTTCTCCGAATCAGCAATACGTTCAACACCAAATAATTTTCCACGAATAAAACTATCAGTTAAATTAGAAACAGTAAAACCCTCTAATATTTCTTTATTACCGAATCTCTCAGATAAGGTTTTTCTATATTGAAGGTCTTCCTCAGATTCAATTAATCCAGCCTTTATTAGTTTTTTTCCTACTTCACCAGTAAAGAAATCTAATAAATCAGTGTTTGCTATTTTTGTTAATTCGCCTTTTATAATATCTTTTAATTTATCTTCATCTTCTTCGGAAACTACTTCATCAACATCTAAATCCTCTAAAAAATTATCATCTATCTCTCTAAGAGAAGTTGAATAATCACTCACTAAGTATGCAAGCATATGACTATTATAGCGTTCTTGGATTTTTTTTTCACTTAAATCCCTTTGACCATCAAAAAGATTTAGTTCCATTTAAATCACCTAAGCCAACCATTTAGCCCATGCAGCACCTTGACGCGCAACATTCATCATTGTTTGTCCTAAATGTAATCCGCTAGAAGGAGGTTCAAAAGTCATTTGTTGCGTATTTGGGTCTATCCAATATGGTCGGCCATAATTATCTTGACCAGCCGGAGGAACCGGATAATTTGATGATTGAGGCATAGGTTGATTCATCCCCGAATATGCCCCCATAGATGCCCCTCCTACTGCTCCCATAGCCCCCATTTGAGCCATAGGCATCGCACCCGCATTAGTAGAATTATTAGGCTGTGGAGGCGCAAAACCTTGTGATTCAAGGTATTGCTGTTTGGCTAACTTACGTTGCATAACTACCTCAGAATTGATAGCCGAATTTAACAATGCTTGTAAATCTAATTCAATATTTTCTTGAGTAATTTTCTCATATTCCCTTAAGGTGTCTTTATTAACACTAATAGTAGTTCCATCCTGTTTAAATTCTAATTTGGCTAACATTCCAGATACTACTCTAGCAGTAACATCTTCCATTAATTTTTCTAATGCTGCTAAAAACTCAGGACCATGATATTGAAAAAACTCTTCAACATGATTTTCCTGCAAAGTTAGTAAATTATTTACTGTTTTAAAAGTGCTATTATTACTATTACTTATCTGTTTAGCCAAATTGCTATTACTCGTTCCTAAGATTCCCATTATTCGTCACCTATCTTTGTATTCTGCACCAAAATTAAATTATCTATTCTTTCCATATTAGATTTCATTTCAGTGAGTAATCTATAAACTTCTTCTGTTGAAGTTTCTGTTTCTGATTTAGGTGGTTTTATTGTCCATCCTAATGCCGCTAATGATGCAATATCTTCTCGCTTTAATCTAGTTAAAGGCCCTGTATTCCCTGTGAACATTTGAGGCATTTTAGGCTTAGGAATATAACCTCTAAACTCTAAACCACTTTCTTCTGCTAAAATCTGTTGTTCTAACATTTCCATTTGTTTCCACATTGCTGCATGTTTTTGGCAGTAAGTTCCCCTAATTGGTTTTCCTTTAGTTACTTCTGTTAAAGGTATTCCGGGTCTTAATGGGTCTGAAATATCCCATTGATGGAAAGTTCCACAAACAACACAATGGTTTTGTATTGCATATTTCGCACCCCATTTGAAAAACAAGAATTTTTTCTTTTCTGGTAATAATACTTTTCTTATTTCTTTTAGTTGCTTTTTAGATTTTATACTACTATACTCAAACTTTTCAACTGGGCCACTTGACCTAGCCTGTTCTAATTTAGGTAAAAATCTATTAGGAGCATCTATTCCAGCACCAATTAATGAAGGTTGTTGAAACATATTATTCACCTAATAATCTTTTATCATAGTCATTATTCCACGATATACCATTTCGGGGTCTGATTTAGCACTTACTATATATTTGAATGTAGGTATTCCTATTCCATTTAATTTTTGCATTCCATATTTAAAAGGTTCAAAGATTGGATGTTTATCTATTGCTTCTCCTAAAGGATAATTTTTTCCCCATAAATCAAACTTATTTGCCCATACTCCTATTGCTTCTGGATAATCTTTATGTTTTTTCTTTTTTCCATTAGGCCATGTTTCAGACATTATCATATCCACTAAATATTTCCATGCTACTTGATGTTCTAAACTTGCTCTATTATTTAAATGTCTATCATCTATCATAAATATAACATACTTAGGTTTTCTTTTTTTGTAATCTTTTAACCAAAGGCTCCAATAAATTGATTCTCCACCTACATCTGAACTTCTAACTGTTTGAACATTACCATCAATTTTAACTATTTTTCTAGTTGGTTTTTCTAATCCTACTGTTCTTTTTTTAATATTTGGAACTTCCCCTCTTGTTCTAATTTGATGATGTAATGTAGTTTTTCCTACTTTACTAACTCCATAAATACCAAAATTAATTGCGTGAACTTTTTTATATATTGCGAATATACCTTCTAGTAAAACTACTGTAAAACCTGCTACAACCGACATATCACCACAAAACGTGTTTAAACATTTCCCATGCTATGTGGAAAAAATCTATACCAAAAGAACCAGCAATATTACCTATTAACAATGAGGCTACAACGGCGGTTGTTCCCCAAATCCATGCTCTTAATCTGGCTATTGTTAATTCAGCAGAATGCGCCCTTTGAATATCAAAAGCCACATTGTTTGAATCATAACCAAATAATGCATCAATCATGTTATCCCCTATTGTTCAATAGAGGCTAAAAATTCACTTCCAACCTCATTTGTATTAGATTGAGTAATGTAATTAGGTGTTAGATTAAATTGATTCATAGCATCACGAAGTTTCTTTTTCTGTTCTTCATCACGCGCTTTTCTTTCCCAATAAGACCTAATTCTTCTATCTAACAATCTAAGTTCTATCCAATCATTAAGAGCCATATCAAATACCGCCTTCATAATCATAATTCCTCCAATTGTAATTAAACTGAATAATACTGCATGACTTAATGGAGTCCACGGTAATTCTCCACCGTAAATACCATAAAAGAAAACATTTAATCCACAACATGAACCAACAAAAAGAATAGCCATAATTAAACGAGTATCTTTATCAATTGCCGCCATAATAATCACCTACTGAAATTCAATGGAACAAGCAACTGCTCCTGACGCTTCTTCAAAATATAATCCATCTTTACAGATAACACCATGCATATCAAATTCAAGTGTTTGTCCTGCTGCTAAAATTATTCTAGCCACTTCTAATCCTGAATTAGAAACCCCATCATAAACCTTAATTTGAGCCATTGCACCAGCAGTTTCAGTAGCATGAATACTAATCAATTTACATTGATGTCTAGCAACTACCGCAGAAGCGGTTAAAACGCCTGATGTTCTACAACCTGCAACCATTAAAATCTCTCCAAAAACGACTAATCCGCCTTATTTTTATGAGGGGAGCAATCCCCTATATACTTGGCGGTCAAGAATCCTTTTTAACCGTTTTCTTTGGTTTAATTGTCTTCTTTTTACCAAGTAGTTTAATTGTTAGTTCTTCAGATGAAGCATCTAACATACCCAATACTGACCTAATATTTCTTAAACCAGCACCTTCTAGATTAAGAAGAAAATCTCTATCTTTTTCTTCAAAAGAAATATCTAAAGAACTCCCGCCATATGCAATAGAAGCATATTTAGTAGGTAGATTAATGGGCTTCTCATGATTAAAAGTGAAATCCTCACCTTCAAATCTTAGAGTTAAATCCCCATGTGGAGATTTACTAAGCATCTTGGCTAAAGCCAAATTAATCACCTATGCTCAAATAAGGCCCCAAACTCTTACTCGGATTTCACCAATATTATCGGTATTACTCGCTTCTTTAGCGTGTATTTGGAATCTATCATTTTGTCCATGATATTTTCCACCATTGGCTGCACCGGACATTACTTCGGGAGCAATCATTCTTGCTTCATAACCACCTGTAAGGGTATCAACAGAAATACCTGTTACAACAACACAATTAATTGTGCTTAATCCTAGAGCAGTAGCGAGAATTTCTTCGCCATTAGCAGTATAAGATGTAATATCTAATACTGCATCAACGACATATTCATCGCCACTAACTCTAGGACGAGTAAATCCCTTAGAATCGGCTAAGATTGTTACTGTATGTGCCATACTTAACTCTCCTTTTATTGATTACTAAGATTAAACCTCACTTGAGGTTTGTAATCTTACCTTGACCCTTAAAGAATGAACAACCTACTTCTGCAATTGTGCGGTATAATGCCTGATTACCGAGAGTTCCAACACCAAACGGGTTTCCATTTGAAATACCATCCTCAAAGTATTGAGTCGGTTTCATAACAGATAGCCACAAATGGTCAGTATCTAGAATAAGCATATCACTTAATCCAGTAGTATTACTACTGTTAGTAGTCATAGGCATATCTTTTGCTGGAATAATTGGAATATCGAAATATGTTGCTACTCGGAATCCAACTTCACGACCCTTTGTTCCGCGAATACCGTTATGTGTAGGAGTAACTTCCTTTCTCTCCATAAATCGCTCTTGGGACTGTAATAGGTCAGCAAGTGCTTGAATGGTATCATATCCAGTTAGAATAACCTTTGGAGAACCACCATTTGCACGAATCTGCCTTAATACTGAATTAAGCAAACTTAGCGTTAAAGAGCGTTGGTCGCTTGCAGCGTAGCCATTACCGAAATCTACTACTGCATCCATAAAGGAAGCAACTGCATTACCACTACTTAATTGACGAGCATCTGAACCATAAAGATTCACTAAGTCAGCAGTAAGTGTAGAAGCACCAGAACCAGTGTTTAACATGCTTCCATCATTTAATGCGTTTAATTCAGCAGAAGAAGAAACAACCTTCATCAATGAAGTGTAATTCTGCTCAATCAATGGATAGTTAGAGTTATCATAATGCTCTAAAGGCATTACAAGCATTTTACTCTGCATTTCTGCGTGGTGCTTACCCATATCTTCACGAATAATGGAGCGAATATCTCCAACACCGTCATCAATACTGGATAATTCCATTCCAATCTCTGAGAACTCAAACATATGAGCAACTGTTTTAGGACTTAAATACAGTTTAGCGTATTCAGGTGCAATTGGAGGAATATTGTTTCCTGTTCCAATTGATGCGTTTTCTGCTACACCACCAATATCATCAGCAGCCGGAGAAGCATCACCAGTAGCACCAGTTCCAATAGAAACGGCTGATGCAGAACCTCCCTGTGGGCGGCTTTTTAGGATTCTCCATCCTGACTGTGTATATGGTCTTTTAGACAATATAGCCAATGGATTAATTTCTTGGTTTAACATTGACCAAACTTTTTGTCCGTATAATACGTTGTATAAATCTCCTAAGTTTGCTGCTGCACTAAATGGATTTGATGCCGCATCATGGGGCGTTCCAAAACCACCTACTACACCTGCTGCCTTTAATAGAGAATTACCTCCACTACCGGACATTCCGTAGGTCGCTGCTTCTAAATCTTTTATTGTGTTTATGTATCCTGCCATTTTAATCACCTTTTTGTTTTATCCAATTGGATAATCACACAAACCTCCTTGAAAGTGTGTGAATTTCATCCCAACTCATATCGGCTATTTGCTCGATTGATGTTGGAATATCCTCTGGAATAGTCATTGAAACTTCTTGAGCCTTAAGAATTTCATTCTTCTCATCAGTCAATGATTTCTTTAATTCAGCAAATTGTTCCTTAAGAACAGCAACTTCTGTTTTAGCATCATAATTCTGCTTTGCTAGAATATCTTCGCGTGTTCCAACTTCTGCTTCAAAACGCTCTTGGAATTCTTTCTTTAAGTTATCATAAGCAATTTGCTCTAACTGTTCTGCGCGGAATTGCTCATAAGCCTTCTCAATGTTTTCAACAGAAAGATTTAGGCTATTTAACTCATGGTTATCAAAGCCCTTAACAACAGTTTGTTGTGTATGATTAGCGACTCCTTTACCATTAGGAACAACAATCCTATTTTCAGGATTACCGTCTTCTACGAAGCCTTCAGGACCAGTATGGCCTTTTGTCTCCATATCCATCATTTCTTCGTCATCCATCATTTCTTCGTCTTCTTTCATTTCCATGTCTTCTACTTCTTCTTTCATTTCAGGCATCTCCTGATATTCTTCTTCTTTACGAACAGAATTAATATCTGCTAAAATTCCGTTCAATTCTTCCAATGCTTTTTCTAATTTTTCGGTCATATTTTCACCTTTTTTGTTTTCCATTTTAAGTATATCAAATTTTGCTTCTGGATTTATCCCCTTTTCGCATATTGTTACTTCATGGAGTTCTAATTTATCTATCTCATTATATTGTCCGAGTTCAGGATGATTTCTTTGTTTCTTTGAAAGTGCCTGTCCTCCTATACTAAATGAGCGTAATGTTCCTTTTCTTATTCCGCGAGATACTTCTTTTGCTTTTTCAATATCTTCTCTTAATTTAATTACAACAAAGAATCCAACATCATCTACTTCTGTTTTATGTATTCTCCCTGATTTATCTCTATAACTCGGAATAACTTCTCCTACTTGGACATTTGAATGATTACTCATGACGTTTCTATATTTCTCGTCATCCATATATTTTACTACTGCTTCTTTTAATGCTTCTAAAGTAATTAAATCATTTTGCTTATCAACAATTTCAATTGAAGCATATCCACCAATAACTAATTCATCTGATTTAAGAATATTAAATTGAGAACCATTATCGGCCTTTAGTAAAATCGCCTCCTTCGACACTTACAATCACCCCCGATTAACTATATGAATCAGTCGCTTTCCTCTCTTTCGATTGTTAATTTTTTAAACCTGTCTTCATAAATATTCCATATTTTCTCATCTGTATCTTTTTTTACAGGCTTTTTTGTAAATCCAGTGAATGTAATCCAATGTTTTTCACCATCTACTTCAACCACTCTAAAATGTAATTTAGTATCTAATTTGTTACCTTTTAATATGTATTCATGATAACCATGACGTTGAACACCAAGTTCCAATTTACCTTCATCAATCAATTTACCACCTTGAAAGTTCCTAGAAACTTCTGCCTTGTATTTAGCAGATTTACCTAAATAATTAAACACATCTTCTGAATCTTCAGTATCAACAAACCAAATCATATTTTCACCTTTGATATTAAATTTAACATCTATGTTTTTATCATCTCTTAAATATAGTTTAAATGTATCATTAGTTTCAACATTCTTTTTAATTTCAATATCTTTTTCAAGCACATCAGGAGCAGCGTTAAATTTATCTTTACCCTCATAAATTAAATCATTCTGTTGCTTCATCCACATAACTAACTTTCCTAAATCATTATCAAATAACTCATCATAAACACCAGCATGGTTTTCAATAACAAACTTTTCTATTTGTTTAATAGTAAAAGGTTCACCAGATTCAATAATTTTATTTCGTATGGAAACTCTCAATTCACTTCTTTTACTTTTCATCATACTTTCCATTTCAGTTTTCCAAACATCTAAATTAGATAAAGCATTTTTAGCCATTAAATTATTCTCTTCAAAACCATATACTACAAATCCATCAAAGTCACTTTTAGCAATAATAGTAGCAGTTCCATGAATATTATCAGTAATAGTAAATGATTTCTTTAATGCATCTACTTTATACTTTAATGATTTTCTCCCATCTTTTGCTAACATTTCTAATGTAATTAATTTATCAGGATATTCTACTTCGGGTATCTCAATAACCTTTGCAGAGAATAAACTATAACCTTCTCCTTTACGTTTTACTTCATCAACTTTAACTCTAACAATAGAACCTACTTCCACTTTCTGTTTAGTATTCAATGCTTTACCAACAGGTAAATAAGTTCTATCATCTATCTCTTTACCTTTTAAATTTCTAGATTCTTCTGCCGTCAATGGGCCAGCACCTAACGTATAAGAATACATACCGGATTTAGTAGATTTAACATCTAAAACCATTAAATCTAAATCAGTAAATTTTTTCCATTTAATCCACTTAGGATTCTTTTTTGTTCCAACGAAATAAGTAGATTCTAAATCTTTAATTACAACCCCTTCTGATGCAGGAAGTTCCATTATTTCTTTAGAATAATTTTCCACTTCTTTTATTGAATCAGCAATACGACTATCTTTCTTAGAAGGATATGCTAATCTCTCATCACTTAAAGGAGCATATTGGTAGAATAAAATATTAATTCTTTCTTTGAGAGGTTCTTTAGTCAAATCTCTATCTTCATGTTTCATAACATCAAAAACATGTGCGCTCAAATAATGGTCTGGATATTTATTTTTAAAAACGTGTGCTATTGTATCTGCGCGATGTAATGGTTCCTTCTTATCAAATAGTATTAATTCAGCATCTAAAATACAATCTGGCACTGATTTTCTTTTCATTAACTCCACTTGTTTTTTACATTTATCTGTAATATCCTTAGCATTGTGAGAATAAATTTTAACGGTATCTCCATTTTTGTGAATCTGTATTCGCATACCATCATACTTTTCTTGAACTAAATAATCACCACTAAATCCTTTTAACTCTTCCATATCACCTATTTCAAATATGCGATACATTGGTTTATTAGGAGTTAAAAACTCAGATTCCGACTTTTCTTCCTCAGATTTCTTAACATCTGTTAAATCTACGTCTTCTAATACTTTATGTTCCTTTTCACTAAATTGCTTCAAATAACCTTGTCGCATACGGTTCCTTGCTGTCTTAAATTTTGATTCAACTCTTTTAGAATCTTTATCGTCACCATAATGTTCGACAATATAGAGGGGTATATCATCCACTTCTAGGTCAAGACCCTTAACACCCTCCGTTATTGTGTCCGGTTTAGCATCAAGAATTGCATAAAATTCATCGGAAAGCGGTTCAGTGCTAGTTCTTAGTGCATAATGATAAAAATATAACATTATATCATCATTATCTAATAACTGTTCTAGCACATCTTTACCAAATGTTTCACTAAAAGGGTCATCAGATTCTTTTGCATTATAACGCATTTCTTTTATTGCTTCGTAAATATTACGGGCAATATTAGATGTTGGGTCTAAGGCTTCTTTAGAATTTAATTGGTCTTCTTCTAAATATCTTTTTAATGCTCTAGAAAGATTATCTAAATCATCATATTGGTCACGAAGATAATTAATACTATCTTCCCACATAGACCCATATTCTTTTGGGTCTTCACGCGCAGAAAGATATGCAGCGCGTGTTTTCTCAAAAACCATATGGATTTTTCTAGAAAATGTCTTTTCTGTTTTTTCAAACACTATTCCAGAAAGAGGCACAATTTATCACCTTAACTTATTCTTGATTTAGTATAATGTAAACTTCTCTTCCAGTTTGACCAACATTGCCATAACCCATTTTTTTGGTATAAAATTGTTTTATTCTTTTAATTGCTTCTTCACTAGACATTTTTAATTCGTCTAAAGGAATAAAAACCGACGTATTCTTTTTTTCAGCCGCCCTCATTATTCTTGGGTCAATTACTTCTTCAAATAA
>CEON01087557.1_pt1 | contig 12607 bp, 16 predicted proteins | sample 530291 | NCBI WGS metagenome assembly CEON01 (sample SAMEA2619888, study PRJEB7988) | marine metagenome | biome: marine biome (ENVO:00000447); feature: surface water layer (ENVO:00002042); material: "saline water (ENVO:00002010), including plankton (ENVO:xxxxxxxx)" | depth 5 m
TTTCTTTTTATGTGATACGCATTTTTCCAAATCTTCATTCTTCACTATTGTAAAATCAACCAACACTTCACCGTCATATTGAGATATAGCATCATGTAATGAATCTAAATATTCTTCAATGATATCACATTCAAACCATTGAATTAAACATCCTATTGCAAATTTAGTTTTCATATCTTCTCTGCATTTCTTCCCATGTTTGTCGCATAATATCATTTCTATGAGATTTATCAAAACCATTAAAATGATATACCCAAGCACAATCTAAAAATAAAAATTGTTGTAATACACCTCTAATATGCATATGAGTAAAGTTCCATTTTTTACTTAAATGAGTTAATGGATATCCTTCTCTCCTAACTAAATAGTTTACAGGAGTTTGATCTGAGCCTTTCTTCAATGTAACATGTTGTCTATTTCGTAGTTCATCTTCATTTGCATAATAAAAATCTGTAATAGCTTTACATAACTTTTTATGTTTAGGAGACATCACAATAAATCCATTATTTACATACGTTGTCCAATCAAATTTTGTATTTGGAAACATATCCTGATATCCTACTATACTATTATGTACCCATTCAACCATTAAATCATCTTGAACACCAGAATATTCTCCTTTTGTTTCTTCAAAGAAATTTGGTGCTTCTGGATGTATCATTGTATCAACATCTACTAATGCAACTTGATTATATTCAATTCCATTAGCTTCTAATATTTCAAATACATGCCATCGCTGCCAAGTTGGTTTCATAATTTTTTTATCTCTCAGTTCATCTGATAAGATAAATAATTCAACATCATGTTTTTTACACCACGGCCTCCATGAATTTAAACACCATTCTTTATAATCTAAAAAATCTGGTGCTTGTTCAAAACATGTCATAAAAACTATATTTTTACCCATAATATTCCATCTTATAATCTACATCAATAAAATGATAACCTTTTTCTGTTTTGATAACATTGGTTCGTTTTTGTACTTCCCAAGCTAAATCAGCTGCGTCATCAGTATTTCTGTATATCTTTTTTTGTTTACAATATTCTATTATATTTGATACCCATTCTTTATCTGGTTCTTCTAACCCGCCTATTGACTTTTCAATCATCATAAATGATCCTCCCAACAAACTTATTGGCTTTGGACCAAATCCTTTTTCATTTAAATCTTTATGAATATTAAACATTCTTGTCATAGTAGATTCATCTGCTGGTGTATTATTTATTTTGTCTACTGCAAAAAATTTATATCCAACGTTTGAATCTACATGAGATATAAAACAATTATATCTACCAGCAATCAAATAATGTTCATATCCTTTTTCTTTTAAAAATTCATCTAAATTATTATGATCATATCCATCCATACTTCCACCTGAAACTGTTCCGTTATCAAATTCTTGTACACGGCGAACTAAGACCTTTTCACCTCCTAGTTCCATTTCAATTTCATTTATTTTTGAATCAAATAATTGTTTCATAACTATTATTATAATATATAAAAATTATTTCAATTTTCCAATTGATACTTAAACAATTTTCCATATTTTTGTTTAACATTGTCGATAACCAATTCTGAATCTACTATTGTAATATTATATCCTTCTTCTGCCAATCTTACAGCAAATGCTAATTTTTGTGATTCCTCAATAATATCAGAACCTGGTTTGAATGATACATTTTTTAATCTTACTTCTAATTTATCCTTATCATGTGTTTTAATAAATTCATTAACTTGAAAGTCCAAATGTTTTTTATTCATCTGATCTGATGCAATACTAATATCAATTGGCATATCATGTTTTTTTGCAAATACTGCTAACGCTCTATTATCTCTTGGTAAACATGTTCCTCCATAACCATAACCATATCTCATTAATTTTTCACCAACTCTGGAATCTGAACTTATAGCTTTTAATATTTTGGTTGGATCTGCACCTACCGCGGTTGCTAAATCTCCTATCATATTTGTAAATGATATTTTTGTTGTAAGAAAACAATTTAATCCTAATTTTGTAATTTCTGCACTTAAATTATCCATTATATTATAATTTGGTTTATTTGTACACATATCATCATAAGCTTGTAATAAAAGATTGGTTGCATCTTGTGATGTAGATCCAATTAGAACCATATCAGGTTTTTCTTGATCATCTATTATACTTCCTTGTCTAATAAATTCTGGATTATATGTCAATGTATAATTTACAGACTTTAATCTGTCTTCAATTGAATTACAATATCCTGGTATTGTAGTGGATTGTAATATAATATGTTTTTGGTTGTCTTGGTGTCCTAATTGAACTATATTATCTACTATGCGTTCAATAATTGAATGATCGTAGTGACCATCTTCTAATGTATTAGTCGCAACTACAATGTATATCATATTTGAATGATCAATTGCTTCTTTAAGATTTGTAGTGGCTTTAAAGTTTTTAGATTTACCTAAATAATCATCTACTTTTGGTTCCTTTGATTTAAATGTTTTGTCATTTAAAGAATTAACATATTCTTCATTGATATCAACACCAATTACATCATAACCATTTGTTTCAAGATTAAGCGCCCAACATAAACCTAATCTTCCTATTCCTATAACACTTGCTTTTTTCATATTTGTTCGTTTATCCATTTATAAGTTTTTTTCATGCCTTCAATTAAAGGTTGAGATACAACCCATCCAATTTTTTCTTTATAAAGAGTATTATCAGAATTTCTTCCATTAACACCTACTGGACATTCATGTCCATATTTATCAATAAATTCTTGACCATTAATATTGTAAATATCTAAGTTTTTACCTGATACTTCAATTGCCATTTTTGCAAAGTCGTTTATCGATAACATCTCTTCTGATCCAATGTTTACTGGTCCTATAAAATTTGATCTCATTAATCTGATAGTTGCTTCAATACATTCATCTATATAAAGGAAAGATCTTGTTTGATTACCAGGTCCCCATACTTCAATTGACTCACCTTCTTTTGCATATGCTGCCTTTCTGCATAATGCAGCTGGTGCTTTTTCTCTACCACCTTCCCAAGTTCCTTCTGGTCCAAATATATTATGATATCTTGCTATTCTAACATTCAAACCTTTATTCTTTGCAAAAGCTAAAAATAATCTTTCTGAAAATAATTTTTCCCAACCATATTCTGAATCTGGATCAGCTGGATAAGCAGAATCTTCTGTACAATTTGGATTGTCAGGATCTTTTTGATTATGTTCTGGATACATACAAGCTGAACTTGAATAAAATATTCTTTTTACTTTGTGTTTTGTAGCTTCATATGTAACATTTAAATTTATAAGAGCTGAATTATGCATAATATCAGCATCATTTTCTCCAGTAAATATAAATCCTGCTCCGCCCATATCAGCTGCAAATTGATATATTTCATTCCATATATGATCATTGACTTCGATTGGACATGTCATAACTCTTTTTACAAGTTCAGGATCTCTTAAATCTCCTATTATAAATTCATGAGCTTCTGTTTTAGAAAACTCAGGATATTTTAAATCTACAGCTCTTACCCAAAATCCTTCTGATATTAATCTTTTAACCATATGGCTTCCAATAAATCCTCCACCTCCTAATACTAATGCTGTTTTCATTTGTTTCTCCTTACAATATTATTTAATTTTTCAGCATATTCAATTGTAGAATATTCTGATCTTATTTTATCATACATATTATTACTAATAGACATAAGATTATCTTTATCATTTAATGCGTTTTGAATAATTGATATTATTTCTGTTGTATCCATATTTTCATTTACATGAATAAAGTTTTTATTCCATATGTCGTGACCAAATTGTGCCATATTACCTAAAACAACGCTCTTACCTGCACTTATTTCAAAATATTTACAAACTAAATAATTATATTTTGATTTAGTTGAAACTGTTAACCATGATTGATTAATAAGTTTTGCAATATCTTTACCATAAATATTCTGTTCTTTAGAAACTACCTTAATTTTTAGATTAGGTATATTTTTTATTATGCTATGCAATTTTCGTCTAAAAGGATATGCCTCATTAACAGTACCAAACAATAATACATCATATATTTTTGGCAAACCATAATCTTTAAGAATAGCCTTATTGATATGATGTGTTAATACATGAACCTTACCTGGAATATCTTTTTGTAATGTCTTATAATATGAACCTCCAACTGTAACTATTATATCTGAATAATGTTTATACAAATATTCTTTATGCTTCATAATACGCTGAAAATCTTCTAATATAATAAATCTATGTTTAAATTTATTAACTAATGATTCAATATTATGATTACTACATCTAGAATGTACAGGACATGTTTCATGAGATATACATATTGCTTGATATTTATTAACATCAATATTTTGTATATCATGAATATCTCTACATTCAAAATCTGAGTTTAACCTTATAGAATAAAATCTATATAATCTATTCTTATCAGCAAACCTTTCTAAATCTTGATAATCTGTTATGTATAATATTTTTTTCATTTTATTTTACAAACTGGTATTGGAATCATTTTATGTTTATTTTGTTTATGTAATTTTTTATATATAGCCATTACTTCTTTTTGTCTATCAGTAAGTTTAGTAAGATTATATAAATTTTCAAACTCTTCTATTGTCATAGCCCATTCTAATTCTTCATATGTTGCACCAATTTGATCTTCATCTGTCCTATTATCACTCCATAAACCATCTGTAGGTTCGGCAGTTATTATTTCTTCACATACGCCTACTTCTTTTGCAAGAGATCTTACTTCTGATTTCATTAAATTACCAATTGGTGATATATCTACTCCTCCATCACCATACTTAGTAAAAAATCCAACTCCAAAGTCTTCCACCTTATTTCCAGTTCCAACGACCAACCCATTATTTGTTTGTGCAATTTGATATAAAGCGGTCATTCTTAATCTTGCTCTTGAATTGGCTAATGCTAATTCACATTGATTGTCTGCAAACAACATTGCAAAAGAATCATATACATGAGATAAATTAAACTCTGAATATTGTATGTTTGTATATTTACAAGCTAACCAATTCATATGTTTATGTGCTCTAGCTAATTGCATTTTGTCTTGATGTATTGGCATTGAAACTACAATTGTTTCTAAACCTGTTTCTGCACATAATGTAGAAGTTAATGCAGAGTCAATACCTCCTGATACTCCAACCACAAATGTTTTTAATCCATTATTATTAGAATATTCTTTTAACCAGTTAACTATTTTTTCTTTCATAAGGTTTCCGAGTTTATAAATTTACATATATGTGTTTCATAAAATGTTTTAACATCTTTCGTATATGTTCCAAACCAATCAGTTAAATCTTCAACTAAAAATATTTCTCCATCAAAATTTGGTTTCATTTGCATAATACTAAATGGTCTGGTCCATAATAAGCATATGTTAGCATGGTATCCCACATAATATAATTTTTCAATATTATTTTGTTTTATTGTATTATATACTTCATATACGTCTACAGTTTCAATATCTACATCCATTCGTTCAATAGTAGGATGAATTGATTTCCATACTTTTGGTCCTGGTGCATCTAATTCCATTGGAAAATTTTTTGATTTAAGTTCTTTAAAAATATCTAATTTATTTTGTTTTCCAAATAAATATGTATTATTTGATTGAACTTTTTTTGGTATTACATCACTTGCACAATGAAATATAATACTTCCTTGTTTGCGCATTTTATGTAAAAACAAATTTATTTTTGGACATCCTTTATCTAATGATTTCTGAGCGTCTTTATTCCAATGCTTGTCCCAACAATCAATTGCTATGACTGCCGAATTTTTCATTTTACATATTTCCTTAATTTATCTGCATCAGCTGATCTTAAAGCTCCATTTTCTGAACTCCAAAAGTTTTTGGTATCTTCTACTCTTTCAACTGCAGTTGAGTCCATTATCTGTCGCCTTATATGATTGACAAGTATTGGAATAAATTTAAAAATTCCTAATTTCCTTGCAACTTCTTCTACCCATGTATCATTATGACAATTCAATGAAAAATGTCCTAATTCATCATACCATAGTTTTGGAACAATAGGAAACATAGTTCCTTGATAATCTAATCTATTTGAAACACGTGGACTCAATAATAAAAAATCATCTTTAAACTTTTCAATTTCTTTATCCCAATTATTAGTTTCCATCAATACATCATCACTCCAAAATACTAACCAATCACCTGTCGCGATACCACATAAATCGTTAATATATTTATTTAAATGTTGATATCCATATCGTTCTGTAACGCTTACTTTTATTTCAACGTCAGGATATGTTTTTTCAATGTACGATTTACATTGTTCTAATGTATCTAAATCGTCATTATCAAATCCTAATAAAACTTCTAATTTGTTATCTCCAGAACTTTTACCAATCAATGTATCAATACTTTGAACGCATCTTTCATATCTTCTTCTGGATGGTAATAATATACTTAATTTCATATTTATCTCCTATTAAATAAAACTCCTTGATCAGATGCTCTTACATAACTATAATTGTTTTCAGTCATAAATACATCTAATAAAATTTGTAAATGATTTCTATCTCGCACATTAGATTGATTTATATCCAAACCTAATTTTATTCCTAATGACAAAAATGTTTTATAATATGTTTCTGATATTTGTGCTTTATGAATCAATGCATGATATAATAAACTATAGAAATGATTTTTATCATCCATAATATAAAAACCATTTACTAATTGCCTATTCTTTAATATATCAACTTGCCATGTCTTGCAATAATAATCATCACCTACAAATCTTGTATCGGCTGTAACTTCTTTATCTGCGAATTGTACTAAGTTAGCAACTTTAAATCCTCCATCTTCATATGCAGGCTTTTTTCTGTTTTTACCACCAGATAATGATTTAAATAAAAAATAATCATTAACAAGTATATCAATATCTGTATGTTCATCAACTGTTACTGATTCTGGATAATGATCAAAATTTCTCATAATAACATATTCTAATTTGTCTGATGAATGTAATTTATCAAAAAATTCGACCATGCCATTAAATTTTGGTCGCCAATTTTTCCATACTTCATATATACTTTGATCATCCATTAAATGTGATAATACTTCTAAATTATCATGAACTTCTTCTAAATTATCAGTTGCATGTAAAAATCCTGATCTTCCTTGTCGTAATAAATGTTTTAAATCATACATATTTAAATTAACTGGCTTTGTTACTCTTGTCGCATCTCGAATAGCATATACTGGATTTTCATCTTCTATAATAAAAACATGAAAAGGTCTTTGACCTTTTGTACCAGGAGTTGAACCATCATATCGATATAATGCATCCATTATTTGTCTCCTACCCATATCACCTAATTCTTCAGTTAAACACGGAACTTCAAATGTTCTTATTATTTTAAATCTTGTCTTTATTACACTATGTACGCGATCATATTCATCTGGCTGCCATAATATAATGATATGTGGTTCTGGATTATTTATACCAATTTCCATGTCTGTATTCCTTTTAAGTTATCATTTTGCCATGATCTACCAACATCATAATATCTTGAAATCTTATGATAATGTTTAACCATCCTACGAGTTTTATCAACTGGATATGTACAAACTCGTTCAGGGTTCAAAACTTTTTGACTTCCATAATATGGTAATTTATGAGCTGTAGATAAATTTGTATATATCAATTTTTCAAATAAATCATTTGACCAAATACCTGGATTGAACGATAATTCTGTTCTATTTGCTAAAGATATATGACAACTTTCTTGTTCAAATAATTGATCAATATCTGTTTTAAGTTTATGATCTGGAGATATCATCCAATCGTCTTCTAACCAAAAGTATCCTATCGATGGTTTTGTTTCATAACCATATCTACTAAGTTGTTCACATGAATGCATGAAATCCATTTTTGTACCACCAGTCTTATATGTTGTAAATGTTACATCATAATTAGATAATAATGTTTCAAAATTTTCTTTTGTTTCTTCAACTCTGTTATCAATATTATTAATTGTAATAAACCATTTACAATTTAGTCCTTCAATATATTTTAAAGTATGCGGAAATAATGCAGAATGTAGTTCTGGTCTATCAATAGCCGTTGTTAATATAACTAGTTCATGCATAATTCATTTTCTTTTAATATATCTAAAAATGTTGACGTTACCAAATTTTTAGCATGAAACTTATTAATATCTTTTGGTTCATCAGGTTTAAATGCTCCAACATATATAGGTTTATCAGCAGAATCATATCTCATGTTAAATTGAGTACATCCTACATTGTATTGATTATTTAATAAAGAAAATCTGGATTGTATATCTGGATATAAATGATATACCATATTGACTATGTTTTCATCTCCTTTATTATCTACAGATGGATGGTACTTATTTTCTTTCATAAAATCTACCATTAATTCCCAAATATCAACGCTTGATGGCTTTACAAAAATAGAACCTGTATTCCATTGTTCATTATTAATATATTTACACATTCCTATATCGCCATCGAATATTGGAAATTCAAATTTTTGTAATGGCCAGTCATCAAAGTCATGAAACCAGAATGGCTCGTCTATTAATTTTTTATCTAATAGTTCCCATATACCAAATTGTTTATTAAAATATTTATTGAACTTACATTCATGTTCTAATCTTATAATAGTAACATCCTTATATGCAAAATCTAAATTTGTACAAATAACTATATCTTTTGCATCCCATCCTAATTGTAAACTATTATCTATCTGAGCTCTAAAATATTTAAATAACTCTTCTTGTTGCCATTGATGTCCATATGTAACATCATTGACAAAATCTTGAAATATAACTACATTTTTCATTTTGATTTATTATTTCTATGCCATTCACATATATCTATGTCTATCCAAAATTCTTCATCAACATATGTATTTTTATGAGAATAGTTTCTACGATCGAATAATGTTCCACGAACATCAACATCTTTATGATAAAATATAGTTGTTAAATATGGATGACATGCTGTATATGTTAACATTCTATATGATGCTGGAACATTAACCTGTTCCCAGTTTTGGTCTGGTGCATGCGTATCATGGCATATAATAATTGCTGACTTACCAAATGCTTCTTGTAGACAAGCTATCCTATCTTCCCCGTCTATAAAAATTAAATCATATGAATCATTTTCTTTAAGATATGTATTCATAGGCTTTGTATAATGTACAAATGTTAAATTAGTTCTATGAGATTGTTCAATTTTCATTTTATCAATCCATTCTTGAACATTTTCAACTGATGTTACATTTTTACATGAACGAGCTAAAGTTGATGTACTCCATAATCCACATCCAAATTCTATTGCATCATCAATATCAAATACATGACATACTGCTTCTAATACTGGTAAACATGTTCCTGGGTCTAATAATCCGTATTTTGGCATTCTTATTCTCCTTATATTGTATCATAAAAAGCATTTTGCCTTTCTTGTCTTCCTATATCTTTTGGATGATATAAAGAAAACTTTTCTTCTGCTGGAAGATTAGCAAACTTAGTATAACCTTTTAATTGTTCATGAACTGGTTTTATCCAATATATTTCTTCTTTGTTTCTATAGATTCTCATTTGCCAATCTGGAAAATTCACCCATCCTTGATCATCAACTCTCCAACCCCATTTGGCAATATGTTCATCTGTTATACCTGCAACTGTATTTACTCTTGGAACCCAAAAAGCTTCTGTATCTTCATTTGCTTCTAATATGAAAGGTAAAGCTTCCATTAAATATTCATTAGGTATTTCATCTGCATCTATTTGAAATATCCAATTACCAGCACATGATTTATTCAAATTATTTTTATACGCTGCAAAATTTTTATTTAATGCGAATTGATTTAACGAGTATTCATCATGTTGTTTTGATTCCCATTTTTCACATGCATTAATAACTTCTGGTGTTGCATTCATATCCATTTGAACTACAACTTGATCTTCAGGTCTTTTATGTTCAAATAGAAATGTTAGTAATCTTTCTATTTCCTTATGCTCATTGCATACTGTTATTGCGTAACTTATTTTCATTTATATCTCCATTGTTGTTGGACCATCTGATTTATAACTACCTAAATGTACTTCTTCACAATCTCCTTTATGTACTGCACATATACTATCTGGTTCACTGCCTGATATTATTCTACAAACATAATGTTCATCATATTCGTTTACAACTTCAAATACATCGCCTTCTTTGTATTTTGAATATTGATATTGATTGTTACTTTGTCTCGTTCTGATTATCATTCCATTTAGTTCCTATTAATGTATAAAATTTATCTATTGCTATATTAAATTCGTTTTTCTCAAACCTTTCAGCATTATCAACATCAACTATATGAGTATGATATTGTTTAGGATCATTTTCTAATGGATATTTTTTTCTTTCTTCTTCATCTAACATCCTTACCATAGCTAATCTCCAATCATAATCATCTTTGTTAGTACCTTGAGCATATAAACAAGCTACATGAGTTCTCATAGTCGACAAATACCAAACTTGATTCAATGTTTGATCAATAAATTTAGTATCTTTATATAATTCAGGCACAAACTTTTCATATTGTTCGCATGCTCTACTACCTACTGTAAATCTATCTGTAGTTGTCATACCTGATTCCATACAAATACGAGACTCCATACCTGTATTTTCATCGGCTTCGATTAATACACATTTATTTCCAGTAAATGGTGATATATCATCATATTCTAATTTAAGACCTTTAGGATCTTTTGAAAATTCTGCTTTTGCGTTTTGTAATTTTGTCATATTTCAACCTTTTTTAATTTTGGTAACTTAATTTTTGGCGGTTCATTTGTTGATTTATTTAATTTTGGTAATTTTAATTCAACTTTTTCTGGAACAGCTGCTTTAGATAATATTTCTGAAAATTTTTCTGTCATTTTATCTAAACTAAAATTTGTTCTAGTATAATGTCCTTGTTTCCTAGATAATGCCAAATATTTTTTATAATGTTTAAATACATCTTTCATTACTTTAGATGCATATTGATATTGTACTGTAAACCATTGTGCTTCTTTCAATAAAAATCTATCTGCAGCTGATTTATGAACTTGAGTCATATTTCCTGGTAACAATGTTGTATATTCTTTATGCAAGAAATCTAAATGTCCTGACCAATTACTAGCAAGGATTGGTTTGCCTGATAATGAAAATTCTGCTAATGGTCTACCATATCCTTCACCTTTAGTAAAAGATACCATTGCTTTTATCTTTGGATGATTGTATAATGAATTCATTTCATTATCAGTTAGATCGCCATGTAACAAATATACATTTGGAGCTCTATCACCATATGGTTCCAATACTTCAGATATTTTTGTTTCTAATATTGTTCTATCCATTATACTAAATGTAGCTCCTGATGATTTCAATACCAATGCTGGCCTTTTTGTATGTCCAGTATTTTTAAATGTTTCGCAGAAAGTTTTTATTGTCATTCCAATATCTTTTCTATCTTCACCTAAGTTACCTTTTATCCAATGACCAACAATTAAGAAACAAAATGACTCTGGTATATTAGATAATTCTTCAACTACTGGCTTATCAAGTTCTGTTACTTTTTTGTAAATATTTAAATCAGCACCTTCAAATAAAGTTTCTACCAAAGTAGTACATTTAAGTTCTCCTTCTTTTTGTTGAGTTTGATTATTTACTCTATCAAATGATGTACGTAATAATGTATCAGCTGTAAATTTTGATGTACATATAACCATGTCCATTCTATTACATCCTTCTATACATTCAGGTGGCATTATAGTTGTTTCTACTCCTGCAGTAACTCCTATATTATATTTTCCAACTTTAATAGGCTTACCATCTGGAGTTAAATTAAACTCATTTGGAACAGATACTTGAATAAATATATCTGGTTGTTTATTTATATTTTGCCTTGCTATTCTTTCTATAATAGGAATATCATTAGGATCTTGATCATTTAATGCTGTCATTGGACAATGTCCCCATGGCATAGATATAATTTTAATATCATATTTATCCATTGCAATTAAACTTCTAACAAGATCTCTTGTATGATTTCCATATCCTGATCTAGTTGCTACTGGTCCTTGTACTACTATAAATGGTTTCATATAACTACTCCTGGTTGTTCTATTTTTTTCATAACTGATTGTTTATATAATGTAAATCTTTTTCTTGGCGTCCAATTTTCAAAACATGTTTCAATACATTTGCTCATCATTTCACACATCTTTCTAGCTGAAAAATTTGATTCGTCACCACAAGCCCATTCATGAGCTTCCATGCCTATTTCATTTCTTTCTTCTTCTGCCATATCATACCAATATTTCATTGCATCTGCGACGTCTCTAAAATCACATCTGTCATCAAATATATAAGGTGTCATTGGAGAACCTTGAATTGATTGACATGCTGGAAATACTGGTTTTGCCCATCTTGCATGCTTCTTATAAGTTCCATTATGATTACTTGGAAACTCTGTTGTAAATTCTATCCAATCTCCATTTTCATCTTCAA
>CEON01111380.1_pt1 | contig 12577 bp, 11 predicted proteins | sample 530291 | NCBI WGS metagenome assembly CEON01 (sample SAMEA2619888, study PRJEB7988) | marine metagenome | biome: marine biome (ENVO:00000447); feature: surface water layer (ENVO:00002042); material: "saline water (ENVO:00002010), including plankton (ENVO:xxxxxxxx)" | depth 5 m
GATTGTTTCGCCTTCAAATCTTTCCAAACCTGTAATCTGATTGTTACTGGGAGTCGCTGAAGATTGAGAATCTAAAACTGTGCCTTCTTCCAGATACTCAATCGTTTTGGTTGTACCACTTCCGTTGGAGCGTTGGACAATCATCCACACTCGGTCGTACTTATCGTCGGCTCGACCAGGTAGCATGGAGATATCGTCAATCATGTCGTATCGAGAACCTAAGTCGGTAACGAGCAAATCTCCGCTTTGGAAAGGCGACCAGCCCAGAACCCCGTTCTCGCGTCGGTAACTCAGGATATCGACTGAATTCCCACTTTTAGCCACGACCAGCTGATCGGGACTATTCAGCAGCAACACTTTATCCAACGACTTCTCTGCAAAATATGCGTCTCCCCTGGTGTGGCCAGCCCACAAATGGTCAGCCAGGTCCGTGAGGTCTGAACTCTGGTATCTGTTGGTGGATTCATTGTAGGCAAACTCTCGAAGCCCTTTGCCTCCACGGGTCACAAATAGCGTTGCAGAGCCGAGGTGGGCCGGCATGGCCACTTCTGCCCCGTATGTGCTTTGGAGGTCCACGGACACGTTGGAGGGCGTTAGAGGGGCACCTGAGAGCCTGAACTCGGCTAGATCAGATCCGACCAGCAAATCCTGCTGACTAATCAGCCAGCGAATCCCGTTGCCCACCTGGTTACTGATCTTGAATGCCAAGCCCTCGTCGTCATTTGGGCCTGTAGTAAAATCGTCAGGCTCGCCGCTTCGAGATCCAACAATAATGTTCTGAAACTCCTTGGAGAATCCGCTCATAAACAAACGGCCCTGGTGAGAAGCTCCAGTTGTCGGAAATCCTGTACCGTTGGAGTAACCGTAACCAAAGTTAAAAGTGGGTCCGTAGTAGTTTCTGTTAGAAGTTTCCGAGCAATCGTAAACTCGTGTATTTGTTTGAGAGTTTGCCCTACCGGCTCCCCCTGCAATATACACAGTGCCGCCTTTGTCTGCTGTTCCAGAATTACCGTCGAAAGCAGTTGTGTGGCCTTCTGGAAGAAAGTTTTCTTCATTAAAAACCAGTTCAAAATCGTCAGTTAGAACTGTAGAGGCCGCACCAGAGTTTCTTGCATAAGCGGCTGTTTTGGGGATTCCTGGGCGTTCTGCAAGTTTCTTTATTGAAATTTGTTGAGATGATGATCCGACCAAACTTGCATCGCCACTGCCATTACCCAGAGAAAGGGCTTCGACAGAATCAGAGTCAATGACTCGATGAATGAAAAACAAAAACTCTCTATTTACTCCATTTGCTTCCAAAATTACGGTAAAAACTTTGCCATTGTCGGCTTCTGAAAACATTCCAGTCGCTGTGACTGTTTGAAACTCGTATATGTCTCCGCCGGAAAAAGTTGCGTCAACATAACGCTCATGGACAAAAGGCCCGGTCCAATCTGTAGGATCTGGCCCCATTGGGTTTGTGAGTCTTTTGCCCACAAGTTTCCTAGAAGAACCAAAAGTTCTAGCTACAAACCAACAGGAAAGACCGTTTCGATACCTGCTTGCTGGAAAAGAAGTTTCAGCTGAAGGAGCAGAACCCCCACCCAATCTCCAGATTGAATGGAGATTACTTGCAGTATTGCCAGCAGAAGCATCTACGTCAGATGCCTGGAACAAATCTGCGTCTGCTTCAATTGTGCGATCAAGATCGAGGCTGCCGGTGGTTCCATCTTCCATGGTAATGGCAATGCTAGGCTTGTAATTTTTGATTTCTGGCGAGCCATTTTTAATTGGTGCTAAACCAAATTTAAATGTTGGCGTTGTTGCGTATTCTTTCTCAAAATACACGGGTGGGTCTGCTTGGCTGAAAACATAGACTCTGTTTTCGTGTTGAACGTGATAGAGAGGCCCAGCATTCGCACCGAAACCGTGGTTTCCTTGAGTGGTGACTGGGTCTGCTGCGAAGGGACCGTGGTCTAAACCGTCATTCCAGGCAACCAACTGCCCTTCTTCGTCAAAAACGTAGAGTTTTTGGGCAGAAACAGAATACCCAAAAACCAGCATATAGTTTTGATCCGCTGACTGGTAAGGGACCAAATACGCGTCGGTCACATCTGAAGGCAGATCGGCAACGTACTTTGTACCAGGTCGCCGCCTCACCCCGCCGGTTCTGGTGACCACCGCATTTTCCAGGGTTTTACAGCCCTGCTTCACTTGATCCGAAGAACCCATCCCCAAGAGACGAGGACTCAGTTCTCCATAACTAAATCGTTCTTGAGGAAGCCAGACCATCTTATCGCCTCACATCCAGCAGGGAGGTTGTGCTAAACATACGAGGACTGCTTTCCTGGCCGTCCACACCCTTAGCCGCCAGCAGTGCGTCCTGGGCCTTCTGGTTCAACTGCTGCTGCTCGCTCGGGTTCTTACCGAAGTTAGTGGCAACGTGAGCTGCAAGAGCCAATCCACAAGCGTGGGCCACTAGGGGAGACAACAAAGAGATATTGTCATTTCCAATATCCATGATGTATTCCAGGCTGACTGATCCTTCATTGGAAAGAAGGCACCGTTTCAAAGTAGGGTCTGTAGCCCCGTCACTGACGATTTCGATTTCCCAAGCATTTTGACCCATTGAGGTGTTTGGCTGCATGGCCAGTCCATTGATGGTCAATGCTCGAATGTAGTCTGTAGGAAGTTCGTAGGCATTGCTCCACCGGCTTCCAGAGGGCTTTACAGCATTTCCGCTGGAATCCGTAAAGAGGCTTAAGCTCTTCGTGGTCTTTGCTCCGTGAAAAGCATGGTCTGCCAGGAACTGCTGACGGAATCCACCGTTCCACACATTTGACAGCAATTGGGCTTGTGGAGAGGTATCCACTTCCGTCACTGTTGCAATGCCTAACTCAACCAAAGCCACATTCCAAATTTCCGTGATTGTCACAACATCAGCTCCTTGCAAGAGAGGGGCACCAATGGTTCCTACGCCATCAATATCCGCTTCCGTCCTTAATCTTTGAGACAATGTGGCTCCCACAGTGCCTATGCCATCAATGTCTGCAAACACCTGGAAGGTAGACCCCGAGGCTTGATCTGTTGACGCAGAAAAACTAAACGTGGATTCTACGTCTCGTTCTATTTTTCCACCCGTAATATCTGCGTTTGTCCCTGCACTTCCAGAGACCGAAATAATTTTTGTAATTTCTCTTTTGACCGTAATCTGACTGTTCAAAGAAACAGCAGCAGGTGACTGCGTTTCTGTATCAGTGTTGACATTTAGGCTGACCTGCAAAACTCTTTGATAAGGATATCCGGCAACAGAATCACTTAGTTTAAAAGCAGCCGAAGCGGTTCTGGATATGACCTTGGCGGCATTTAGCTCAATAACGCTGTTGATTCCAAAAAGCAAATCAGGAGCATTTGTAATGAAGTTAGCTAACGGAGCCTGAACAGTAAGGCTTGCTCCAACTTCCGGGAATCGATCCATTACAATGGTCGATGTTGTTGTTCGTGGCGGGAAGTTGAATACCGCAGCCTCTAGTGCTGGGGTAACCGTTTTTCCACCAATGGAAGAAGAGCTTAATGTAAATACGCCAGTGCTGGTTTTTACATAATCTACTTTGCTTGTAGAAAGATCTGTTTTTAGCGTAAAGACAGCTGTGGCGGTTTCATTGTAAGTAATTGCCGCAGAAGCATTCGTTTCAATTGCCGGCGGTTCTGCTGTTCTTCCATATTCAACTGCGTATGTGGCTGAAGGGTCTTCAAGTGTTGCAACCCCAGGGTTAATACTCGGATTGTAAACTCTAGCGACATCGGAAATAACACTAGCCGACTGCGTGAACTCCGGCGGTGTTGCGGGTGACCTGGTAAACGTGCGACCTATTGTGTATACAGAGGTCGCTGATTGTTGGAAGCTCGGAGAAGCGACAGTCGGCGAAAAGTTCACAGATACTTCTGGAGTATCTATTTCAATCGTAAACGACCCGTCTCCAGATCGCGGAAATGTTCCCGATACGGATACATTAGCTGTTGCGGATAAACTAAACTGTTCTGAAAGTTCTCTATTAAGCTTAGATACGGTAGCGCCTGGGCTCCCACTGATAACCAGGGAGAACTGTTCTGTTTCAGATTTTGCGAAAACGGCAGCATAATCAACACTGGCTGATTGGGTAAACTGGGCCGGGGTTGGAGTCTCACTGTAAACCCTAACAACATCATAAATTGCTGACGCGGATTGGGTAAACTGCGATGCTGAAGGAGTTTTGTTGTACTCAGAAGACACATCATAATCAGCCGATGCTGAAGAAGTAAAGACTTCTGTAACAATTCTGTTTAGTTTTGAAACATCTGCTGTTGGAGGAGTGCTAATAGACAGCGAAAATTGTTCTGTTTCAGATTTTACGAAAACTGACTCTGCGATAACGCTGGCTGATTGAGTGAACTGAGGTGGAGTCGGGGTTTTAGCAAAAACCTTGGCTACATCATAAGTCGCTGAAGCTGATTGAGTGAACTGGGGTGGAGTCGGGGTTTTAGAGAAAGTTTTTGCAACAACGTAACTAGCTGAAGCCGATTGAGTAAAAGACTCTATTCCAGACCTGGTGTAAGTAGTCGCTGCCGGAGCCATATTAATGACAAGAGCATTGCTTTTGATATCTCTGTCGTCGCCGGGGGGACCGATGCTAATGTTGGTAACAGCAGACGTAAGGTCTAAGTCATAAGTAGCACAAACGGAGCCTTCACCGGCGTTGCTACGCCCAGCAATGGTGAAACCCGCAGGACTAGGACTGCTAAAGTTCCCACCTCTTTCGCTTGACCAACCCGCTACATAAGCAAACTCAGTGTATGTTTCAGGGACGCTAGGCTCATTAACAGCACCTGTAGTATTGGTGGCAAAACTGCCAATAGTGATGCTGCCGGCAGCCGCAGAAACTCCACGCAAGACGACAACGCAAACATGATTTCCGTTTCCACGCCATCCCGAACCAAGATGTATGTTATCGTCGGTAGAGCCTGTCCAATACCGGTACCAAAAAGAAAGGCGGCCTGGTTTACTGTTGCTGGCACCAAGCAAACTGAATAAGTTTGAGGTAGAGTTACCTGAGCTGTCTGTTTGACTTGGAGCGTCATCTGGGTCAGCATCTGGAACATCTCGAGATCGCTTACCCCCAGCACATACAAGAACAACTAAGTCACCTGCTTGAATGGTGGTAAAAGGACTTGTAAGCGTTCCGTTACTTGAGGCACTTTGAGCAAAGGATCTTACTAAGGTGATTGCCATTAGGTGTACGTCACCTTAACCAACAACTCGCCTACGTCTTGAAAGTTGGTAGGAAAAATTCTTACTACCTCTCCAGCATCAACTGATTCGCTTAGAGATGCAGTATCCCAGTCGCTAGGAGAAGTCCCGCCGCCATTAGAAAAACTTGGCTCTGATGAAGGGTTGTATTTGTTTTTACCGCTTGAAAGGCTTAGATCTGAAGCCATGACAAAAGTGTCATAGCCTGTTCCTCTAGGGTCTGAAGACTTGTAGGGATGGGTAGAATCAAGACCTCCGGTCAAGCTCCATTTGTGGGCCAAGTATCCTTCTATTTGTTCACGGACAGTCGTCGTGTTTCCAAATACGTCTTCTTCGCTACCCATTGATGAAATGCTATCTGAGTAAACTAACACTTCAAAGAGTCTAAGAGTTCCGCTACTTTGCCCACTACGGGTTAAGGCATTGTTGATATAGGTGAACTTAAACTCTTTATCACAAGTGTTATCGTCAGTAAGCGTTTGGGTTCCATCGACGTACTCGTCCATGTTTCCACTACTTCTCCTAGAAATGCACCTTATTTGTGAGCCTGACGGAATGTGACTAGTGCTTATAAAATCATTTTCATCGTTGTCGATTAAGGCTCTTCTACTGTTGTATATCCCGTAACATGAGCGATAGTCACTGCCTCCTGTGTTTGTTCCTCCGAGAATAAAGGATTCATTATCGCTGTTGGCTGTCACCATTCCCGTCACAATAAAAATCGTAAACTCTTCATCTTCGTCGAAGGAAAATGGGGTTGCTGGTAAGTCAAAGTGATCTCCAGGAAAGCCGGATGCAAAATGAACGTAGTTAGAACTTGACCACATAGGCTGGTCATCGCTCGTAGACTGTGAGGCTGACTCGGATGGGTTTATAGCGTTAAGCCAATCGCTTATAGCATCCCCGCTTGTAGGGCTTCCCAAAGTCATAGTAAGGTCGGCGGCTAATGCAAACTCAAGACCACTACCAAAAAACGAAGACCTTTTATCCCCAATAGACAAGTTGATTTTCAGGTCTTTTGTGGCGTTTTGGCTTTGAATAGCAATTTCAGTGATCGTGTGAGCCTCTGGGATCGAGTAAGCGAGGCCACCTGGAACGCCATCCCTGCCAGACAAACCACTAGAATCTAGCGACAACATAAAAGAAGGCATACCGCTCCAAAAATAGAGGAGGGGCAACAGCCCGCCAGGTCGCCCCCCCTCAGAGGTGTGTGTCTACCATTTTGTCTTAGCGGCCCAGTACGCCGCACTCAGTTTGCCTTTGGCAATGTTCTTCCCGTGTCTCGCCATAAAGCTCTTCTTGCGAGCCTTTTGTTTGGCTGACTTCGGATTCTTGCCGGCTCCTCGCACCCCTTGCTGACCAAAGCGAATCGTTTTGACCTGGTCTCCCACTTTTGCCACCACCACATGACTTTTCGTTTTGTGGTTCGGAGTCCTCTTTGGTTTGTTGAAACCACTGACTCCAGCTCTGGCTAAACGAGGGTCTTTTGCCATTACTACTTCCGCTTTCTCTTCTTGGCTGTCTTTGCAGACTTTTTGAAGGCCGCAGCAGTCGGTGCCCCTTTTGACCCAGGTTTACGCATTTTCTCGCCTGATCCGGCTTTGATTCGCTTTCTCTTTGCGTGAATGTTTGCGTACAAACCTTTTTTGGCCATTAGTAACCCTTTTTCTTTTTAGTCTTCTTCATTGCCTTGCCGGTCTTCTTGGCGTACTTCTTTGCCGCCTGGACTCCCGACTTGGTGTAGGAGAAACGCTTCTTACCTACTTTTGGCATTAAGTGACCACCAGTTGCATGGTGAACGTAACATTTACGGTGTCGTCAGTTGCAACAGTGGCGATTCCGCTAGAGAACGCTGCTGAAGCCAAAAGAACGCCGTCAGTGCCGCCGCTATTTTCGGCGTACACAGCCGCACCTACCACGTTGGATGCACTAAGACCGGTAAAACCAGTGGGGTTCGTATTGGTAAAGCTCTTTGTGGTTGTTCCACTTAAGGTAAAGTTACCAGTACCCGTACCATCCGCGGCGACACCCCAAGTCAATCCACCGTTAGCGTCTGCGTCAGTCCAACCCGTCTCAACATTGAAGGTGCCGGTGTGGAAACTAGCACCTGTACCACTGATTCCCGTGGCGTAGGTGTCTGAAGTCAGCAAGGTGGGGGCTGTGTTGGCTGCACTATTACTAAACAAAACAATGTTTGCCGTGCGGCCCGACTGACCCAAAATTAATCCTGTAGAATCAGGATCAATCAAATTGAAAACTTCCGTAGCCAGTTCTTGAGTCGTTCCGTTGTATGCACGGAATTTGGATTTCACGTTGCCGTGTTTGTCCAAATGCTCAATGTCAAAGTAACCTGTTTCAAAAGAAATCGAAGGTCCACCCATAGTCGCTTGTACTTTTTTCGATTTCACTATTTGTGGAGTTGCGTTGCAACTCATGTTTCCAGACGCTTCCATTTCACTCCTTATGGATTAAGAGTCATTTCAAATGTGACTTTTACAGTTTCGCCGGCTTCAATGGTTAGATTACCGCCTGTAAAAAGGGCACAAGCAAACAAAGTCCCAGAAGTAGAACCACTTGTTTGATTACTAACGATAAACGCACCAGCCGCCGTCTCCTCGTTTGAAGTAATGGCAAAAGTAGCATCTGTAAAAGAAACTTTATTAGAAGCCGAAGTAAAACCCAAAGTAGACGTTGCTCTTTGAGAGATTCCGGCGTTCACCAGTTCAGTCCAGTTATTATCGTAGGGTGGACTGGCTGTATCTTCTTTTATATTCAGAGCGGTGTTTGTTGCCGCTACTGTTCTTCCACTAGACGGAACCGTTGAAGAAATCAGGCCAGTGTAGACCGTGTCTTCTCCTGGTGCAGAACTGGTATTAAAAGCCAGGTTTAAAATCCGGTTTGCACCTTCATTTGTCATGGTATTGTGGGCTTTTCGCTCCACTCGAAGTTCACCATTAGGCTTGTATACCCGGAAGGTAAACACTCCGTGTTCTTTTAGCGTGAGCATTTAGTCCTCCCGAATAACCAGGCTGCCAGCTAGAAACTGGAACGTGTCACCGTTTTGAATGAACCTGGGATTGTCTAAAACATCCCAGTACAAAAGATTCCCACCTGTTTCGGCATCCCAAACACCTACGCCGACCACTGTGTCACCAGAAACATTCATTCCAGAAATATTGACCCAACCAAAAAGAGTGCTGTTTTTAATTCGACAGCGATTGGTGTTGATATCGTCTATTTCTGGACCGTCCCAGTGAGGATTGCTGACAGGATTAGAACCAGTAAAAACCTGAGACCGACCACCGCCCCATTCAACATAGTCAGTACCCGGTATTGGGTATGAGCTGGTTGAAGACCCATCGGTGGTGGGATTTGTCGTGAAAAGACTGACCCATGTCTGGCTGTGCAATGCCGGCTGAGTGCCTGTAAACAGGCCCAAAACCGCTGCCGAAACCGGATTGGTTTTACCAGACATGGGTCACTCACCTATTCAGCGATTAGGACACAGTACCGATACGAACAACCTTCTTCGGGTCCATCCGCACAGAACCCAGTCCAAGGCTGTGGAAAGCCTGGAGAGAGTAGCCACGCTGAGGAAGCTCGTCGAAGCGAACGCTCATGTCCTGTGCCATTCCAAACACCATGGAGCTACGAGTGTACATATACGCGTAAGAACCATCAGCAATCTCGCTAAGAGTCGTTGCGTCATCGGCAGTCATTGCAGTAGTGATTCCTGTCTCAATCTCATTAGAAAGACGGAACTCACAACCGAGGAAGTTGGCAATCTCACCGCTCATCAACGGACGAATCGCGTTGAAGTCGTAGCTGGTCAGGCTGGTATCGGCCAGAAGGAATCGAGCAATGGCCGGGTTCATGGCAACGTAAACCGGATCACCAGGATTAATGGCACCCTGCTGCTCCAAGATCTGACGACCTTTGACCAAGTCTTCCACCGACAAAGTGGAATTGTCAGCACCTACGTCAACGGTGTTGGCCATCAAGGTGTAATTGCCATCAGTCATGGCTGCACCAATGGAACCTGCCGGAGGAGCCGAAATTCCAGTCCCTGCACTGCTTCCAGCAGTGGCTCCACCCTGAGCAACGGAAATGTCTTGAACATAATTATAGGTGGAAGCAGAGCCAGCTGAAGTCACCCCAGCAGAACCCGAAAGAGCGGCGTAAATCACTTCGTCCTTTTTACGAGCGAAGGCGGCTGCCACGTTCATCAGGTAGTTGGAATCGGGGCGAATAGCACGAAGAAGAGCTGGCTCGTCGCGAGGATCGAACAACTCGGCAAACTCGTGGAACTCTGGAACCACGGTTCTACGCTCGGTCAGAGTTTCAGAGTAGTTCTGATCGTTAGTCTCCGCACCAAAAAGCTGACCACGATCACGAGTGGTCGTTGCGACCGGCTTGTAAGAATCCAGGTTCAGCGGATCACCACGAAGCTCCTCGTAAGTACAGGTATCGGAAAGACGACTTTCCATGGTCTGTGCTTTGAGGCGAATGGTGTCGGCGTAAGCCTGTTTGAAAAGATCGACATAGTTGGTGTCGCCGCCCACTGATCCAGGCCAATTAGCCGCAGTGGTTGTTGGGTATGCCATTGCATACTCCTCTCTGAAAAGTTAAGTAAAAACTTGTCCGAGAGGGTATCCGCAATCGGGCCTCACCGTGGGCTATCGGGTGCCTTGCCGCTATTCTTTCACAGCGTCAGGGACCGGCCTCAAGAGAGGGTGTCGGCTCCAAGGATATTCATCCCTAGTTTTCAAACTTTGTCAACACTTTTTTTCCTGGGCCGACCACCCTTTAACTCCGATTGTCTCTGAGGAAACGTCCCACCTTTTTCGCCTTCCAGCCGATCCACTTCTTTATGAATGGCTTGGCTGACCAGACAGGAAAGGGTGAGGTTTTCCAGGTCACAAACTGCGTTTCTCGCCCGATTCACCGCTTCCTGATCGACTAAAAAGGTGTGACGTATTTTCATGCTAAACCTTGAATCTGGGGTCTGTGAGGCCCTGATATCCGGCATTCATCAGGATTTCCTGAATCTCCATGTATCGCTTGAAGTCGGTGCGGTAATCCTCGTGGCGAGGGTCAAGGGGGCTGCCCTTGCTCATCAACTTCAGTCCTTCATTGACCAAAGCATCAATGTTATCTCCACCGGGAGTGCTGACTGCCTGATCGGGGCTTTTATCGTCTGCCATTGTTTCTCCTGTTTGAATCATCATTTCCAAAATGGCCGGATGGTCCACCAAACCCGTTTTTGACAGCACAGAGCTGATATCCGGGTTTGCCTCAACCAGGCCGTCCAAGGTTCTTTTTGCCTGAGCCAGTTTTTCGTCCAAAGCTTCGCCATAACGCAACTTTGCACTGTTTTGCCACTCTTCACGCATTTTCTCGATCTGAGCATTTTCTGCTTCAGAATCGCGCACCAGCTGGTCTTTGGCGACCTGGCTCAACGCGTCCCACTGACCTTTGGTCAAACCTGCCTCGTGGGCCACTTTACTCATGGGGTCCAGCACTTGTCTCTGCTGCTCATTTTCGGGCATGGAGTATCCGTGTGGCGTTTCAGGTCGCCCCATTTTGCCCCAAAACTTCTCCCACTCGTCAGGAGTTGCCCCAGAATCGGGCACCCGCAACGTGCTGCTGAACTTTTTATTCAGACTATTGTACGCAGATTCCAAATCTTCCGGAGATTCGTACTTATTGGCGTACTTTCTCGGAGGGGATTCAGATTCCACGGAATCCTGATTCTCTTCACTCAACGGACTTCCTTTCTTTCTTCAGCCTCTTGGCTTCCTCAATCATGGCCACAATCTTCCAATAGGCAGACTGCAACCCTTTCCTTTTTGCCATTCCAATGGGACAAATGCCCATCACTTTCAACTCGCCCTGATTCCGCAAGACCGTGTTCAGGTGTTCTTCCGGCTCCACGGTTTCCCGCACTCCGAAAAACTTTTCCATCCACTTCAACACTCTTTTGCCTTCTTCAGTGCCAAACACCTGGTCAAAGTCCCCAAACATTTGAAGATCTTTGTCTGAGTAAACATTACTCATTTACTGCCCTTCTTCCTGTTCACTCGCCGGCTCACAATCCGCAGATTGCTTTTGTGATTCGTGCCTCCCTTGGACAAGGGGCGTTTGTGGTCCACCTCTTGACCAGGTTTGGCATTCATTTTCCTGCGAGCTTGATTTCTCATGCTTCTTCTTTTGATTTGCTCAGGCTTTCCATGGAAATCACGGTACTCTTTTTTGTAGTCCCGTTTTTTCTTGGCCACTATTGCCCTCCCACTTCTGGCGGAACACTGCTCCCTGGAAGATTGCCGGCACTCACAGGGATCGGACTTGGCCCACTGGCCGGAGTGCCCCCCTGGGAAGCCATCATCATTTCCATCATTCTCTGCTGGGCGGCCTTTTCTGCCTTGGCCATTCTCCGCTGCTCGATTTCTTCTTCGGTGCGGAAGATATCTGCCGGCACATCGCTCATTCGACTGTCGTATTCTGCAATACGATCTGGGTCGAGATCGTCGATAAAGGCCGTGTCCTGAGTAGCCTGGAAGAGAGAAAGTCTTCTTTCTAGGAAAGCCTGGACCCGCAGAGCAGAGGCCGCTTTGGCTGCCGTGAAAAAGGGGCTGGCAAACTCCACATCAATGGTGATGTCTTCTCCGAGTATCTCTGCCACCTCATTCAGTTCAGCTAAGGCACCGCCCCTTTGCATGATCCTGATGATTGTCCCGATGACCGGTTGCAAGAACTCGTAGTTCACCACTTCAGCTGGAGCCGCCAGCCGTTGTATTGCTCGCATTTGTCTTTGACGGGATTCTTCCGCAGATCGAGGCTGAGTGTCCGGTTCCTGCAGCACATCGCCCAAGAATACTTTCAAGATCTGCTCACGGTCCTGACGAGCAATCAGATCCGCTACTCCGTAGTCAGTCCCACTTTTCAGGAACTGCGGAGCCACCTTCTGAGGGGGTCGGGTCACCATGATTCCATTGGGAGCAATGTCCAACTCCACCATGGTATCGTGTTCCACCATGAGGGGTGGGTTCAGGTCTCTTCCTGCGGCAATCAGAACCTGTCTTCTCAGCTCATTGATTCCAGCAGCGTCTGGACGAGCCAGGTGACCTTTGCCCCGTCCATATTCCTCACCATCAACCACCATGTATCGAGAAACCGTGTAGGGCATGAAGTCATATCCACCCTGGCGAACAATCGTTCCACTTTCTCCGCACAAATACACGCTGGCATAGTCTTTTTTCGTGGCCACTGCTGAAGTGACGGGGCTGTATCGACCCGTGGGGAAAACAAAGT
>CEON01038595.1_pt1 | contig 12571 bp, 14 predicted proteins | sample 530291 | NCBI WGS metagenome assembly CEON01 (sample SAMEA2619888, study PRJEB7988) | marine metagenome | biome: marine biome (ENVO:00000447); feature: surface water layer (ENVO:00002042); material: "saline water (ENVO:00002010), including plankton (ENVO:xxxxxxxx)" | depth 5 m
ACCAGCCGAGCCCGCAAGAAGAAGATTTGGAATTTCAGATTGCTCCAAGAATCCCTGAAAGATTTTCTTAGTGGCGTCTGGAAGAATACAGTCATCAATAGTTTTTGGACGATACTTTTCAACCCAAAGGAAGAGTTTGTCAGACATAGTTAGAGTTAATAATAATACGGTTGATATGGTCCTTTGGGGAGTGACCAGTGTGAATCAAGTCACCATCAAACACAACAACTCTGTTGGGTTTGGGCTCTACTATAGTTTTAACAGTCAAGTCAGAGAAGTCAAGAGGATATGTAGATTCATCATACCTCTCATTATAGATGACAGTGGGACCATCAGTTTCATTTACATAATAAACTGATGACATGTGGGGAAAGAAATAATCTACATGAGGGTCATGAATAATACCCTCGGGTTGCCTCAATGTCATATCAGCACGAGCAGCAAGGGGCTTAGTAGTCCCAAGCACATCATTGATTTGATACAGAAGGGGCATACAAATTGCAGAAAGTGGGTTGGGAGGAATTTCTTGGTCCTCCCTCACCAAATCATTACTGCAACCATAGCAATCTAGTTTGACTTCCTTTGGAAACTGTTTACTGATATTTTTGTTGAAAAACCAAATCATATGAGGACTGTCTAGGATAGACAGCAACTCTTGGTGATATGACTTGGTAACAAAATCATCAATAACTTCAATCATCAGGGCTCCAGTGCTACAAAGTAATTGAGGTCGCTGTTATTCAGAGAAGAGAAGTTTGCAACATTCTTGCGACTGATACAAACGTGATAAGTCCCCTCAATCAGTTTGAGGTTTTCCATCTTGAAACAGTAACAGAATTCTTTTCGCTCAGGTGTGACTGCATTAGAATCTTCAAACTTAACATCCTTCAACGGCAAAGAGAAAACGTTAGAAGTTTCATTCTTCTTATCACGGACACAAATACTATACTCATCCGCATATCCATAGATACAAAGGTCTTCAACGCCGTAGACCTTTGCTGCTTGCTCCAGTTGACGAAGGTCTGCCTGAGGCAGAGTGAAGTAGAGCTCCTTGTCGGGAATATTACCTTCAAAGGTATCTGGGACACGAGTAGAGATAATCTCTGGGTCGCAGTAATAGAAAGTAGTCTTACCCTTGGTGTCTTCATCATAGATGATAACTTTCTTATCATCTGGGAAGTAGAGCATGGGTGTCTTAAACAGAGAAATAGCACCCAGGAAGAGAGGCAAGTCATAGATTGCCATGTCAACTGGGAAGGATTCCCGTACTTGAGTGATGCCGATGATGTTTTTGTTAATCGACATAGTAGACACCAGTCGTCCCTTCTCAATAAGAATAGACTTATTAATGGTGCTGAAGTTACGAAGAATGTCCTGAGTGCCTTTGGACAGTTTTACGGTGCGAGTGGGGTCAGGATTCATTGGTTGTAAGTCTCAGTAACGTTGTTTTTGTTGTTGAAGTGCATTAGAAGCACTGCATAGTGTAGCACCTTCATAATGTCAGTGCGAGCACTACCTTTCTTGTCATAACGAGAAGCATACTTAAGGATGTTACTCCTGCAAAATGCTTCACCGTCACCACAAGCTTCAATCAGGTCGAGAGTTTGAATTGCATCATCTCCAGCACTGTAGTGTGCTTTGTATGTAGAGAGAATGTATTCTTTCAACTCTCGTAGAGTCTCTTCTTCGCTATATTTCATGTGCATGATGAAGGTTTAATAAGTGTATCAAGAAGCAAGGATGTTGTCAACAGAGTCAACGTCCACCTCACCGTCAATTTTATCATACAACTCAAGGAAAGACTGCTTGGTTTCATCGTCGAAACGATTCAGGCAAACCTTGATTGCTTTCACACGGTCAGAGAAGATGCTGTAAGCACGGATAACATGCACCAGGCGACGAGTGGAGATGACTTCATCCACGGCACCATCGGCAAAGGTCTTACGGATGATGTCTGCCCAAGACACAAGGTTAGCGATAAACTTATCATCACAACAATCAAGGTCTTTGCAGTAATTCATCAGCATCTTCGCCTCAGTCTTAGCAGTAGGATACTCCTGCTCAAAGGTGATTGGGAAACGCTCAAGGAATGCTTCATTGAGCACGTTGGTGCCAATGAAACGACCGTCTTCGCTACCCTTACCTTTAGTGTTGGCAGTAGCAACCACAGTGAAACCAGGTGCGGGAGAGACCGTGCGACCAGTCTTCTTCAAATAAACACCTTTGCCTTCAAGAATGCTCTGGAGACAGAGAATCTTGTTAGATGCCAGGTCAATCTCGTCAAGGAGGAGCACAGCACCTCGCTCAAGAGCCTCAATGACAGGACCATTGTGCCACACAGTATTACCGTCAACCAGACGGAAACCGCCAATAAGATCGTCTTCATCAGTTTCAATAGTAATGTTGACTCGGATCAACTCACGACCAGTCTGAGCACATGCCTGCTCTACACCAAAGGTCTTGCCGTTACCAGAGAGACCAGTGATGAAAACAGGATAGAAAATCTTGCTTGCAATGACTTTCTTGAGGTCAGTAAAATTACCAAACTGGACAAAGTGATTATCTTTCTGAGGAATCAAGTTAGTAACATCAGTAGTGGTGATTTGCTTTTCAAGTTGCTCACGCACTTCAGTCACAGTCAAATTCCACTTGCCACGACCTGCCTTGAAAGTGTCAAGACGCTTGGTGATAGTGGGATATGACACTCCGAAGTGGTCAGCAGCGGAAAGAAGTTGCTCGGTCTTAACTTGCTCACCGTAGGTATCGGTGAGATATGAAACCAGGGTCTCGGTGGTAAGGTCAGACTTGGCAGGCATTGATGTGTCTCTCGATTACCTTGTAATTATAAGGCAGTCGGAGGGGCATAGCGGTCAACCCAGGACGGTTTGCGGTCTGGCACACGCAGGTAGTTGTCCTTGACCCAGGGTTTACTAGCAATATATTTCTGATATGCCCGTTGGGTGCTGATTGTGGTATCTAATTTCCACTGGTCAGGCATTGCTCTGACGAATGGCGTGTGGTCATCGGGGCATCCCCCGTCGTGCATGAGACCCGCCAGACGGATACTCTTCTCACAGTTGTGGACCTTTCCATATCTATATGTATACTCTTCACATAGGGCAATCCCATGTTGGATTATCCATTGAATATTATCATCAGACTCTGCAATCCATTTAGTGCATGGGTGATTACGAAATGCACCTTTCTCTGTCTTGTATGGAGTGCTGTCTGCTTTTAAGACGGGACCTATATTGAGATACCACTTAGAGTATACGATGGCAAGCATCTGACAACACTCCAGTGGCATCTTAACAATATGTTTGTCTGGCAACCTGTATGCTGCCAGACTTGGGTCTTCATCTACTACAAAGATATTCATGCAATTTGACTGATAAACGACGAAAGAATACGTTTGTTGTTTGCTTTTGTAGTCAAGGATTTCTTGAATGCATTCTTGATTTGGACTTTGGTAGCTTCCTCATCAACTTCAAACTCAGCTTCTTTATCCAGTGTATCTGCTTTGATGAAATAAATCTCCTCGTATCCAAGAATCTTAGCTGAGTAATTCTTGTATTTGGCGAAGTGTTTTTTCGCAACATCACTATCTTGCATAGTATAGTAAAAGACTCGATTGATGTCAGCTGTGCTACCGATGCGAAATCCAAGGAAGTTAACTTCAGGGAATCGACCTTTCATATAGTTGAGAATCTGCTCCGTATCATACTGTGCGGGTTTGTAGGTCCGACCAGTTTTAGAGCAACGCAGATAGTTTCCTTCAAATTGAGTAGTGTGAGCAATCTTCTCACCACGATACTCAAGATATGTCCAGCAAGCAGACCACTGTGCTTCACCATCAGTCAAAATAAGAGTATTGACTTTCTCTGCTCCAGTCCGTGTTTTGAAATCAGGGATAACCGATTGCAAACATACGATTGCTTCATTCAATGGAGTCCCAGACAATCCCAAATGAGGAGGATTGCAGACATTCATCTTGCTATACTCTTGCCAGTTGTTACTTTGACGGCAACTATAGGTAAACGTCACACGCCAGAGGTTACGAGCATACTTATCGAAAGTTGCATTGTTGAGAGTGCTGCTCAGGAAGTTAAGTAGGAAGAAGTGACGGGGAATCTTAAAGGTATTGTCAGGTCCATGATACTCTTCTGCTTTATTCCAATCAATATCAGGTCCACAGAAGGTGGCATCATTGACAAAACCGTAAACTTCAAAGGGAATACCACTGCGGCGGCAGAAGAAACACAGAGAAAGAAGTTGTTTGTAGGTCTCATGAATATATGGTGCCATTGACCCAGACCAGTCCAGAAGGAAAATGAGACCGTGATTCTTGCCATCAGGGCGAATAGTAACCTTTTTGAAAAGGTCATCATTGTATTTGTAACTGTGCAGTTTCTTGGTGTCAAGAACACCAGTGCGAGCAGTTGTTTGACGTTGATATGCAGTTGCTGCCTTCCTCGCCTCAAACTCTTTAGACAGATAGTTTACTTCACGTTGGCAACTCTTCTTGAATTCGGAAAACTTACCGTCATTAAATGTCCAGTCATTATAACCCTGAAACAATTCAGACTTTTCATTGTGGAAACACTCTCGTGCCCAATATTCTTCAGACATGTCATTAATGGTATGAGGACTGACAACATGCTCATTCAACTTAATGTCAGGCACTGAGATATACTTGATTTCTGAGCGAAACTTGGAAGCAAGTTTCTCGATATTATCTGACAGTGCTTCGTCAGTAATAGATTCCAACTCATCTTCATCCCAGTCTTCACCACCACCGTTATAAGACGGAGTGTCAAGGTCGGCAGGGTCTTTGTTTTCTTGCTCACGTTTCTCAGCTTCCTCAAGCATCTCCTCGTGAGTCATCTCCTCATCACCTTCAATCTTGTCAGTTTGCTGATTGCCATTCTCACTCTCAGGGATATTCATTGGAGTTTTTTTCGACTCCTGCTGCTCCTTAGCAAACTTGTAAATAGCGAGAGCAGCATCGATTGCATCCTGAAAAGTCTCAGCAGCGCCTACAGCGTCTCTCAGAGCAGTCTCAGCAGGTGTAAAATTGATGAGTTGGTATGCACCAATCTTAAAGTAAAGATTGATACGGTCGATAAGATTCATCTTATTGATATCCATGTCACGGATACGGAAGAAATCTTGCTCATTCAACTCAGAGTATCCCTGATAGAAGTCCTTGGAGAGACCAGGAAACTTCCGTTTCATCAGTTTCTCAATGCGAGCATCTTCAGTGATATTCAAATAAGATTTGGGAATGCCTGCATCACGCCACTCATCTTTAGGAGTGAAGAGAGCATGACCAACCTCATGACCCACCAGCATGGTATATACACGGTCAGATGCATACTCCCAGATGGGAAGGGTCAGGACACGAGTGTCCACATCAAAGGACGCAGTGCCGCATTGCTTGTGCTCTACAATCAGATTTTCGGTTGCGAGCAGTCGTGCCAGGGTGCCTTTGACTTCTTTGAGCATTGGGGTTTCCTCGGTTACTCATACAGTATAAGACCTCCTCCTGCAGGAGGAAGGGGGACTAGGACGCTTCCTCAACTGTCACCTTGGAGAAGTCATTGACCTTTTCAAAGCGGAGAGTGGTTTCAAACTTGTCCAGTAGCATCTCACCCTTGTGAGAAATCACAAATAAATTTGTGCGGTTGTCAAGTCCTCTAAGAATCTTAAGCAACTCTTCAGTGGCAGATGAATCAAGAGATGAATCAAACACCTCATCCAGAATCAAAAGGTTGGTAGAAGCAGAGTTTTTCATCTTTGCAATGTCACGCCAAGTGAAGAGAAGTGACAGGTCAATCTTTTGTTTCTCGCCCTCTGAAAAAGATGCATAAGAAAACTCATCACGGAAGCGAGACTTAATAACTTCATTAAACTCTTCATCCAATGTGAAGTTAACGAAGAAGTCCATGGACTGAAGGTATTTATTAATACGTTGATTAATTACGGGGACAAATTTAGAAATAATCTTAGATTTGATGCCACCATCTTTCAGCAAAGCGGAGACAACTTTCATGTCGTCAAAGTCTTTATTGACTTGGGCACAAGTTTCCTGAGTCTCGCGCAATTCATCTTTGTATATGGATAGTTTTTCCTTCTGCTCACCAATATCAGGAATCTCTTTATTAACTTCTTCAATAATACTTTGATTCTTTTTCAGAAGTCTTGCAGATTCGGAGTGAAGCGTATTGATTTCATGCTGTTGCTGAGTAATTTGCTCGCACTTTTTGCGAATGTCAGTGACTGTCGCATACTCTGAATTAATCTGCTCAGTAATTTTAGTTAAACCATCCGTAAACTTATCTCTATTTGCGCGACTCTTATCGAGAGATTGCTGCTTATGGTCTTCATCCATCTGCTGATGGCAGGTAGGACACTTGCTATGAGTATTGTAGAAATCAATATTCTTTTTCGCTTTATCTAGATTCTGTTGAATCTTTGCTCTCATGTCACGAAGAGTATCATGCTTCTTTTGTGCCTCTTGCAACTTCTCAGCATCAGATGCGAGGATTGTAATCCACTCTTGTTTGGTTTTGATATCCTTTTCAATCTCCACCAATCGGTCTTCATTCTCAGAAAAGTTTTTCTGGAGACGTACAATCATGTCATCATTTACTTTCTCCAGACTATCAATGTGGGCACGTTGATGATTGACTTTCGTCTCTTTCAACTCAAACTCATGCTCACACTTAACTTTACTTTCTTTGATGTCTTTGATTCTATCTTTCAACAAAACATTCATCTTGGAGAAGATTTGAATGTCTAGGAGGTCTTCGATGACTTCTCTTCTATGTGCAGCAGGAAGCTGCATGAAAGGGACAAAAGTTGAAGAACCAAGAATAACCACTTGAGTGAAAGACTTGAAATTAAACTTGAGTATGCTTTGCTCAAGGTATTTTTGATAATCTTTATTTGCTGCATCTTGGTCTATTAGAGAGTTGTTGCGATAAATTTCAAACACGTTTGGTTTGATGCCACGCACAACTTTATAGAAGACAGACCCAATCTTAAACTCAATCTCAACTACGGTCTCTCTACCATTGATAGAGTTTACAAGTTGTGGTTTGTTAATTTTACGAAACGGTTTATTGAATAGACCGAAACATAGGGCGTCAAGCATAGTTGACTTACCAGCACCATTTGACCCAACAATTAAATGTGAGGGCGAATCAACGAAACTAATTTCAGTAAAGCTATTACCAGTCGAGAGAAAGTTTTTCCATCGAATAGTTTCAAAAACAATCATGCGTCCGAGGGTGGTATAACAAAGTCGTCAGGTGTGATTATAGAAAAACGATAACCATATACTTTACAGTTATCTTTAACAACCTGCTCCTCAACTTCAGTTACTTCCAAGTCTCGTTGGTAGTCTGCTTGTTGAAGCATTTCATAATAGCGCACTGCGTCGTCTTTGTCAACGAATAGTTGCACCACTCTATCGACAGACTCATCATCCCTTACGGCATAAACGCCACCAGATTCTTTGTCGATAAGTACAAACATCAAACTTCTAGTGCCTCAACATACAGAGATTTTAGAATACCAAAAATATCTTCCTTATTCTTAAATTCACTAACGCATGTTTCTAGAATAGAAAGCGTATCTTCAACCTCAAGGTTATCATCAATATCTTCCAAGTCAAGGTTTGTGTCTTCCACAATCTTTAGGTCTGCCAGTTTGGCACCTTGGAGAAGTCGGACAACTTTATCAAAGTTGATTTGGTCTTCTTTAGATTCTACAACCAATTTGACATAAGTGCCTTCTAGAGGGACTACATCTTTCTTGGTTAGTTTAATATCATCCCTATAATAAATCTTAGAGAATGTATTAAAAGGATTTTCTACGAAATCGTAATCAAGTGTCTCAGTATTTAGGACATGAAATCCTCTCTTATGACCGTAATCATTCCAATATAGTTGGTAGGGATTACCGAAGTAAACAATATTAGAATTTTGACTCTTCATGTGGAAGTGACCAGACCCAACCAATGAAAACTTAGAAAACAATTCTGGGTCATCACCAGTCTCCATCGTATGCCCAGGGAGAGGTTGGAATCCATTCAATTCAAGATGACCCATGCATACTTTTGCTTTGGTCTTTTTAATCATCTTCAGACACTCATCTTTATTGTCTGCAGACATCCACGGGAGAAGAAGCATCTTTCGACCACCGATGGTAACTTCACTAGGTTCATCGATGATATCAATATTCCCATACTCACGCAACAGCAAAGAGGGAGCATTAACTTTAAGAGTATTCTTATAGTAAATGTCGTGGTTGCCCACAAGCATTGTCATTCTCACACCACGCTCTGCTAGAGGCAGAAACCACATTTCATGTGCAGCTTCAAGAGACGCAAAGTTGATACTCTTACGCTTATCAAAGGTATCACCAAGACACAAAACATCAGTGATTCCGTGTTTATCAATGTAGGGGAGGACTACCTCACCATAAAACTTTTTATAAAGAGTAACAAAAAACTGACTGTCGTTACGAACACCAAAATGTTGGTCTGTGATAATAAGGACTTTACTCATTTCAATAGCGCATATTAGTTTCAATCCGACTCTTGATGGCATTCATGCCACTCTGGTCATCGTTACTGTCTGAGTGGAATACTTCATCGTATCCATTCTTCTCAATCAGTTTATCACGGATATCAACTTGGCGCTTTTCTTTAGCGATACGACGCAGGAATGCGTAGTAGATAATTTGGGTGAAGTATGCAAACGGATTCTTTGATTTCTCTGGATTAAAATTGGAAATATACTGGACACAGTTTTCAATGCCATCAGAAACCATGTCTTCCTTAAACATGTAGTTAATAAAGTTTGGGCGATAAGACAGGTGCGTTGCAATCTTCATGAAGCACTCTGCAATATACCTAGGGATAGGAGGTTTGGGTTGGTCCAAACGTGCAGCATCCTCTACCTCTTTGAGATACTTGGTAATCTCCTGAAGGAACAGTTTATTATCTACATAGTGCTCTTTTTGTTTACGCGGCATTGATGTTTGCATCGGTTTATCTTCACCTGATTCATATTAAAACATATTATACATTATGTCAAGCTTGACACATTCTCAGTAATTAATTAAACTAACCGTGTAAGGGTTCAGAAGGACATCAGTACTTATCTTTATTCCACTGAGCTTCTAGTTTCTTTCTCATTTCAGAAACCTTACCGACTAGACCCATGTTTTCATTCATGGGAGTTTCCCAATCGTCGTCCTTTTCATCTGACGAGTTTTCTTTGCGTTGCCACATTTTATACATCATGATTGCTGCCATAGAAAGAGGAGCAATGGTCACGATGTCATCTTCATTAATGATATAGAAATCTTCATCAGACCACATCATCCACTTTTGCAGTGTCAGTCCGATTCCAACTTCTCCTTCCTTTTCCATTGGCACCTGCATTGGTGTAGCAGGACTACTAATGAAGATGATTGTTTTACCATCCTCTTCAGTCGCAACACATTCACCAAGGACTTCATCCCCAGTTTTCAGTTTGATACTTGCAAAGAATTCTTGGTCGTGACGAATATATGTAATCATTTCCTTAAATTTACTTTCGTAATTTCATAATCAAATTTCTCTTCATCATAGATTTTCATTCTTTCAATGAGATGACGAAAAGTATAATTGTGTCTGTTATTCTGAGAGCAATCATCGGCAATGTCATACAACACTGCTTGTGCTTTATTATCTCCCTTCCTTAGGACTCGTCCAATAGATTGTAAATTTCTAACCCTAGACTTACTTGGTGATGCAAATATGACATTATGCAAATTGCGAATATTGATTCCTGTAGAGAAGGTGCCGTATGACGCTAAAATGATTGCGTCTTTTTCGGTTTCACAAATCCTTCGTGCTTCTTCTCTTTCAACTGCGTCAACACCACCATGAATAAAGAAGACCTTGCGACCCTCTTTTACCTTACTATTTAGCAGGTCCCATAAAGGGTCTCCATGTTTTTCGACGTAGTTAAATAGAATTAGTGTGTTACCATTAAGGTCCAAAGCGAGATTGCAAATGAAGTTATTCCGCTTCGGATGCGTCACGATATATTCCATCTCTTGTTGATAGTAATCAAATGGCACATAACCATGTTTCATCAGAAGAATCTTCACCTTCAAAGGAGTCAGTTGCCCCTTCTTCATCAGGTCTGCCGTACTCGTCACCCTGTCGCACCGCCCAAACAAACCTTCAAGTACTAACTGATGACTGTGCATCCCATCTAAGGTGCCTGTCAGTCCAACTCGGTACTTTGCGTCATGACATTTCGTCAGAATCCCAGTGAGACTTTTTGCTTTGTATAGATGTGCTTCATCACCCAAGATGACATCAAACCTTTCAAAGAATTTTTTAGGCTCTTTGTAGATAGATTGCCAGGTAGAGATAACAACAGGTTGCTTTACATATTTCTCTCTACCACTCATAATTTGATGCACATATGCATCCGCATTCCAACCATAGTCTTTGAAGTCTTGTGTTAACTGAGAGACCAAAGATGTGGTTGGGACAATGATTAGTATCTGCCTGTCTTGTTTTAGATGCCAGCGGACCAGAGAATAAATGATTAACGATTTTCCTGACCCCGTGGGGGATAGTAGAAGTTTGCGACGATGTTTAAGTGCTTCGTAAACTGCTTTGAGTTGGTAATCTCTAATCTTGAAAGGCAAACCCAAAGATCTAATAAAAGACGCAGTGCCTTCAGGTGTGACAAAATCTTCCTCCTCGTTTGGAATGCCGTAAAATTTATTCAGTTTAATGGAGTATTCATATCCTTTCTCTTCTAGATACTCACAGAGATAATCAAAAAGACCCACATATATCTCCCCAGTCCCAGGAGAATATAAGCGGATCTTTCCATCCCAAACGCGGGATTTATATTGTGGCATGAATTTTGCGCCTGGCACTTCAAAGGAGAAGTGCTCACTTAACTCTTTATGGAGATGTTGCTCACCGTCAACTTTAAGGAAAACCTCATTCTTCTTCTCAATGGTAATCATCTAATTCCATAATACTTGACTATCTCAATAGTATTCTTGATGGCAAATCCACGACTGTCGATTTGTTTTAGAATCCTATCAATACTACTTATGCAAGTTTCAAGATAGTCAATCTTTTGTTTGGCGCGGCACAACTCTTTATCACTTTCGATATAGATTGGTAAGTCGCCCTTGAGGACCTTGAGGTCAAACGGGTTTTCTTTGTATACCTGTGCTGGCGCTTTACCAGAATAGTATTCATACTTGTCACGATACAGTTGCTTGTATTTGACTTCCGCTTCGGACAGCATGAGTTTGAAGTTATTATAAAATTGCAAATACTTTGCATGGAGTCTGGGAGTTTCCAAACTATCGTTTGCCAACAACTCAGGCAACTCCCTGTGGTCGAAGAATGCTTCTGAATCTTTCTTCCACAACTCCTCAATTTTTTCGATATTCATGTAATAGTGTTATCGCGTTTAGTGGATTCGCCAGAGCGGAATTCATATCCAGTGTATCTGAATGTTGCCGTTGCTGTGGCATACTCTGACCCATCCACTATAGCAGAGAAGTCCAGTCCACTCAACGATACTGGAAAGAGGTCTGTGAATACAATATTCATATTCATGTTAAAATTACTATTGAGAATAGTAAGAGTTGCATCTGCAAACACTGTAGGATCTGCATCGTCCGCACCATACAGACGTTGCATTTCATCCATCAATCTTTTCCGCTCACCTGACTTACCATCTGGTTGACCTAGTGCCCGCATCCAGTTGTGCAGAATCAAATAATTCTGCATGTCTTCATCAATGATAAACTGCAATGACAGTTGGTCATATGTAATAAATCCATCCATGGGAAGCGGACGAAACATTGTTGACTGCTCAGGCACACTGAGAGTCATTGCAGGGATATTTGCAGACTGACAAAAGTATGCAACTTTAGGGAATTTTGCCAACAGAAACCTAAACCCAATAGGTGAGAGAAAGTTTCTATTTTCAATCTGCTTATTCCAGGTCGTCATGGTGCCTCGTTATTTTCTTCGCCATACCAAAAATCATACCAGTCGTCATCGTCTGCCTCATATATCGGACAGGGCTCTTCCATGAGCATGTCATTCTTTGCTCTTGCGACTCTCCGCTTGAGAATCTCCTTGTCAATATCTGTATTCATCGATGATATCCAGTATAGTATTTAGGGTTTGGTGCGCTGAGTCTTTTTGTTGGTCAGTCCATTCATTATAGAATTTTCCTTCAAACAAATCACGTTTTAGTTTAAGGACTCTAACTTTGAAATCACCTTTTTCCATTTGTCCTCGCGGCATAACTATCCCACAGCATACCTGTATTTAACACAAAAAAAGGTGCCCAAAGGCACCTTTGTAATGATATCGTGACGTGACTCACATAAGGTTAGCAACCTTAACACGACGATAGTAACGGTTTGCGTTAGCGGTGAGTGCGCCTTGACCCTGGGTAAGACCCTCAGCGAAAGGATTAGCGACCATGCCGTAGCGGGTCTTGAAGCCAATCTTGGGCTG
>CEON01051451.1_pt1 | contig 12562 bp, 5 predicted proteins | sample 530291 | NCBI WGS metagenome assembly CEON01 (sample SAMEA2619888, study PRJEB7988) | marine metagenome | biome: marine biome (ENVO:00000447); feature: surface water layer (ENVO:00002042); material: "saline water (ENVO:00002010), including plankton (ENVO:xxxxxxxx)" | depth 5 m
TACATGAAAAGGTTGACAAACTCTTTGAGGTAAAGTAAAATGGCAAAGAAACAAAAGAAAAAAAGAAATAAAAAATATAGACAAAAATATACTACTGATAAAAGATTAGATATGCGTACTGGTGGAAGAGTTGGTTATCAACTTGGTAAAATGGTTGAAGACCCTAGTCAAGAAAAACTGTCTATACAAAGACAAGATGAGCCTATGCCTAATCTTCCTCCTGTACAAGGTAATCAACCTGTATTAACAGGCGACATGAAAGATTTAACAGCAGGAGGTCAACAAGGACCTGCATTAGATAAAATGCCAGTTGACCAACAACAAAGACCTGACAGAAGTCAAATGATATTTGCTGACAATATGGATAGAGCATCTATGAGAGTAGATGATGTTATGGATGGTAGACAAGGAGGTCCTCAAGGTGATAGTAATAGATTTACTGTAGGACAAACTAGAAGATTACCCAATGGAACAGTTTTAGTATGGAATGGTACATCATGGGTAATTCAAAGTGGAGGTGGTAATACTACAACTACTGATATTCCTGTAGACCAAATGACAGATAAACAAAAACAAGATAAGTTTGAGTCTGATAGAGGTACTAGAATTATAGAAACAGGTCAAACTGCACAAGATATAGCTGCAGGAAATTTACCAGAAGGAATGATACCTGAACAAGAGTTAGTAAATGTTGGTCAAGGAGAAGAATACGAAGCAGGTGTAATTGAATTAGCTGAAAGAAAAGGAGTTACTCCTGAGTATATAAAAGAAGTTGGACTAGAAGTTGTTCAACAAATGGAAGATATTTCTACAGTAAAAACTCCAGAACCTTCTGTTACTTCTACAATGAATGCAAAAACTGTAGGTGAAGATGTTTTTGTAGAATCTGCTAAAGGAGAAGTACGAGATGAAGCATTAGCAAAAGCTACAGGGGTAGATAAAGTTGACCCAATAGAAGGTACACAAATTGAAATAGAACCCGGTGCTTTAGCAGAAAGAGTAGTAGGAGAATTAAGTCCTGAAGCAAAAGCAAGTGCTGCACAAGTAGCTGGTACATCTTTAGCTAGAATAACAAGAGCTAAAAAACAATTAAGAAATGCAGGATTATCAGAAGCAGATATAACAGAGCTTGGTAATGACCCAGAAGAATTAGAAGCTAAATTAACTGAATTTAGTGAAGAACAAAGAGGTATGATAGCAGGATTACCTAAAGAAGCTTTAGTTTCTAATCAAATAGATAGTTTATTAAGTGGTATGGAAAATGGTGAAATACCAGCATGGGCAAGACCTGCTGTTGCTAGTGTAGAATCTATGTTAGCCAGAAGAGGATTAAGTGCTTCTAGTGTTGGTAGAGATAATTTATTTAATGCTATTATTCAAAGTGCTGTACCTATAGCTCAAAGTAATGCACAAGCTATTCAACAAAGTATAAGTCAACAAAAAAGTATTGAAGCACAAACAAATATTGAAAATGCTAAACTTAGACAACAAACAGCTTTAAGTAATGCTAACAAAGTATTTAATCTTGACATGGCTCAATTTAGTGCTGACCAACAAACAGAGTTATCTAATAGTAAATTTTTACAAACAGTAAGTATAGTAGAAGCTAATAATGAACAAAAAGCTGCTATACAAAATGCTGTTCTTATGTCTCAAGCTAATCTTTTAGAAGCTAATATAGAAGGACAAAGACAAATACAAAATGCTAAAAACTTTTTAGCTATGGATATGCAAAATTTATCTAATGAACAACAATCTATTATGGTTCAATCTCAACAAGAGCAACAAAGACTTTTAAGTAACCAAGCTGCAGAAAATGCTGCAAGACAATTTAATGCTACAAGTCAAAACCAAATGATGCAATTTATGGCTAACTTAAATACACAGATATCACAGTTTAATTCTCAACAACTAAATGCTTCAAAACAATTTAATGCACAACAAGCAAATGCTGCAGAAGCTAGAAGAGCAGGAAGAGAAGCTGATTTAAACAAAGCAAATGCTGCTATAGTAAATCAAACAAGACAGTTTAATGAACAAATGGATTTTAATAGAGACCAATTTAATACACAAAATGCATTAGCAATTCAACAATCAAATGTAGAATGGAGAAGAAGAGCAAACTTAGCTGATACTGCAGCACAAAATGCTATTAATCAAGAAAATGCTAAAATGGCATATGGTATGACTACAGCAGCTCAAGCATTTTTGTGGCAAGAATTAAGAGACCAAGCAGATTATAACTTTAGATGGGCTAATGATACTGCTACAAGAAAAGTACAAGCTATGATAGCTGCTGCTGGTGCTGAAGGAGATGTTGCTAAAAACTGGCAAAGTAATTTTAATAATATATCAAGTGTAATAGATAGAGTATTTCCACCATCATCGTAATTAGGAGTAATAAATGGGATTTTTAAGAAAAACAGTAAAAAAAATAGGCAAAGCAATTAAGAAGGTTGTTAAAAAAGTTGGTTCAGTTTTTGGTAAACTTGGTGTTGTTGGTCAAATAGGATTGATGATGTTCATGCCTCAACTTGCTGGAACTCTTTGGGGTAAACTAGGAAGCTTTGCAACAAAAGGAACTTCTTTATTTCATAAAGCTGTAGGAGCTGTGTACAATGCTGGAAGTGCTATAGGTAATGTTTATAAAACTGTAACACAAGCTATAAGCAATGGATTTGATAGAGCTGGTAATTTTTTAAAAGGAGAAGGATTTACTTTAACAGACCCTAGTAAAGGTTTTTTTGGAGCTGAAGCAGAGTATGCTAAATTAACAGATGGTGATACTTTGTTTGATGTTGCTCCAGAAAAAATTAAAATTGGAGATACTGGTATAACTCTTGATAAAACAGGAGTAGATTTAATGAAACCTGATGCAACAAATATACAAACTTTTGATGATGAACTAAGTTTATTAGCTAAAGGAAAAGACAAAGTTAGTCAGTTTATAGAAAAAAGTGTGCAAGGAGCTAGAGATGCTTTTGCTAATCCCGGAGAATTAGTAAAAGATAGTATACAATCTGGTGCTAGAAGTGGTCTTTCTAATAGAATTGCTTCACAAATAGCAGGAGAACCTCCAATACAAAGAGTTGTAAGAACTAATTTTGATGTAATGAATATGAACTCTTATAGTCAAGGTGGAATAATAAATCAAGTAGACTTTACAGCAGGTAATAATGCATATCAATCAATGGGAAGTTCTTGGGGAGCTGTTAATAGTGTTGCTGCTCCTTATTTAACTAAAGAAATTTTTAGTGGTGGAGATATACAATACGCTAATAGAGTAAGTAAATTACGATTTGGGAGTGGAATTTAAAAATGAGAGAAGAATATAATCAAGCAGGAATAGATGCATTAGCTAATGCAGGTAGACCTATACCCGGACAATCTTTAACAAATGACCCAGACCAAAGATATGCTTGGGAAGGTCCACCAGAATTTACAGAGTTTAGACCAGCTTTAAATTTTATAGCTGATAAATTATTAGATAAAGAAGTATATATTCCTCTTATGAAAGGAATAGGAGATGGTATTCCTTTAACAGATATAACACTACAAATGTTACAAGCAGGATTTCAACAAGGTAAATGGAATCCTGATTTGTTAATGATGTTAGTAGAACCTACTATTTATACATTAATGGCTTTAGCTGAAAAAGCAAATATTAAATATCGTATAAATGGAGATGAAGAAGATGATTTAGATGCTGATGATGAAGATGAAATTGAAGAAATGAGAAGAAATAATTTAAAAAAATTAGCATCAAATAAAATGAAAAATCAAACTCAAATACCTTCGGGAGCAATACCCTCAGAAATATTAGAAAGAGTTAAAAATATTGAAATATCTGATAGTTTATTAGATAAACAAGAAAGTCAACCAGAAGAAAGTTTGTTGGCTAGAGGAGAAAGATAATGGCAATGTATGAAGATGGTGGTGTAAGTTTTGCACAAGAACAATTTGATGAAGCTAGAAAAAGAAGAGATAAACAAGCTAAAGATGAAGACACATTTAGTAAAAGATTATTAACAGCACTTGGAGCAGTAAATGCTGTAACTTCAAAATTAAATAACAAAGCAAATTTATTAGAGCAAGAAAATCTTTTTGAAAAAAGTCATTACTATACTTTAAATCAAAATGCTCAAACTTTTAATAAAGGTTATCAAGCATATGTGGACCTAGGATATACTAATCAAGAAATATTAGAACTTGAAACAATAAACAAACTTAATAGTTATATTACTCAAACATATGGAGAAGGTTATAAATCAGATGCAGTACAACAAATAGCTAAAGACTTTGCTGCTAATCCAGATAATTTACAATCTTACAACGAAATGATTGAAGCCTATTCAAAAATACCAAACATGACTAGAGAAGAACTTACAAATTATATTAAAACAAAAGATGCACCTCCTAGAAATATAGGAGAGTGGTTTGGTAGTAAAATTAAAAAAATACATAAGTCTCATGATGAAGAAACTTTAACTGAAGAAGATAAACAAGCAGCAAGAAGACAAATTGGTGGTATTCTTGGTGCAGATTTTGAAAATGTTAGAGCAGCTTTAACTGATTGGAAAACTCAAGATAATGCTGTTAGCGAATTAGCAAGAGTAATAATGGCTAATAAAGATGACCCAAATTTTATTCCTTACAAAAATCTTAAACAGTCATTTGAAACAAGAGAAGTTTTTGATAGTAATGGAATCAAAAGAAAAGTAACATATGCTATTAGTTCTGGACTAGGTTCAGATAATCAAAACATTGTATTTGATAGTACACCAGTAATAGATACTGTATCAGAAATATCAGAAGAAGAATTTACTGTTGACCCTCAAACTTTACCTATGATAAATAATAGAGTTCAAGGAATAATAAGTAGTATTGGAGCTAACAATACAGCAGCTTCAAATTATTGGAATAAAATTACAGAAAATAGAACAGACCTTACAAAAGTAAAAAACAAATCACAATTAAATGGTGCTGCAATTAATATTGCATACACTATGAACAATTTAAAAAAATATAAATTAAATGAAGCTACATCATTTGCAGTAGCTACTGAGTTTGTACTACAGCAAGGGGCAAATGCTTATATAGATACTACTCCAACTTTATTTGAAATAGATAAATTATCAAACCAATTTGATACTGTAAAAATTTCTGACTATGTTGTAGACATATTAGACAATAATAAGTTAAGTAAATCACAAAAAGATGAAGCAGCATTAAGTATGAGACAAGAAATAGTAGAAGGTATTAATGCTTCAAATCTTTCTCAAGATGAAAAAGAAAAAGAACTATTAGCATTAGATAATATTTATAAATCTGTTGGTTATCCTACCATTGAAGAAGAAGAAGAACAAAAAAATGACAATACTCCTCCTCCACCTGATGAACCAGAAGAGGAAGAAATTGATTATAAATCTAGAGCTTATAAAAAGAAACAAAATTCAATTTTTAAAACTATAGATAAAAATAGAAAAAATATACCTTTTTTATATAGTCAAACTAATAAAAGTGGAACTAACCTAGAAGCAGTTTTAAAAGATTTATATAATATAGAAAATAATAAAACAAATTATAAAGGTATTTATACCAAAAACTTTTCAGTTGAAAATATGGTAAGAGAATATTATTTATCCTTACCAGAAAATAAAGGTAAAACTAAAAATGATTATTTTACTTTAGCAAATAATAATGAAGAATACAAAAAACTTTTTAACAATTATTATCAAACTTTAAGAAGTCAAATATTAAATTTAGGTTATGACATATCTTATTTAGATAATTATTCACTTACTCAATAATGAAACTTAATTTAAAAAATCAAAATAATTTTGAAGCACTACCCTACAAGTATACTTTAGATGACCTTGAAAATGATGAACAATTTCAAATTGTTGCTGAAAGATTTCTTACATCTATTGGAGAAAACTCAGATGATGTATTTGAATATTTAAGAGATGCTGATTTTAATTTGTTTTCAGGTTTTAAAAGAATGAGTGAAACTAAAAATTTTACTGAGCAACAAAAAGAAGACTACGCTTATCTTCGTAGAACTTTTGATGGTGCAGATATGGGAAGTTTAAAACAATATGTAGAACTTGTTAAAGATGCTGGAATAGATATGTTAAGAGACCCAACTATGTTAGCATCAGTTTTACTAACTCCTGTAACTGGAGGAACTTCATTAGCTGCACGAATGACTGCAGCAACTGCAGCTAAAGTTGGTTTAAAAGGTCTTGCTAAATCTGCTGCTAAACCTAGTAAAATTACAGCAAAAGGAAGTACTGGATATTTTGCTGCTGAAGCTGGTACTTGGAGTGGTACACATAACCATTTTAAACAACAAGCAGAGTTAAACACAAACATGAGAACATTTTATTCTAATTCAGAGTTAGCTAATTCTATAGGTTTAGGTACTTTAACAGGTGGTGTCTTTGGAGGTCTTGCAAATAAAAATGAATTTTTTAAACAAAGAATGGAAAGACTGTATACTAATGATGGTTATAGAAAAGATGCAGGTAGCGATGCTATGTTTAAAGCTAGAAGATTTAAAGATAGAGTTATAGGTAAATTTTTGTTTGGTTCTGCTGCCCATCCACTTAAAACTTTTGCAGAATATTCTCCAACTGCTAGATTACTTGGTCAAAAATTTAATTCTGAATTTAACAAAGATTTAACTAGAAGGTCTAAGCAAAGAATAGGATATTCTTATGCAGAAGATATACAATTTAGAAGAGGAAATTATAAAGAAGGGTACGAACTTGCTATAGCTCCTCTTTACAAAACAGGTCGTATGTCTCCAGAATTAGGTGAGCAAGTTGTAACTTTATTAAGAGGTGGTAGAGTTCCTAATGCTTCTAAAGAAGTAGTACAAACTGCTAAAAATTTAAGAAAGTTTTTTGATAGTGTAAGACAAGATGCTGTTGAAGTTGGTATAGATGTTACAAATCTTAAAAATTATTTTCCTCGTAGTTGGAATAGAGATGCAATACAACAAAATCCTGACAAGTTTAAAAAGATGTTATCAAGACTTAGAACAGATAAAAATGGAAATAAATTTAGAATTGTTGAAGTAGATAAAGTAGATGATGTTGTTGATGGAATGCTAAGTAAACAAAATGAACTTTATAGTTCTCATTCTAATTTATTAACACATGGTAGAGTATTTGAAAATTTAGATGATAATTTATTTAGAGAATTTTTAACAAATGATTTACATAGTGTTACTACTGATTATTGGATGAATGCTGCTAGAGCTATAGAACATAAAAAACATTTTTTAGGAAAAGGTAAAAATGTAAAAGCTATTCCTACAGAAGAAGGTAATGTAGTGTTATTTAAACAAACTAATGAAGAACAGTTTATAAAGAAATTTATTGACCCTATAAATAAAGAGTTAAAAAAATATGGTAGTAATAGACAATTAAGAGCTAAAGATAAAAGAGAAATTTTAAATATTTATAAATCTATTACGGGTCAAGTAGATTATTTTACAAGTGAGCTTGGTCAAGGTATATATGATTTTACTAAACTAGCAAATGCTATGGCTTATCTTCCTTTAGCTACTGTATCTTCATTGTCAGAAGCATTTATAACATTAGGTAAAGCTCCTACAAAATCTGCAATTAAAGGTATGCAAGATGCTATAACAAATGGAGGACACATATTTCAAAGAGATATGGGTCAAATTTTAAAAGAAAAACATCAACTAACTGACAATGAAATAGTAAAAGAAATGAACAAAGTTTTTCTGGCTGTAGATGAAGCTGTTGCAGATTTAACAAATCGTTTAGATGGTGAAGGACTACAAAACGAAACACTTAAAAGAGCATCAAGAGGTTTTTATAGACTTAATATGCTTATACCTTGGACAAAAACAGTACAATTATCTGCCTTTTCTACAGGTAAAGATATGATAATGACTAACTTACAACAACTTTCAAGTGGTAAAAATCTTTTTGGTAAAAAATTAACTAAAAATTCTAGGACAAGACTTGAAGAAGAATTATTTGATTTAGGAGTAGATATAAAAAAAGGATTAAAGTGGCACAAAAAGTTTGGTGATGATATAAATATAAATGCTATAAATGATGATTTTTATCAAAATGATATTATAAGAGGAGCAGGAAGATTTACAAATAGTGTTATATTACAAACAGGTAGAGAGTTTGCTAATGTTCCTAGATACATGACAAATCCTAAATGGGATATTTTATATCAGTTTTTAAGATATCCTACAGTATTTGGTAATACAGTACTAAGAAATTTTGCAAGAAGTACTATAAAAGATACGACAGTTAATGCTCCTAAACTTGCAGCTTTTGTAGCTATATCTACTAATGTTGCTAAAGCTACTAACTATTGGAGAAGTAGTGAAGCACAAAGAAGATATATAGATGAAGAAGATGATTGGAGAACTACTTTAAAAGCTTATCAGCGTGTTGGATTATTAGGTCCAACTGAATATCTTTATAGAGGAGCTGAAGGAATATCTTACGGACAAAATCCTTTAATAGCTGGTATAGGAACAGGAGGACCTATACTAGGAGATTTAATTGGAATGGCATTATACGATAGAGGATTTACAGAAACAGTAGCTCGTAAACTTCCTTTAAGAGGAACTAAAAATATAATGGATAGATATCTTGGTGATACTATAGAAGGGTATTTTGATGTTAGAGAACCTTATACACCTATAGAACAAGCAGCTCGAAATTTAGATAAAAAAATGGGAGGAGGATTAAATGTTGTTGGTAGATTTATAGCACCTCCATTAGAGTATGAACAAGAAAAAATAAAAGGATTACCTGATTATGAGAAAGGACTACCTGATTATGGTAGAGAACAAAAAAATATTGGTGGTCAAATAGGTAGACTTTTTAGTAAAAAAGTTCCAAATATTTTTTCTAAAGTTGGCGATGATATGGGTGGTGGAACTAGTAAACCTATTAAAGATATTGTAGATAAAGAAGAAGAAGATATGCTAAAAGCTTTGTATATGGATGACTATGGTAACTATTCTCCTACTATTAAAACTTTAGTACTAGATGCTCCTGATGATATAACTGGTCCTAAATTAAGTAAATGGTTAAAAAAACAAAGAAGTGCTAAAGGTATTAAACAAAAAGAATTAGATTATTTAGAAGTAGAAAATTATATAAAAGAAACTCCTTATGCTACAGGAAGAGAAGTAGGAGAAGCATTGTCACCAAAAAGATTAAAAATTGTCTCTAATATAAGAAAACGAAGCTTTGACCCAGAGGACATTCGAACAGAAGACTATACGGGTGGTATAGATTCACCAGAAGCTAATCAAAGATTTTTAGAACGAATAGAAGAAGATATAAAATTTTCTACTAAAGTTATTGAGTATGATGAATTAACAGATACTTTAAGTGATAAAATAAATAAAGAAGATATGAAATTTTATGAATCAGCAGAAAAAACTTTACGAAGTCGTATACCAAGTTTTCTTAAAGAAAAAAATAGAATACCAAATGAAATATATGAAAGACACGATGACTTATATTTTCCAAATGACCCTAAAAATATAGCAGGAAGACAGTTAAAAAGTGTATATGATATGAATCCTTTTGAAAGAATAGATTTTACAATTAGCAAGACTAATCCAATGAGAACGGACCATGTGTACCCCGGTAAAGATATAGAAGGATTTATTTTTGGTAATACTGAAGTTGGTTATAAATATTATTTTCCTAAATTAGAAGAAGAAAACATAATAAGTAAAAGTGAAATTTTAGATTTTTTTGATGTATTTAATACTCCTTTTAATCCTACTGAAGCTAAAATACAACTAAAAAGATTTTTAGAAGACCTTAATTTTTTAAAAAAACCAAGAGAAACTGAACCTATACTTAAAGAGGTAATTGATGAAAATTCTCCGGGTGGAGCTAATTATAGAAACATGATTTTTGGAGTATCAGGTCCTAAGACAAAACAGCTTAATTATGAAGATATGGACTATATGCATTTTATGGGTAGAACAGAAGCAGAACAAAAACAATTTGGTCATGTTGTTACTAAAGATAGAAAATTAATAAATCCTGTTAATAAAAATAATAAGCTAACTACTATACATGGTGAAGAAGTACAAAGTGATTATATTACTAATGTATATGATTTTGGATTAAAGACTGAAAAAAATGTAAAATTAGTTGATGAAATAAATAAGGAGGCTAATTCATTAATTGAAAACTTAAACAAAAAAACAGACATTCTTGAAGAATTAGTAGAAAATTTAGTAAAAAATAGAAAAGACCCTGCAGCAGAAATATTTGCAGAAGACAGTTATGCAAGAAGATATTCTACTCCTAGAAGTCCTTTAAATTATATATATCTCGACAATGTAGGAGATGTTGAATTTCGAGATTGGTTAGTTGAATCATTTGGATTTAATGGTGGCAAATACACAGAATCTGATTTAAAAATACTAAATAAATATATAAACAAATATAATAAATTTGTTGAAAATGATAAAAATTTTACTTCACTAGATAAAATAAATGATATTGCAAATAAAAGAGAAGGAAAAACTAGAAAAATAAATTCTGGTTTACTAGATATTGTCCAAGAAAGGCAAATAAATTTTGGTAAAAAACTGGAATTGACAAATAAGAAAAATGAAAGAAGTAGCGATAGTTATACTGATAAATATCTTATTGAACAACACCGAAAAGAGGTAGGTAGTGATGTTGATTTTCCAGCTTATTATAAAGATGCTTTAGATATTTATGCACCAACTAGTATAAACGCACCCTTACCTGTTGGTTCAAATACTGTAGCACATGTTACTCCAACAAGAATATTTGGCATAGTATCAAAAATGAATTATATAAAAAGAGAGCTTTATGAAATGATGGCAAAATATGGAGACAGCTCTAAACTTGTACCAGAAAATCCTATACAAGATAAAGAAGCTATAAAAAGAGCAGTAGATAGAGTAATGTTACAAGCTGTAAAAGAAAATAAACAAGCTGTATCTTTTGCTAAATCAGATATTATAAAACAAAGATATCCCGGTCAGGACGGTCAATATTATGAATATATATATGATAAAATAGTTCCAAAACATTTAGAAAAATTAGCTAAAGAATATGATATTAAATTTGCTGAACTTGAAATAGACCCTTATGATTTAGATAAATCTGGAAGATTTGAATATTTTGATACTTACGCTAGTGATACAATAGATGACTCACCTTACAACAAAGAAAATTTATTTAAAACTAATGCTTTAATATTTGATGAAAAATTTAAAGACAGAATAACAAAAGAAGGAGTTAAAACTTTTGCTAAAGGTGGATTAGTAACAGGTACATTTGATGTTCCTAATACTAAAGAAGACCCTGCAGATAGAAAAGACCCTAATACAGGATTACCTTACTCTGACCAATTAGATAGACTTGGATTATCTCAAGGTGGTCCGTTAACTCCAAAAAAACTAATAAGGTTTGGATTATCTGGAACTACTCCATCTTATTTAGCTAAAGATTTAACAGACCCATCTAAAATAAAAGCAGAACAAGATTTAAAAAATATGGATAAATTATTTCATGGTGCTAAAGATGAAGATTTTGTTACTATAGATAGTATTTTGTTACCAGAATATAATCGTTTATCACAAGACCCTAGATTTAAAGAGTTAGCAGCAAAAACTACATATGAACAAGCCAAAGAAAATATTATAGAAATTTTACTAAAAACAACAAAAAAAATAGAAAGCACTAATAGAAATGCACCTAGAGGTTCAAATATATTAGGTAGTAGTGCATCAGGATTTTATCAATATCTAATTGATAGCGTACGACCTGCTTTTAATAGAGTAGAAAGATATTTTCCTAGAAAAGAAGCAGAAAAAATATTTGGTAAAGCTTTAGTAGATAATGATACAAGTGTATTATCACAAAACAAACAAGATGTGTTCTTTTTAGCTGATATGTTTCAAAGAACTGGAACTGATAATTTTTTAGCTCCAATATTATTTATGGATGTAACTGATGAGGATAGTTTGGATAAAGCACGACAAGGTGCATTTGATTTATTTTTAAAAGAACATCACACTTTGTCTAGTAAAGAAAAATCTTATAATGAAGCAACTATAAAAGAAGCTAAAAAAGAATGGAGAAGAAAATAAGTGGGTTTTCCATTTGAAATTATAACTATGTTAGCATCAACTGTGCTTGGTGGATTAATGAGTATCTGGGCTGAAAGTAGAAAAGCTAAAATGGAAAATGAAAAACTACTTATAACTAGAGGCGAATTTAATTTAAAAGCAACTAAAGCAGCTAGAAACCATGGATTAAAAGATAAAGGATTTGCTTGGACTAGAAGAATTATAGCTTTAAGTTCTGTATTTGCTATTGTTGTGTTTCCTAAATTAGTTGCTGTATATTATCCAGAAGTTGCAGTTACTGTTGGTTATACACAATGGAATCCCGGAGGACTGTTTAGAAGTGGTAGAGAAGTATTTGACTGGATAACTTTTCAAGGTCTTGTAATTACACAATTAGACACTAACTTAGTATCAGCTATT
>CEON01021466.1_pt1 | contig 12560 bp, 9 predicted proteins | sample 530291 | NCBI WGS metagenome assembly CEON01 (sample SAMEA2619888, study PRJEB7988) | marine metagenome | biome: marine biome (ENVO:00000447); feature: surface water layer (ENVO:00002042); material: "saline water (ENVO:00002010), including plankton (ENVO:xxxxxxxx)" | depth 5 m
GGTGTCAACCTCAGTTGAGGTTGATGATAAGTGCCTTAATATCGCAAGCAGCAATAGCAGCGATACTGATAGCAGCAGCTGCCTTGAGACTGATTGCAGCGCCAGCATTGAGAGCGATAGCACCTGCACCAACGTTAGCAGTAAATGCACCAGCACCGACAGTAAATGTGCAACCACCAGCAGCACAAGTTACTAGGAAGGGTCCAGGAGTCGTAACAGTGAATGGAGGTGTGGGCACAACACCAGGAAGTTGAGTGAAAGTGATTGGACCCTTAACATTATATACCACCGAGCACAGGGGCGATGGTGAGGTCATGCCAATGTTATGCAATTCCTGTGTGGCATTGACGGTAAAGTTACCTGCATTGCAGTTAAACTCACCACCAGAGAATGTCGTTACCTTATATGCATTATTGAGGATAGATCCACCCATCTTCAATTCTCTACTACCAACTTCTGCTTCGATACAGTTGAGTTTGAAGTTTGCTCCGACAACAGACATATCTAGGTCAGATCCAAACTGCATACTATGCTTTTGGACCTTATCACTCTTGTCTTTATCTTCGCCTTTGTTATCAACTTGCTTAGGAGATCCCTGAGCGTTGAGGAAATAACCACCACCAACTTCAATATGACAATCACCTGTAATTTTTAGGCGATAATCACCACTGATTGTGCGACAGAAATCACCATCAACAAGTTTACAATCATCACCATGCACTTCTTGAGTGTAGTTTCCAGGGAAACTTTCATGGTCTGCTACAAAATTACCCTGATCTTCAGAGTCATTAGATTTTTTAGTTTGTTTCTTGCTATATTTTGCTACTGCCTTGTCAACTTCCTCAGTGGATGCACTGGGATTCTGTTTACGATATTCTTTTCTTGCTTTGTGCTCAGCAAGGTCTTGGTTATTTGCCTTGACAGATGTCCTGGTGCGACCAGATGCAGATCTTTCAATCGTTGCTTGTCTACCAGGAGTGCCAATTTGCTCTAGATAAGCACCGTTAACAAAGTTTTTAGCAGCAGTCAGATATGGATCTGCTTCCTCAAAGAAAGAATCCAGGAATCCACCACTACCTCCACCACCACACTTGCCCCTACCATTACCTGCTCCAGTAGCTGCTAGCGCAGAGGGAGTACAAGATGTAGTGCCAAAGAAAGGATACCAACCAACATCATCTTCACCACCAGTAGATTCTCTTTCACAATTAAAGAATTGTCCAAGAATATCGAAGAGAAGAGTTAGAAGTGAAATTACGTTAGTAAAATCAAAACCATTCTTGACAATATCTTGTGCGTCATCAAAAATTTTCTTACCTTCTTTATAGGTATCCAACAATTCCTTTGCGCCTTGTGCAGTATTCACGATTGAAGTGACAGCACTCAAAACGCTTTGAATTTGAGAAAGCATACCTTCAACGGCACAGATAATACCTTCTGCAACTGCAGCGACACTTTGCAATGCAGCTGCTGCTTTGTCAATCAAACCGCTGACTAGAGACGATACGATATTTGTGATGGTCTGAATAGGAGCGGTGAGAAAAGATTTGACGGAAGCATCAAGGTCGCAGATCAGAGCCATCACACTTTGAATTAGTCCCTGAATTGCTGCGGTAGTGCCACCTGGGAGACCCAAGAGTGTTGTAATTTTTGCAGCTGCTGCCTCCAATTTCTCAATCATGTCACTTAGACCCTGACGCATAGCAGCAACTACCTGCGTCATGACAGCACTAATGAAGTTTTTTAGTTTTGCAGTCAACTTCTGTGCATTCACTACCGTGCCATTAAGGACATCTAGATAGGAGTCACCGCTACCATTAGGCACCAAATTAGCGGTGCTGTCTATGAGATCTTGGACAAGATATGAAATAGTGTTTTCGAGAGACTTGAATGGTCCACCTGTACCGGCTGCTGCTGGGATGGGAGTGTCTGGCGTCGATGGTTTAGAGGTATTGGTAGAAGATCCATTGACTTTACGACTTAGATTTTTTGGAGATCCAGGTGCTCCTGAATCTGGCATGGTCTTGGTGCCAGCAGTCCTAACACTATTATTACCAAGAGTTTCTTCTTGTCTGCTGCCTGGTCCACCAGTAGAGGTGTTTGTCTTTCCAGGTGCTAGAGTTGCAGCGTTTGCACCCAATCCCTTGGGCACATCTTCACCAGTCAGTTGAAATTTATTATCCTTACTAGTCTGACTCTTATCCATACGCAAAACACCCATAACGATGGGCATTTGTGCCATTTCGCCATCCATGAAGAATCCCATGACAATAGCGCCAGGTTGCAACTGACCTGAGGAATTGCCTTGCCCGTCATTACCTGCCTGATCAGTGCCCTGAAGCACACTTGCCCAGGGAAGATTTTCGGTTGGTAGTTTTTGAGCAGACTCGCCAAGAGGATTGGTATAGTAGTTTAGAATTCTTGCTTTAACTCTACCTAACTCTAGAGGATCTTCATGATCCTCTACTTCGCCAACCCACCACAGGAAGCCGTCTTTACCAGCAAAACCACTATTCTGCTCGTTAATAAGACCATCAATTAACATATATCTTGGAAATGGACCGTATTTTATTTATTCCTCTAACGGACCCCCAGTGCGCCATGCACCATTTTTCAATCGCTTAACTAATTCATCCCCCCATGCTTCCATTTTATCGGGGTGGACTTGTGTGATTCCTGCTTCTTTGACAGCATTTTCGATGCTGTAAACTTCGTTGTCATCGAGTTGCTTGCCGTCTTTGGGAAGGGTCATAGTCTCCTGAATTGGTTATACACTATTTTATCCGCAATTCCAGACATTTCAAGTGGATTTTATAAAATCTTAAGAAGTCAATTTTTTGGCGGGAAATTTTTAGGGCAATATGGGAAATCAAAGGTCGTTTTTGGATGGGCGATGACGGATTCGAAACCGCCGACCGTTGGGTGTAAACCAATAGCTCTACCGCTGAGCTAATCGCCCACGTTTGAATTCGTATAGGAGGGTGCCACCGAAGACAACATTGCCATCAGGATCAACGCCCTTGTCTCTGCTGGTAAAACCCTCGTTATTGAGGTGCATTTCAGCAATGACTCTAGCGTTGCCTCTAATGACGCAGCCGTCTCCAATTAGTTTTCCATCCCATCCGTCTCCATTCCATGTGAATATCATATCACATTCAGGTCTTCTTGTAAAGTCTGACTTGTAATTTCTCATGATCACTTCAGTGTCAGAGACCCTTTCTTTCTTGTGATACCCCTCTCTATATGGTTGATCGGGTCCGTCAGTCCTATACCACTGTTTTGAATGGAAGAAACCATCAGGAGTTATCTCCCAGACAATACAAACCTGAGAATAAAGAGTTGGAGATGATTGTGCTTGATTTTTATTATTATAATGTCCTAATAGATAGGAATCAAAGTCAATCTTCATAAATTCTGCACTCGTCAGACTCAGGGAATTCATCACAATACATTTCAAAAGCGGTGGGATCGTGATGATCTTCGGGATGCTCTTTGTGGTAACGCTCTAAGGATTGTAGTTCGTCAGCAGTATGACGACGCATTTGAGGAGAAACGGTTGGATCTTGAAGGATTTCTTTATCCTTAGCGATATGATCTTCGATGGATTTTTCCATATTACTTTGATAGTGAATCTTTGTATAATAGCATCTCTGTGAAGAGATTGCCATCAGTATAAGAATGTTTTAAGGCAGCGATGCAATAACGTCCACTGTATCTTTCATTTTTATTTATCTTACCACCTTTTGCCTTTGTTTCTGGGATGTCGATCTTAACACCATAACCAGAATACAAATCCATGTTACCAGGGACAGTCACAAGCAATTTAACTGCTTTGAATGACATCGCTCTGAGGTGTCTGTATGATTCCAAGAATACCAATTCATCAAGATTCTTGGTGTCGGGAGAGGCACCTGCACTACCACCAGCTGGTGCTGACTTAGGATCAAACAACCTATTAGGCAATACAGCGTATCTAACTCTTCTCTTTGACTTAACTAATTCTTTTGCTCTATCAGGCATTTCTTCGATAGGGCATTTACCATTATCAAGGTGCTCCATATCACCCCAGAAGTCTTCGAGATCATAACTTCCAGGTTGCTCGGAGTTTTTATTTTCAACAGATAGTTTTGAGTTACCAAATACAGAAGGATCAAGGGCAGTGCTAAAACCAGAGTAAGATCCATTTCTCATTGCCATTAGATAATTTCTATCTTCTGGAAATGTGATACTCTCAACCTTAAAACCATCAACACTCTTTGTATCTGTAGAAGAGTTTGTTTTCTTAGGAGAATAACTGTATGTGTATAGTCTAGCTTTGCCACCTGGGATGTCTGTCTTTTCATCTTCAGATTGTGCATTGATATCCGAAATGATTTGGTCAATAGACTTCATATGATATCCCATGATATTTTCCCAGAAGATAAATCCATTCTGAGACTTAGATCCAGCAGAGGACTTTCTGATAGATCTATTGCAGCAGAAGTAAATTGTATCGAAAGGTCTCCACGTTGTGCAAACAAAATTCAAATCATTCTGCGTCTCTTCAACATGAAGATTCTTACCTGTCATCTGCCCACCAGTTGCATTGCCACGAAGAATACTTTCTACAATTTCGTGTGCCTTCTTACCTTGTTTAAATATGACTTCAGAAGACCCAAACAATGCCTTTGCTTCGTTAATGATAAACTCTCTCGAAACTAACTGGACAATATAACCCTCGGACTGATTGTTTCTCGATCTAGATTCAATGTTATATGCCGTGAAATAATATCCATTTCTACTATCTCTAGCTTCGATTTCGATATACCACTCTTCTGCACCACTGAGTCTATCAAGGACACCAGCAGAATCTTGCAAGACCAACTCAGCAGATATTGCAGCAAGGTCAATACCCTCTTCAACAGTTAGAGTCATGACAAGATTTCCAAGATCAGTAGCACCCTGATCATTTTTCATTGGCTCGTCGCCTTTGAAAACTTGCAGTTTTATCTTTGCTTCTGTTACGTTAGTCGCTTTCATGATTCAAATCTTTTGAGTAGATTATTGGTGGAGTTTAGTTTTGAAACCAGTGATTGTTTTGTTTCACCGCCACCAGAGGGCACAAATTGTTGTTGTGGTTGTGCCATTGCTGCTGCTTGTTTACTTGCTTCACCTGCTGCTGCTTTTACTTGAGCAACCTCTGCATTCTGGACTTCAGTTAGTTGTAACGCTGTAGCAATTGCCTCTCTGTTACTCTTCTTTTTATCAGATCTTGCATTCATTGTTGCTTGGGTTTGAGCAGTCATTATACTTCCAGTAGAAGCAGAAGGACCACCAACATTAGTTGCACCTGCTGGAGCTGCAGAGGAAGTAGTAGCACCAGATAGGCTTGATGCATTGCCCGTTGCTGCTGCATTTTGTAGGTTTTTGGACCCACCTTGAGCACTGGATGCCTGACCACCAGCCTTCGATGCGTGACCACTATCACCGATAGCAGATGCTGGGGGAGCATCCTTCATGTCAGCAGCGGCAGCAGAAGATCCAGGTGTTGCTTTCTCGTCTGATCCCAGAGATCCACCAGCAGAAGTGGATGCAAATGGATTGGGTGGTGCCTTATCACCGAGCAATCTACTAGCAAGTTGAGTGAATGCCTCCATAGGATTCATCAACTGAGTCGCTGCACTAGCAACTCCATCTATAGCAGATCCAGTATCACTACCAGCAATGTTATCGGGACTGCCAGTGTAAGGTCCCACTTCACCACCAGTGATGCCAAACTCTCTCTTTTTCTTCTGGATTCTTTCACCCAACTCACCGATGGTAATCATACCATCACCATTTTGATCTAGACCTGCGTTGTGATCATACCAAGAGGATGGGTGATTTCCATACTTATCAGAGAATCCACCTCTCTTCGCCAGGACATAATCTTTACCCTCTTTAGCAAATGCAGGTAGATAAGAGATAGTATAGAGGTGACCAGCAGATGCACCCTTAGGCAACTTCCAGTAATCAAAATACTTCTCAACATACTCCATCTGCTCAGCACGAGACATCTTCTTCAGTGCTGCCTGTGTAGTGCCAATTGCTGCTGCACTATCCTTACTAAACTGAATCAAACCAACGTGTGTGCCGTTGTCTGCTGCAGGATCTAAACCAGATTCGGAAGCAAACTTACCGAGCAAATCAGCAGGATTGATTTGATACTTAGCAGATAGTTTTTTAACTTTCTCTAGGAATTCAGTATCTCCTCCAATTAGTTGCTTTGCTCTACCAGATAGAGCAATTGGACTTGATCCACCACCCCCAGGGGCAACCTCGCCAGTGAATCCACCCTGATGCCCTTTGGGATGGACAAGTGCAACAACTTTCTTAGTGCCAGCACCATACACAGCACCAACACCATCAACAACTGCCTGCCAGTGTCCACTCCACAGTTTTCTACCACCATTCTTTGCAATAGCAGAGTCATTACCAGAGGATGAGCGAGCATTATTCCAATCGTTGTGTCTAGTAGAAAAGATTAGTGATCCAGAGGGCACTTTGTTTCCTTTAACTGCCTTCTTCCACTGACCAAAATTCATCTCCTTGACACCCACTCTTCCATATGGAGAGTTGATTTGCTTAGGTTGTCCGACATTCAGAGCAGCATATCCAAAATCTTTAACTGCTTGCGCCATCAAACCACGAGGGTTGTTAGGGTCACGTCCAGTTGCAACGTGGGGAGCACCAATCCTAGCACCGTTTGCCTGAGCAGTATTCAAAACACCAGTAGTGCAATAACCAGAAGGGGCATTAACTAATTTTGTGCCATCACCCAACTTTCCAAGCTCACCACCAGCAGCCATGAATAGTTTAGAGAATCTTCTTTCTTCTCTCTTTGCTCTTGAAGATGCCTGACCTTTTGCTTTACCGTCCTTACTATACTCTCCACCACCATCAAATCCCCTGGTCATTCCACCAAGATCATATCCCATACGGGATGCTTCAACCATTCTCTGACCCATCAACCCAGAGTTGTTTTGAGTTGCAGGAGTATTGATAGGGACAACGAAACCACCAGCTGCCTTGGTGGCAACATATTCTAGACCATGACCAATAAACGCTGTAGATTTACCACCATCCAGAGACACAGGGTAACCAGACATGGGACCATTGATAAATCCACCACCCCTAGCACGCTTTTTAGTTTTACCACCCTTCGCCATCTCTTGATCAGGATCATTGTCTCCTGAGAAAAGAGAAACCAGACTAGTAACTGCAAGACCAGCAAGACCGATCTTCAACAGTCTTCTACCTAGTTTCTTACCAACTGTCTTCAGACCACTACGGAAAGCTTTAAATCCCTTCTTAAAATCTTTAAGAAGAGACAGTGGATTCTTTAGCCACTTGATAGCAAGTAGACCCGTGCCAATAGACACGAATGCCTTCATGAATCCACCAAACCTGTCTAACCAGGATGCATCCTCATTACATAGGAGTTGCCATAGACCATCAATTGCGTTGTAAGCAACATCACCAAAGAAGTTTGCAACTACACCAAGGATGTCAAAGAGTTTCTCTAATGCTTCCTTTGTTTTCTTTCTATTTTCTTCGTTACTTAAAAACTTAAATAGAGAACCACCTACAAGACCTGCAAGAGCAAGTTTCAATACCTCAAATACAGATTCCAACCAAGAGGGTGGCTCAATCTTTTCTTGTGTCTTTGCTGCCTGATTACCCCTTCTTTGGGGCGCAGTTGGCATGTTAAAAACAGCAGTAAAGTCTTTCTTTGACTGCCTATCAACTCTCTTATAGATTTGGAATTGTACTTCTCTAAACTCTTGGAGAGACTTACCAATAGAGTTTAGAGTTTTACCTAGACTATTGAGTGCAACAGTTTGAAGTCTTGCTGCTTGCTGCAATTCACCTTGGCGCTTACCTTCCTTCGTCTTATTACCAGTGGATACCTTAGGTAAAGAAGTGAGTTGATAAAAATCTATTTTAGAGTTTTTCTTTACGTTCGCCATTACTTACCGAGAAGAGAAGACACGCTACCGAAGGTTAGCTCCATTGGAGTATTTATGGGGACAGAGTATGGGATGGCGACAGGACTATTGATGACAACAGGAATGAATTCTTCACCGAGTGCTTCGGTATCAAATTTCATTGCCTCAGAGAAACTCATCAGATTTCCAGCCTTACCAAAGAGTTCTTTAGGATCAACACCTGATTTCAAAGCACTATCATCTGCCTTTTTCTCTGCAAGGGAAAAATCATCACCAAGTTTATCACCAAAAAGTCTCTTAGCGAAATCAGTAAATGCATCAACAGGATTCATCATTGCGGGACTAGGTGTTGATGCAGAAGACACTGCACTCTCATCAGCACTAAGAGATCCACCACCATAGTCAGCACCTGTGTTACCAGGACCCAGATCACCTTCATCAACAGAAGTAACTGAAGAATCATATCCACCAGCACCCTTCTTAATTGCATTAGCAAGTTTTGATGACTGAGACTCAATGAAGGATGCAGAGTTTTTCAACTCTTTTGTATTCAAAGCAGCAATCTCTAGAAGACCTTGCTTATAGTTGCTACCAACAAATCCAAAACCCTTCTGGACTCTGTGTTTGCCATATGCATTAGTAACCTCTCTCAGGATACTATTCTTTGCCATCCTTGCACCAATGGCAGGACTGGTTGCAATCATACCAGCCATACCCATAGGACTTGGAGCGTCCATGTGAATCTCAATGGATGTCATGCCTCTTGCAGCATCCGCCTTACCTCTCTTCCAGTTACCCTGAGGGTCGCTACCAGATCTTGTCCTGATTGGTTTTCTATAGATGGCAATGCCACCAGATTTCTGTGCTGCTTTCTGTGCAATCTTATCATTTAGATATGCCTCATTACTGAGGTATCCACCACTCTCTGCAGCGGGAATCATATTGCGTCCTGTGCCACCTTCAGATGGTCTGAGACCAGAAGACTGGTTGCCATTAACAATCTTGCCACCAGCGGTGCCAAATGCTCCCGAAGGATCACTAGGCAGCATGTCAGCATGACCTGCATACAGAGAAACCTTACCACCTGATGCTTTCTCGTCTAGATTCTCAGGTGGTTTTCCACCCAGCATACCAATAATTTGTCCTAGGTTTGGCAACTTCTTGCCAAGTTTCTTCATTTCTTCCCCGAGTGCTGTTGCACCAGGAATCTTCTTCAACAACTCTTCTTCAAATTGCTGGACACCAGGAACGAGATCTCTAGCAAACATATATGCATCGATACCCATCGAAATGCCAGCACCAGGCACAAATCCAAAGAGAGTTGATAGATCAAAACCAGCAGATAGTGCTTCCAGAATACCACCATAGGGATCCTCATTAGCAAATCTGTCATAGGCAAACATCATGTTTACCAGACCACCAATGATAGGCAGTGCCTTACCACCTACTCTCTTGGCAATACCTGCAAAGTCACCAGCACCATTGATACCTTTCTTCTTCAGTGCCTCAAGAATTTTCTTTCCAATTGGAGTGTCAAACAGAGGACCTAGGATTTTATCCGCCATGCCCTTCAGTTTGGTGATGATGGGCTCCATCAACTTACCAAGAGGTGTCAGGATCTTATCCATGACAACCTGTTTTGCTTTAGAAGATATTGACTCTACACCCTCAGCAATAAACTTCTTAGCATCGCCAACTTTATTGCCAATGCCACTAGCAATCGCTTTTGATTTTTCAGTAAGTCTCTTACTGACGTTTACTATATTTTCCCACTGCTTTCTTACACCTTCAGAAAGACTAGCGTATTGTTTCTTTGCCCAGTCACCAACAAGTCCAAACTTGTCAGTTGCCGACTTCATCAGTCGATCTTTTAGTTTGGCAGCTTCATCTAGTTTGTCTTGGACAAATCCAAAGATACCACCCCTCTTCGGTGGAGGATCTGGGATAGCTGCTTTTGGTTTACCAGTCTTGGGGTCAATATCAAGACCATCCAGATCTGGATCTAGACCAGGCTTTGTTTTAGTGCCATCAGCATCAGGTTGTGTCTTCTTTTTACCGTCAGCATCAGCATCAGTTTTTTTCTTAGGTGTTTTATCTTCGCCATCAAAGAGGGCGTCGATAATCAACCCAAACATTCCGATTGGATTGAATGCTAAAAGAAGTCCACCAATCCCTGCAAGAAGCTCACCAAGACCAGTGAGTCTGTCTATGAAGTTGCCTTCTTCACCTGTTAGTTTCTTCCAACCCTGCCAGATATTGTCAATACGATCTTTGACAAAACCAAAGATCTTTCCGAAGACACACTTTGCCTTCTCAAAAGTTTCAACAAATTTCTTTTTCTTTTCTTCGTCTGTAAATATATCAAAAACACCTTTCGCCGCTACCACGCCGACGATCATACCAAACCACCCAGACAAGGGTCCTAGGACAGGTGCGAAGATTTGAAGGACAGCATCCTTAAACTTCTTCATAATGATATCGAAGATGCCGAGTCTCTTTAGCGCCTTCTTACCTTTACTCTTACCACTCTTCTTCAGTTTAGAGGTCGCCTTCTCCTGACGACGCTCTGCAGCTGCATCTCGCTGCCTTCTTATCTGTCTTCTTTTATCTTGCTCAATATTATCATATGCCTTGAGCGTGCCTTTAGCAATAGAGGTCAAGTCATTAAAGACTCGACCCATACCAGTAAGTGTTGTGCCAATACCATTGATAGCCTTTACAGGGGCAACCGAAGCACGTACAGTCTTAAATGGAGATGACTCAATCGCCCCTACATTTACTAACTTATATGCTTTGATTTTTGCCACTATTTTTGTTGCTCCTTAATACGTTTCTCTTCTTCTTTTAGATGTTTAATAAGAAGGGTCACATAGATTTCCTTTTCAAATGGTATTAGATTATCAATGTATTCCATTGGCCATTTGTGATGGTGCATCAAAGCAAAATTAGATTCATAGTAATTACGAAGATTACTATGAAGAAGGGCTACCCGAAAAAAGCTGCGAGTCCTTCAAGGACAATTTTGTTTTCTCCACCTGTATTGGGATTGGTGACCGTGAGCTCATGATATAGTTTTGGCATAGTTTCAAAGAAGTTTTGAATCATTTGAAACTGTTTGCTATTCATGTTTTCAAAGAAAGTATTCAATTCTTTCTTTGTTGCATCCTTACACTGATAAACCTGATTGGGATCAGTGATTGTGTCTGCACATCCTTTTGCCAAGTCCATAACCTGATCAATCATGGAAGTGTTATCATCATCACCAAAATTCATCTTAACAAATTGCTCCATGCTTGGATACTTCATGGTCAAGATGAGATCATCAGTCAGTCTCAATTCTTTAGTATGATTATCATCAAACTTGACAGAGATTAGATCAAGATCAATGTTGGCTTTCACTTCAGTAGTGCCATCATCAGGACAAGTGACTGTTACTTCAACAGACTCACCCACAGATCTAGTCCTGATTTGCAGGAAGAGATACTCAATATCAAAGGTAGTAAGATCAGTGACCTTGGTGAGGTTTGTGCATTCAATGATGATTCTTTGAATTGCATTTACCATGTCAGTCTGCTCACCAGACTCCATAGCAAGATATAGAAGTTTTTCTTCCTTCACCAAGAAGGGACGAAACTTAACAGACTTACCTGAAGAAGGAAGTTTGCAAGTGTATTCAGGTACATTTAGTTTAGGTAATGCCATAGAGTTTCACTTCAGTAATTTTATTTATCGCTTAATTTTGAGAGGTAGTTGAGGGTGGTAGATTAACAGGACTGAGCTCATTTTGTCCAGAGAAGACTGACTTCGACCCTTCATCTTCAAACTGAGGTTGACCATAGAATCTATATCTTTCGTAGTAGAATCCTACATTGAAAGTTTGCAGAGATGCTGCAGCATTATTAAGCGTGGTTGATCCGATATTATAGGGGAAAACATTACGGATGTCATAGATGCCAACTAGTTGATCATCCTTATACTTGGTGACATCCTTTTCATCAATCCCAAGTGACAGCAAAATCTTTTTGAAGAAATCTGGAATCAAAAATTCAGGACCACCACCCCTTTCCCATTTAAAGATGTAGAGGTTGGGGCACACATAGTCATCATAATAATCTGTGAATTGATTAGCGTCACTAGACATAACGCTGATCCATCTTTCAAATAGCATCCTAGTCTTATGACTTCTAGGGACCATAAAGTCCATGCTAATTTGACTGAATGTAGATGATGTAGCGTAGTTATAACTAGATCCTACATTTGTAATACTACCAGTAGTAACTTGTTTGCTGGGTAGATTTACGTTGTCAGCATAATAGTTTAGTAAGTTTCTGTTATATGCTGCCTCACCAGGATCAAACTTGTTAGTTTTAAAATACTTTCCTTGCCTCAAAATTGCTGGCGCAGCAAATTGAATCGACCATCGATTAGAATAACTAGGATGGTTATCGTTGCCCTTAAAGAAACCTTGAAACTCAGAGAGTCTGGTCCTTGGTGCGCCAATCTTTTTTGATTGTAAGTTTACATCAGCCATTAGATTTTTAATTCTTTCTCAGTGATGAGCATGAATTCCCAATTGTTATCCTTGCAGAATTC
>CEON01005231.1_pt1 | contig 12544 bp, 10 predicted proteins | sample 530291 | NCBI WGS metagenome assembly CEON01 (sample SAMEA2619888, study PRJEB7988) | marine metagenome | biome: marine biome (ENVO:00000447); feature: surface water layer (ENVO:00002042); material: "saline water (ENVO:00002010), including plankton (ENVO:xxxxxxxx)" | depth 5 m
GGATTTATACCACCAGTTGGTGTAAAAGAAAAAGCAGATGATATCCCGGCGATGTTATCTAACAATGAATTCGTATTTACAGCAGATGCTGTAAGAGCAGCTGGAGGCGGAAGCGTCGACAAAGGTGCTCAAATTATGTACGATACAATGAAACAATTAGAAGGAAGACTCGCATAATGGCAACAGAAACAGTAACATCGATACAGCAACCAGCTCCTTTTATTGAAGCTGCTGGTAAAACGTATTTAGACGATCTACAAAAAGCAATAGGTGGTTTTAAAACAGCAGACTTGTCTAAAGTATATGGTCCACAATTTACAGCTGGACTAGGTGCATTAACACAAGATGCTATTGGTAAAGCATCAGGATTAGGAACTTTCCAACCTTTCTTACAAGATGCACAAGCTTTAGCTGGACCAATGACTTCGGCTCAGCAAACAGCTTATATGTCGCCTTACCAACAACAGGTTATTGATACAACGCTTGCAGATTTTGACAGACAAACTGCAAAAGGTATTCCGGCTTTAGCAGCAAATGCAATTCAACAAGGTGCTTACGGCGGAGCAAGAGAAGGAATTGCACAAGCAGAATATGCATCAGACGCAGCAAGAAACAGAGCAGCATTACAAGCTCAGTTATTACAACAAGGTTTCCAACAAGCTCAAGATCAACGTGGTTTAGATTTTGCAAGAAACGTAGAATTAGCTCAACAGTCACCTGCATTAGCTGGTCAACAAATTAGTGGTTTAACAACATTAGGTGGATTGCAACAAGCTCAGCAACAGCAAACATTAAATGCTCAACAGCAATTAGCACAGCAACAAATGATGCAACCATTAACAGCCGCACAAACTTATGGCCAAGGAGTTACAGGTTTAATTGCCGGTTACCCAGGTCAAACAAGTATAAGTCAACAACCAGTACCAAGTTTAGCACAGACTGCCATAGGAGCAGGTGCAACACTAGCAGGAATATATAGGGCGTTTAGTTAATATGAGAACTTTAAAAAGACCAATGTTTAGAATGGGTGGAATGTCTAACGAAGGTATTATGTCAGGCATAAGACCAAGACAAAATTATGCAGAACCTACTGGACCAGTAAAAGATTATTATGGAGACGCAGAAAAAATAATTACTGAAAGACTAGGTGATAGTAAATCTTCAATGGATCCCTTAACACAATTTTTATTACAGTATGGTCCGTCTCTTGCAAGTAATGTAGGACCAGGTGGATTTGTAAATAGAGCTGTAGGAGCTGCAGAAAAACCTTTAGCAAATACAATACAAGCTGTAAAAGATGATGAAAAATTAGCAAGAGATATTAAACTTGCTTCAATAGATTTAGGTGAAGCAGAAAAAGATAGAGATCTTAAAAGAGAATTAGCTAAAGAAAAAAATGCATTAGATCTATTACCTACATTTTTAGATCAGTATGAAGGTAATTTAAATGAAGCTACTAATAGAAACAACTATGAAAAAGGTGGTTTAGAAATTATAGCTAAAGAAAAATTTGGTGAAAACTACGCTGGCCTTGGCGGTGGTAATGTTCACGGAGATTTAAATTCTAAAAGTATGAAAACTAAAAAGAACGTTGGAAAAGTTTATTATGATGTAACAGATGGTAAGTTTAAAAGATTAAGAAGAACAGAAGAAGGTTTTAGTTATGAAATAATAGATATAGAAACATTTGATAAATCAGCAGATGACGCTGCAAAAACTCCAAAAGAATCTTATCCAGGAGAGTTTAGTGATAACCCAGCATATAGAAGACCTCCTAAAAAATTCAGCATACCAGAGAAAGACCCATTTGATCCTTATGGTGGAGCCTAGGAGGATGAATGGCAGAAAAATTTCTACCACTTAATGAAGCCGAAAGAGATAGTGATACAGCCTGGTACACATCTTTTGCAGCAGGTTTAGCATCTGGTATAATCAAGATACCTGAGGGAGTCTTTTCATTAGCAGCAGAACTTATTGATTTAGGAGCAGATACAAATACAGCTGCTTCAGTAGAATCTTTTTTTGATACAATAAATCCATTTGAAGAAGTTGCAGATGATAGAGCTATAGGTAAACTTACAGAAGCAATTGTACAAGTAGGTGTACCTGGAGTTGCTGGTTTTAAAGCAGCCAATGCGTTAGCTAGAAATATGACAGCAAAAGCATTAAGAGCAAAACGTGCAGGTGCTTATGCAGAATTTGGTAAAACAGGAAACAGAGTAAATTTAACTAGAGCTTTAGATAAAGTTAAAACATTAAATAAAAAAGCAAAGGTTCCAAGATTTGCTGCAGGTGTTATGGGTGGTGCAGCAGGTGAAACGTTTGTTGCAGATGTAGAAAAAATTGGAACATTTGGAGATATGTTTGGAGGTGGTCCAACTAAACTAAATAGAGAAGAAACTTTTGGTAGAGAAGATGCTGCAAGAAAATTAGCTAACAGACTTAAGTTTGGATCTGAGTCTTTAGCATTAACACCATTTGTTTATGGTGCTGGTAAAAGTGCAAAGTTATTAGCACAAAAAGGTAAAGACTTAGCTTACAGTGATTCTCAATTTGCAAGATGGTTAGATAAATATGTAAGAGCACCTTTTAGTCCTAGAGGTGGTTTAACCCAAGAATTATTTGATGAAGAAAAATTAAAAGAAGCTTTAAAAGCTTCTGACCAAAATAGAGCAAAAGAAATAGTAGATGATATAACAAGAGAAGTTGATTACATATATCCAGATGCTGAAAGAGTTCTTAACAAATCTGGTGTAGCAGAAAAGAAAAAATTTTTTTCACATTTAAATGATGCTATGTTTGCTGGCGACATTAGACAACCACTTAATAAAAAAGCTGTTGATGATATTTTTGAACTTATGGAAAAAACAAATGTATCAGCTGAAAGAAAGTCAGCTATCTTAGGTGGTATAAATAATGCAAGAACTAAATTTTCAGAACTTATAGATATATTAGATGCAAATAATACAGGAATAAAAAAAACAACTGGTAGAGACGAGATACAAAAATTATTAGGAAATAGAATTATAAACTGGATGGGTGGCACATACAGAATATTTGAAGACCAAGGTAAAGGTTTATTTAAATTGTTTTCTAGATATTCACCAACTGATGAAGCTTATGAAGGTGCAGTTAAATTTTTTAGAACAATGATAGCAAAAGAAAACGGAGACACAAGTTTTAATATTGCAACAAGTAATAAATATGAAAGAGAAGCTATTATTCAAACAAATAGTTTATTAAACGCAGTAGCTAAAAGATCTATACCTAAACCTTTAAATTTTAATAATTATGTAAAAGAAACTATGGAGGGTAGACCAGGTTCAGAATTTGTAAAACAAGTTATTGATGATACTAAATTACCGCCAAAAGAAATAAGAGAATTGTTTGGAGAAATAAAAGATCCAAGATACGCTATCTATAATGCAACAACAAACTTATCTGCTGTGGCAAGAACAGCTGCTTACCTAACTCAAGTCGCTGCTAAAAATGATCAAGTACAAAAAGCAGGAGGTAGAGGTTTTTTCTGGGCAACTGAAGAAGCAGGTGAACAAGCTTTAAGATCAGCTCAAACAGGAATTAGACTTGTGCCTGTAGACGACATTGTAAGAGAATTACCAGGAGCAGGGCAAATAGCCAATCCATTAGCAGGTAAATATACAACTCTTGAAATAGCAGAAGCTTTAAAAAATGCAAACGGCATAGCATCAGGTCTTCAAGGTTTTGTAAGAGGTGAAGGTAAAGAAGGAGCAGAGGCCGCTGTTAGTTGGATGTATAGAAATTTATTATTATTTCCAAAAGGTATTTCACAATTAGCAAAAACTGTTTTCTCTGTGCCTACACACTTACGTAATATGTTAAGTGCGTTTGGTTTCTCAGGTGCCAATGGTACTTTGTTTGATCCAGAATTTTATAAAAGTGCGTTTGGAGAAGGTATTGAAACATCAGGATTATTAAAAGCTGGTCCGCCAAGTGCTAAAGCACAAGCAGCGTATAGAGAACTATTAGAACTTGGTGTTGTAAATTCACAAGTACAGATATCAGATTTAAAAGCTTTATTAACAGACGTTAGATTTGGTCAACAGATTGCTAACATAGATTCAACAGTCAGTCCTTTTATGAATAAGATGAGAAAAGTTAGAGATTTCTTTCAAGGTAAATATGTTGCAGAGGACGACACATTTAAAATTGCAAACTATGTAGTTGAGTTAAAAAGATTAAAAGGTTACAGAGCAAAAGGTAGACCTGTTGACAGAAGTGTAATTAAATTACCAGACTCAGAATTAAATATAAAATTTAATACAGCAAGACAAAACGGATTTAAAGGAACTTACGATGAGTTTTTAGATGATTTTGCATTGAAAACAGAAGCAGCTGACATAGTTAAAAATACTGTGCCTAATTATGCTTTTGTTGGTTCTGCCGTAAGAACAGCAAGATTATTACCTATTGGTAATTTTATGTCGTTTCCATCTGAAATGATAAGAACAACTACAAACATAGCAGGTCAAGCTATGAAAGAAATGAAACACATACCGGCACCAGGCGTCAGGATTAAGGGAAGTAATATAAGTCCGACAGTTACAGAAATATTAGAAGATGGAACTGAAAGAGTAGTTACAAATAATGCCATAACAACTGGCACATATAGAACAGGTATGACAAGATTATTAGGAATGGCAACTTTTACAACAGGTATACCTATTGCGTTAACCGAAGGTGCAGCTGCAATATACGATGTATCAAAAGACGAGTTAGCTGCATTACGAAGATTTGTTCCTGAGTGGTCAAAAAATTCTACACTAATTCCATTAAAAGATGATGAAGGTAATTTAAGATACATAGATTTCAGTCACAGTAATGCTTATGATATAATTGGTAGACCATTCAGAACTATTTTAAATAATGTTCAAGATGGTTCTATGAATGATGAACAGTTACTAGAGAGTTTTGTTAGCGGAGTTAACGAAGCAGGCGCTGAAATAATGAATCCATTTATATCTGAATCTATTTGGACAGAAGCTGCTGGAGATTTAACTGTAAGAGGTGGTATAACAAAAGATGGTAGAAGATTATATACAGAACAAACTTCGCCGGGAGATAAAGCTGCAATAAGATTTTTACATTTAGGAAATGCATTAGCACCATCATACAAACAATACATAAGATTAGTTCAAGCAGCTACAGAAACTCCTACAAAGCGAGGAGACATATTAGATGTTGGTCCAGAGATAGCAGGGTTTATGGGACTACGTCCTATTAAAGTTGACCCTGAAAAATCTATGGGTTTTAAAATTTCAAATTACCAAGCAGGTATTAGAAATGCTAGAAGAGAGTTTACTGGTGGTTACTTTGGATTATTAAAAGGTGGTCCTGTAGAACCAAATGATATTATTATAAGATTTGCAAAATCTAACAATGCTAGATTTAATGTGTCTCAAGAAATGTATAATGATATAAATGCAGCACAGGTTTTAGGTGTCAGTAGAGCTAATTTAAAAAATCAATTTAACAATAGACAAATAACAGATAAATCTTTTAATGCTTTAGTAAATGCTAAGTTCAATCCGTATGTTCCATCTGGAGATATAGAAGAAAGATTTGCAGAGATAGCTAGAGACTTAGGTGTTACAAATACATATCTTTTAGTTAGACCTAACTTAAGAAGAATGGCTAATGATATGAAAAGAATAGGATTAAACAATCAGTTTTTATTTCAACCTGGTCCATACATCGAAGGATTTTCAGAAGGTGGATCTGTTGACATTGATGTAGTAGAAGTACAATCAGAAGGTTTAGATTTAGAAAATTATTTATTACCTGAAATAGAAACACCGCCACTTGCAGCGCAACCAATGCCGTCTCAACAAGTAATAAACAGCGCATTAACTCAAAACAATAACTTAATGAATACAGGTTTAACACAAACTGAAACTGCCCTATTGAGTGAAGAAGAAAAAATGTTAAGATTAAAACAAAGGAATTTAGCATAATGGACATTAAACCTAAAAGTACTAGAGAACATCTTATATCCCTGTATGGACACATTACAGGTTTAAAGAAATCACAATATCATATGCACAAAGGCATTCACGAATTGGGCGGCAAGATAGATAAAATCTATTGGGTATTATTGGGCACGGTGGGGGCTGTGTCACTAGTTCTTTTAGAAAGAATACTAGATATAAAAGGATTTTTATTTTAGATCCACTGTCTTAAATCTTCGTTTAGAATTGTACTAGCTATGTCTACTTTTTTACGTAAAGATTTTACAATTCTATCGTCTATAGTATCTTCACAAATTATATCTACGTAAGTCATAGGTTTAGTTTGACCTATACGATCAATACGTGCTTCTGACTGTTGTCTCTTTTCAAGGTCATAACCATTAGAATAATAAATCATATTACTAGCTGCAGTTAATGTAATACCATAACCACCTGTATGTGTTGTACCTACAAAATATCTACAGTTATCATCTTCTTGAAATTTTTTAATATTCTGTTGTCTTTCATCGTCTGAAGTAGCACCATAATAATCAACTACAGAATCTTCTCCGTATTTCTTTTTAAGAGCTTCTATAATTCTAACAACATCGTGAGTATAATGAGACCATATAACAGCTTTCCCTTCCATATTACTTACAATGTCCATAAGTTCTCCAAGCCTATCACATTTTAAATCTTTAATAGTTCCATCGTCAGCTGTAAAATGACCACAAGTGATTTGATGTAGTCTCATTAATTGAGTCATCACTGTAACTGATGACTGCATCTTGCCATCTAAAAATGCAATGGCTTCTTTTTTCATTTGATTGTAAACTTTCTTTTGTTCTGCAGTTAATTCTATTCTATGTTTAATGTAAGTTTTTTTAGGTAAGTCTAAACAATCTTCTTTTAATATTCTTTTTGAAAAAGGTTGTATCTTATCAGATAGTTCTTGTAGATTTATATATCCAACAACTATTTCAACTTGTCTTCCGTGCGCTAATATTTTTCTAGTTAAAGCATATCTAGATTTAAATGTATAATAAGATTGATGATCTAATAGATAAGGATCTAAAAATGCACATTGAGAAAATAAATCTAATGGAGATTTAGTAACAGGAGATCCTGTTAAGATTCTTCTGTACTTTGCTAATTGTCTTAAACTTAAAATGTTTTTAGTTCTTATAGTAGTAGGTGTTTTAATAGTTGTAGACTCGTCAATAGCCATCATAGTTTTATGACTAGCTAAAAATTTATATGCATAAGCTGGACCATCTTTAGATGAAAAAGCTTCAACGTTCATAATTAAAATATGAAACTCAATTCCAGTATCAAACATAGTGTTTAATAATTTTTGTTGTTTAATTGATTTGTCAGATGTTTTCCACAAAACAACTTTTTTCTGAATGTGGTCAGGTAGGTGTTTTGGTATTTCATTCTCATACCAATTTCTATATACCCCTTTAGGTGCTATAATAAGCAAGCCATTTATCTCTCCTTTATCATAGAGCATAGCTGCGTTGTCTAGCAACACCTTAGTTTTACCAGTACCCATTTCCATAAAATAGGCAAAGTTTTCTCGTTCCCACGAGTCTTTTAATGTATCTAACTGATGCTGATATGGATCAGTTTTAAATTTATACTTCATAATTATACTTTGACTTTTCTTTCTAAAAACCTATATATATTATCCTATATGAAAGTCAAGAGCGATTTTAAGAAAAAAAAATACACTCTAATAAAAAACGTATTAGATAAAAAAATGTGTGGTTTTATATATAACTACTGCAAGTTGAGATATATGAACCTTATAGATTTTAAAAAAGAACCTTGGTATAGAAGTAAAATAGATGGAATAGCAGGCTGGATAGAAGAAGAACAAGTTAAATTAGCTGCATCCTGGTATTCAGACCCTTTATTTGAAAGCTTATTAATAGAACTTATGCCTCTAGTTGCAAAAATATCACAAAGAAAATTAGGCCCAAACTATTCATATTGGCGTATGTATTTAGAAAATGCTACAATGAAGAAGCATATAGACAGACCAGCGTGTGAATTATCTACTACTATTTGCATTGGATATGATATTGATAATTTAAAAGATAAAAGCTATAAGTGGCCATTATATATTAAGGGTAAAAAACAGAAGAAAGGTACACCTGTATTTATGGAACCCGGAGATATGATAGTATATGAAGGATGTGAATTAGAACACTGGAGAAATAAATTTATAGGCAATAATCATTGTCAAGTTTTTTTACATTACAATGATTTAAAAAAAGGAAAAGGAAAATTATTTGATGATAGACCTAGACTAGGACTACCCGATAATTATAAATACAATGCTGTTTAAAGATCAACCCAAGATTCAAAAGTCAAAAGTATATTTAATACAGGATATACCTGTAGATAAAGAAACTGGAAAACCTAAATATAATGTATTAGGTGCACAGAAATTTGGTGAAATTGTGACACTGCTACCTGTTTATTCACAAATAATTTTATCACCAGGTCCATTAGTAATTAAACTTAGAACGCTTCTAAAGAACTTTACAACTAATGATTATCTTTTATTATCAGGTGATCCAGCTATTATAGGTGTGGTATGCTCATTAGTTTCAGATCAAACTAATGGAAAGTTTAAACTTTTAAAGTGGGACAGACAAGAAAAAACATACTATCCAATAGAAATAAATATTTTTCAAAAATAAGTCTTGACAAATATAATTATCCTATCTATATAGGTTATACGAAAGGTAAATTATTATGACAATAGATCAAAGACAATATGCTCCGGATCAAAGTGAAGTGATTGATCCTACAAAACTATCTGAGGTTGTAGAACAACTGCAGACAGTTTCTAATGAAATTGCTGTGCAAGAACAAAAAGTAAAAGACTTGAAAGATCAGCAGAAACAATTATCAAATATTAGAATTCCAACTCTAATGGAAGAAATGAATTTAAAAACATTGAAGATGAAAGATGGATCAGAACTTTCTATCAAAGATGTTTACAGCGCCACTGTGAAAGCAGATAAAAAATATGAGGCGTATAAATGGCTTCGCGATAATGGTCTAGGCGACATTGTTAAGAATACTATCAGTGTTGCATTTGGCCAAGGTGAAGAAAACAAGGCAATGGCTTTTGCTACCCTTGCAAAGGGTCAAGGTTATGAACCTTCTCAAGAAGAAAAGGTTCACCCTTCGACTCTTAAAGTTGTTCTGGAGGAATGGAGTAAAAAAGGAAACGAAGTTCCTGCGGACTTGTTTTGGTTGTTTGAAGGCAAACAAACAAAACTAAAAAATAAACAATAACCAATAAGGAGTAAACAATATGTCTACAGACAAACAAGTAGCGACGCGTGCAAACTCGGGTCAAGTAGCTACTATAAATCAACGAGCATTCGCTGGTAAAGGTACTGAAGAGATTAATCAAGATGATATAAGTACACCTATCTTGAAAATCTTACATCAGCTATCTCCAGAGTGTAACAGTAGGAATGCAAAATATGTCAAAGATGCAAAACCAGGAATGATATATTCCAACAGCTTTGGCACATTGATTGATGGAGACAAAGGTCTTCAAGCAATCGTATGTCATTCACAAACAAGATGGCCCGAATGGCAACAAAAAGGTGAAGGTACATCAGCACCAGTTGGTGTGCATATGGCTCCACCAGCTGACGCAAAAGAAGAAATAAGAGGAATCAAATATAGATTAGCAAATGGTAACTATGTTGAGAAAACTATTTATTTCTATCTGATTGCATTAGTAAATAATGAGCCTAGACCTGCTGTGATTACAATGAGGTCTTCAAACTTAACTCCAGCAAGAGAGTTAAATAATATGTTGAAGAATCTTAGAGTAACAGATGATAAAGGTACGTTCCAACCAGCATCATTCTCAGCGATCTTCAATCTAAAAACTGCAGAAAAATCTGCAGGAGATAAAAATTGGCACGTTTATAAACCAACTCTAGTAAGGATGTTGGATTTAAACAATTCCGAAGATGCTTCAATGTTTCAAATGGGTGCAGACTTTCAAAAGAAAGTATCCGTTGGTTTCACAAAACCAAAATATGAAAAGCAAGAAGCTAAAGAGGAAATTATCTAATTCTATCGGGACGATAGAACTTGCGAGTGCAGTGTGGGGCCGGGAGACTGGGCCCACATTGTGGACAGTATGAAGGAATTTATAGAATTTTTTACAGGGCTTAGAAGGAACTACGGCACCTGCGAAACTGAGAATGGTTACATAGACCAGGAAACAGGAAAGAAAAGATACAAACACGGATGGTCTGGTGTTCGTATCATAGACACAGATTACAAAGAACATATTGATGGAACAAAATCAATAGGTATCCAACCTTGTGATGACAATGGTATGGCAAGGTTTGGAGCTATAGACATTGATAAGTACAATGAGAAGATGGATAGAAAATATTTTCTAGACATCATACAAGAAAAAGAATTGCCAATCATACCTGTCCTGTCCAAAAGTGGTGGACTACATTTATATGTGTTCACCACTGAACCTGTAAAAGCAATAGAAATAAAAGAATTTTTAGAACAGATATTATTTTTATTTAAACTACCTATTACAACAGAAGTATTTCCAAAACAAACAAGACTAGGAACAGATGTAAATAAACAAAAGATAAATGGTAATTTTATAAACCTACCATACAACGGAGAAGAAAGAAAAGCTTTGCGTCCAGATGGATCGTCAATGACTTTAAATGAATTTGTACAAACAATAGGTCTTAACTTACAGACTAGAGAACAATTAAAAGAACGAATAAACCAAATAATACAAAAAGAATTAGAAGGCGGTGGAAATGAATTTGCAGATGGTCCACCTTGTTTAGCAATATTAACTAAAGATAAGATGAAAGATGGTAGAGATAGATTCTTATATAACTATATGGTGTTTGCTAAGAAAAAATACCCTGATGATTGGAGAAATAAAATACTACAAGCAGCTAGAAATTATTTTGAATTTGATGCGAACTGGACTGATGACCACGTTAAAAAGAAAGTGCAAGCTTGGGATAAAAAGACTGCAGGACATACTTGCAATCAAGATCCAATAAACAGTGTATGTATGAAAGGAACTTGCTTAAAAAGAAAATTTGGTATTGCTTCTGACAGACAACTAAAATGGCCATTACTATCTGGACTAACTAAAATAAATTATAAACCAAATCCAGAATGGTTTTTTACAGTAGAGAAAACGGATGAAAGTGTACAGGTTCACGCTAAAGATGTCTACAAAATAGAAAGTCAAAAAGCATTAAGAGCTTTATTAATGGAGCAAGCACATATAGTTCCACCAAGTATTAAAGGAAACGAATTTGATGCAGTGTTAAAAGGTTTATTTGAAATGAAAGATATAGACATCATAGAACCGGCATCAGGAACCAACCCATTAGACATACTACATAAACATTTACAAGATTATATTAACGGAGTTCAAGCAACAAGTCATAACTCATTTAAAAATGGTGGTGTCTTAAAAGATGATAACTATGCTTATTTTGTTTACGATGTTTTCTACGATGATTTAAAAAGTAAAGAGTGGAGATATGATACAGCAAGAACTTCTATAATGATTTCAAGAGATTTATTTAAGACAGATAAAAAAGAAGAACAAGCAGTATTTGATTGTCAAAAAAGATTTCCAGGTAAAGATACTAATGGGGACTACTACCCAGGTTTACGTGGCATTGTAAGAATTCCATTAAGCAAATTTGAAAAAGAAAAAGAAGTAGAAGAATTAATTAAGTTTACGAAGGATGAAGATGTTGTATAAATTTTATGGACCTCCAGGCACTGGTAAAACTCATAGATTAATTAACAGGGCAAGAGCTTACGTTAGAATAAAAACACCTCTACATAAAATAGGATACTTTGCTTTTACTAGGAAAGCAGCAATTGAAGCTAAAACTAGAATGCCAGTAGAAGATGATAAACTAGATTACTTCCAAACTCTACATTCATTTTGTTTTCATTATCTTGGACTTAAAGAAGAGCAAGTAATGCAACCATACCACTACGAAGACTTAGGAAAAAAATTAGGAATAAAAGTTAGGTATGTAGATAAATATAATAAAGAGGAGATACATTATTTAACTTGTGACAATCCTTATTTTCAAATGATAGGTAGAGCAATTAACAGAGATACAGATATTAGAACTGAGTTCGATAGAAACGAACATAATCCTAAAGAAGTAAAATGGACAACGTTAAAACATATTTATGACAACTTAGAAAATTATAAAAAGAATCATAAGCTATATGATTTTAACGATATGATTAGAAAAGTTATAGATGACCCATCTGGTATACCAGAGTTTACAGCTATCTTTATAGATGAAGCTCAAGATTTATCTCCATTACAATGGAAACTATATGACTGTTTAAAAAAAGTAGCTAAAGATATTTATCTTGCAGGCGATGATGACCAAGCTATTTTTGCTTGGGCAGGTGCAGATGTTAGAAGATTTATAAAAGAACCAGCAAAAGAAAAAGTTTTAAAATTTTCTAAAAGAATATCT
>CEON01102134.1_pt1 | contig 12541 bp, 7 predicted proteins | sample 530291 | NCBI WGS metagenome assembly CEON01 (sample SAMEA2619888, study PRJEB7988) | marine metagenome | biome: marine biome (ENVO:00000447); feature: surface water layer (ENVO:00002042); material: "saline water (ENVO:00002010), including plankton (ENVO:xxxxxxxx)" | depth 5 m
CACTCGGCGTATGACCACGAGTTAGCGGATTCTCCTCTGTTGATGGAGTAGATATCCTCTCTGCCAGCAGTGTAGTGAGTCCCTGCGGTCATTGCAGTGGAGTCTCCGACAGTGATTCTGTCGAGGGACTCTAGGTTGTTACCAGCCACTGTGTCCACGTCTGTGGTCAGCATCAGGTTCACCATCTCTGCGTGGTGCTTACCCATCTCTTCCTTTAGGACCGAGCGGATGTCTCCAAGACCGTCATCCTTGTCTGCAAGGAAGATTGCTACTTCGCTCATGTCGAACGAGTGTGCAATGGTCTTGGGTTTCGCGGCCACGTGCTGGAAGGTAGGCTTCACCGTGTCGGGAAGGGTTGCGTTCTCTGCAACACCACCGTGAACAGAGCCCCCGTTAGGCTTGTCCGTGATGACTCTCCAACCAGACCTGTCCCAAGGCTTCTTTGGTAGAATGCTGAAAGCGTTGAACTCTTGGTTCATCTGCGACCAGACCTTTCGCCCATAGATGGCTTGGTATGTTCCTCCGGTTGATGAGAGCATTGGGCTGTCTGCCTTTAGCAGTTCACTACCGCTGTAGGTGTAGCCCATTGCGTTGCCAGCGCCGTAGTAGTAGCGCTCCATGTCTGTTACTGTTCTGATGTAATCTCTTGCCATTTATCTCACCTCTTCTCCTACCTCAGTTGCTCCTAAACGCCTTGTCAGCCAAGTTGTGGACTTCACTCCACGACATTTCTGCAAGGTCCTCTGTTGAAGGAACCTCAACAGTTGGTAGGGAATCTGCGCTCTTTGTGATGGCCTCGCCAGTCTCAGGCGATGTACCGATTGCGTCAATGCGCTCGGTTAGAGCGGCTAGGGACTTCTCGATAGCGGCTAGAGGTCCGCGAGAGTCGAAAGCAGCGGCCTCGGCCTTTGCTATCTCGTTTGCCCTCTCGGTCTGGTATCTTGTAGAGAACTCGTGCTCTAGAGAGCCTTTGAACTCCTGCTCAAGTGCTGCTGCCTTGTAGACCTCGTATGCTGCCTCTATGTCGTGGCCGCTTACTGCCTCAGGGCTTAGGAACTCTCCTTTCTTGACCTTGCCGCCGCCTCTTGAGAGACCTGCGTGGGACAGGGCGTTGGTCGAAGGCTTGCCGCCCTCTGACTCCCTGTTCTTGGTCTGCCCGGTCCTCTGGGTGTAGGAAGATGCCAACTCCTCTGGAGTCGAACCTAGGTTCGCCTTGTTGAGGTCATCGAAGTGGCTCCTCGCAGCATCGGTGTCTACACCTGCGCTCTTGAGGGTGTCCTCCATCCATGATAGGTACTCAGAGGTGATGACATCGGAGTATTCCTCTCCTTTCTTATGCATGTCGGGTCCTCCACCGTACATTGCTTCTTTGTCATCCTTCTCATCGCCGTTATCATCGGACTCTTCCTTGTCTGGCTTGTCGTCCTTTCCTTTCATGTGTTCTTTCAGGCCCGGTGGCATCTCACCCTTCTCCATGGAGTCGAGTCGGCCTTCCAGACGAGACAGAACATCTGTCATTTGCGTCATTACGTCATTTTCTGCTTCTGTCATTTTTTTCACCTTATCTTCTTTCAATATCCTGAATGTTGCTTCTGGGTTTATTCCTTTTTCACAGATTGTGATTTCGTGAAGTTCTAGTCTGCTGATTTCTTGGTAGTCGCCATTCACTGGGTCCGATTTTCTGACTCGCTTGAATGCCTGTCCTCCGATGCTGAAACCCCTAAGTGCTCCTTTTCGGATTTCGGCAGCGACTTCCTTTGCTTTCTCGATGTCGTCTCTGAGTTCTATGACCACAAACATGCCGACATCGTCAACTTCGCTTTTCCACAACCTCCCTTCACTATCTGTATAACTAGGAATTACATCTCCGACTTGTATGTTTGAGTGCGCTAGTTGCACGTTTCTATACTTCGGGTCCTCCATGAATTTTGTAAATGCATCCTTAAGCGCTTCTTTAGTTATCTTGTCTCCTTGCTTGTCTACAACTTCTACGCTTGCATACCCTGCCACCACGAGGTCTCCACCCTTGATGAGGGTGATTCCTTCCGGTTTGGCTCTGAGTGGGGATAGCACACTAATTCCCACCGTGTCTTGTCATACTACTTATATGAAGCGACACCTAATTATTCGACCTTTACATGTTCTTTTTTGTCAGAATCGTGAGACTGCGAGCCTTTTTTCTTTTTATGCCGCTTTATATTTGGGTAGGGTCTCTCAGCGTCCTCGGTGGGTCGCGCTCTCATGTCGTAGTCTGGCATGCTCTCCTCACCTTCTAGACGGGTGGGTCCCCTAGGACTCTCAGTCAGTGACCCTACGTCTATACCCAGACCTTGAGCACCCGTTGCAAAGCCGAACTGGTTCTTCTCCAATATGTCCAAGGCTCTCTCTATCAAATCAAGACCCCTCTCCATCTTGGGCTTGAGCACTAGGTTCTCGTCATCCAGTACCTCTGCGTCTTCCTGTACCTCGTCCTGTGACTCCTTGGACGGTATCGGCTTCTTGATTCGCTCAATCTTACCCTTGAGCAGCATGCTCACTACCTGTCCCCAGAAGGGCTTGAGGGACTCGCTCATGTCTACACTGCTCTGCCCGCCACCCAAGTCTGATAGTTCGGTGGTTGGAGAGTGCACCCAGAATCCACCATGGGACTTCTCAAGCGTGTAATGAACTTCATCATGATTGGGTATTGATACTACTACCTCGTCATCGTTGACGACTACGTCATGAGGGAAGTGCAGGGGACGCATTGATTTCGAGAGCAGACCCAGAGTCTCCATGCTGACGCTAGACTCACCTTCTCCCTCGCCTACTATCTTCAATGGTGTGAGAGTGTAGACATCTCTACCTCCCCTCTCCTTGTGAGACACGTTGCTGACCTTGACTTCCACTATGTCTCCCTCCTCGAAATTCTTGGAACTGGATACAGTACCCACGTCTAGGTATGTCTTGCCATCGTATTCAGTGGTCTCGTTCTCTATACCCTCGTTGTCAATGACAGGACCAGCACCCAATCTGTAGGTAGGTCTGTTCTTGCCTCTCTTGTCCAGTATGATGAGGTTGATGTTCTTCTTCGGTCTGAGCAGCACCCACTTGGGGTGTCTGGTCTCGCCCTTCATGTAGGTACTCTTGCCGTCTCTGAGCAGTAGCGTCTTGTGGTCCTTGGACATCTCCTTGACTAGTTCCTCCAGACCATCGTCATCAGTGAGGCGCGTGTCGTGAGGTCCCGGTACGAGCACGTTCTCGTAACTGTCATACTGTCCTCGCAGAATCTTCAACCTCTCTTGGTAAGACATGTCTGCTACGTTTGTGTCATCATAGTAGGTGATGTCAATGACATGCATCTTATCCTCTGCCAGTATGCAGTCCAGAGTGCAACTCTTCTTCCCTAGTTCCTTAGTGCCTTTTCGAGCCCAGTCGGGAATACTCCTCCTGCTCCCTCCCTCGTCATAACCTGTGACCTTGTCCTTCTTCTTGACGACCACTATCCTCTCGCCGTCATACCACTTGCACACTGCCCAAGAGCCTGTGAAGCCCCTGAGTTTCTTGAGGTCCTTGAATGAGAATATCCTGTGCATGGGTCTTATCGGTGTGGTGAATGAGGGGCTGGACTCCTTGATGAGCAGCGAGTCGGGATTGAGAAGGAATGTCGCATAGTCACTGGGGTCGCTCCAAGTGCTTGAGCCGTCAATCTGCGATGGTATCACCGCTCCCTGCGCTGTGGCCTCACCCATGGATGTGAATTGGTTGGCTGTCCTAGTCTGTTGGTTCATGTCGTCTTGCCTTTGGACCTCTTGTGCTATCTCACCACCGAAGATGCTGTTGATTGCATCCATGTGAGCCGGATGGAAGGCTTCCTCTTGGGTGAAATTACCTATTTCCGGTTTGCCTGTGGAGAAGTCGAATCCGAAACTGGCCGTCCCCCTCCTATGGTTGGACAGGTCTAGTAGACCGCTCTTGTCAAACAGGTCTATCGCCTTCGTGCCAGTGGGACCCTTGGGGTGCAATCTCCTACCTGCACCGAAAGACAGAGTGCTGACGCTAGTGGTGTCTGATTCCAATTCCTTGGTGGGGTCGTGAACGAACACGCTCTTCAAATCATGCTGTGCTCTAGCAGCGTTGTATCTGAATTTCCTGTTGCTCCTTTTGCCGGGGACGCGGACTACATCATTAGTAAGGGTGGATACGTGTCTACCACCTGTTTCTTTTGTTGTAGGAGCATCTATCCTGTGTATACCTAGCATGTTCAGTCCCTCCTTGCCCAATTGACGCTTGGTGTGGGTCTTGAAGCCCCTCATGGCTTGCGTTATGTCTCTTACTGGCTTCACCCAACCTTTCTCACTGACCATTATCGGATTGCCCTCGGAATCTGTCCTACCTGAATCGACATCCACGTTCCTAGCGAAGCCATACCTGCTCATGATGTCCTCATCACTGAGTGCTGAGAGAGTAGGTGCTCTTCTCAATTCGCTAATGTAGTCAAGAATGTCGTCATGGTGTGAAAAGTCAGCAAAGAAATTGTCCTCTCCCTCTCTGGATATTTCGGGATTGGTTCTCATCAAGTGGTCCATGGACATGACCGTCCTGCTTGGGTCGTCATCAGTGAGCACTGATTGTATTGATTCTAGCATCTCGTCAGCATGTGCTGAGTGAGGACCGTCATTGGGATACCTGAGATACTCCATGAGTTCGTTCTTGGTGGTCTCCCTGTCAACTGTGAATCCGTGCTCTCCTATGTGATTTGGAAGTGCCTCGAAACCAGTTTGCCTTACTGGTATCTCATTCTCGTCAAGACCATAGCCCGAAACACTGATGCCCAATTCCTCTAGGTATTCTGGAGGTAGATGCATCAATGCAAGTTGAGCCGATTGGAACAACTTGTCTACATCAACACTAAGATTTGGGTTTGACTTGTCTATCACGCCCTCAGGTAGTGACTCGGCAAGATGACCTACCATGGTCAGTAGTGCATTGTATTGGGATTCTATCATGTCCTGCTTAAAATCGAAAAATCTACCTTCCCTCTGTTGTTTAAGTTCAGAAATCGTTTGTGTTTCAGCAGTGCCTTGTTCTCTAGCCAAAGGTCCTCCTAGAACCCTAACCTTTTCAGTTTCAGATAACGCACCAGTATCCAGTAGGAATTGTTTGGCTGCATCTCCTTCCGTTATGTCTAGACCCTGCTTTCTAGCACCGAGGGTGGACATCCTAGATGCTAGGTTACCCGCGTTGATTCTCATAGTCCGGCTTGGTCTGCCTCTCTCGCCCCTGCCCATCATCGTCCCTATCACATGATGCATTCTGGATTGTCTGGCAGAGACTGAATCAGGGTCGATGTTGGCTTTCTTCCTACCTAGGTACTCGGAAGGGAGTGACACTACTCCACCCAGTTCTGCTGCCTCTCCTCCCGCTTGAAGGTCAATGTCGCTGTCACCACTCCAATCCATGCCCTTGCCGTGCTGCTTGTGAGTGTTGTTGGTGGTTGATGACCACTTTGTGTCCAAGTAGTAATATTCCGTTCCGTATTTTTCCCTTATTTGTGATGGAGTGAGTTTCCTTGTAGAGTTCACGAGGCCCGGAAACAGAGTTGAGAGTCCCGCACGAGTCTGGTTCTTCGGGCTGTTGGGAGACGCTGCTCCTGTTGGGATGGTGTTGTGGTTGTACTTCGATATAATGGCATGAGGAGTATTGTGGATGTCTGACCTAGTAGCGATGAATGGTCCCCATAATCCGATGTTGCCTTCGTGTATCGTGAGTCTGTCACCTCCCCTGATGCCTATGGAACTGCGACCATCCTCATCAGAACCATGCTCGTGAAGCATTTCTATCGGGGTGTGTGGGTTTCTTCCAAGACCTCCGGCTGCATACAATGCAGAGAAAATAGCACCCAGACCATAGTGCCCTCCCCCCTCTATCGCCAAGGGAGCGAGAGCCTCCTGCATCTCCTCGCTCAACTCATCGGAATCGAAGTACAGAGGATTGTTATACAGGAGCATGTCGTTCCTCATGTCCTTGGCGTTTGCCGTGTACTTCTTCTTGTCCTTGGCTTGCGCTAGTAGTTCGAGCATCCTCTGCTCTGACACCAGAGGTCCGCTGAAGTTGTGGTAGTACGGATGCTCGCCTCCCTCTATGGGTGAGCCGTCCTTGTCGAATCCCAGAGCGAGCAGTATGTCCTCCTTGCTGGCTCTGTCATTACTGTGACCTGAGGATATCACCTTGGAAATCCTGCTATCGAGGTCTGTGTTCTGCCACTGTTGGCTGTCTAGAAGTTTCAACTTGGTTCCATCGGCCTCCTTGACTGTCTGGCTCAGTCTGGGTAACCCACCAAACAACTTGAACTTCTTACCCTTGGTCTCGTCCAGATGGTACTCGTTGCCTGTGTATGGGTTGGTATCAGGGTGATGCTCCTGCTCTGGGTCAGTGAGTTCCCTGTGATGCACTAGCCCCAGAGCCTCTCTCATGGCATCCTCAATCTCGCTATCGAGACCACCCTCGTGCACTATGTCGTGCAGAGAGTCAAACAGTTTGCCTTGCTCGTACTCGCTTAGTTCCTCATTGGACTCCCTCATGGGTATCACGTTGGTATTGGTGAAGCCGGGCTGTCTGCCTCCCCAATCCACCAGACCGTGTACCAGCATCTGCGTGTTCCTCTTTATGCCACCAGCGGATGTGGTGGTCCCGTCTGGTAGTTTGATGTCTTGGTTCCTAGAGTAATCCAGACCGTCCCTTATCTTCTCCATGATGACGGTCCTCTCTCTGGGTGAGTACCACTGCAACTGATGCAACCACGACTTCTCCCCCAGTCGGTGGCCGTGTGAGGGAACCTCAGGCACATTACCTTCCATCTCAGCGAAGATGTCCTCGTAGGAGGGCTCCTCTGGCTTTTCGGCCTCGTCATAGTCCATATGGTCGCTCTCCCAACTCCTGCACCTGTCCAAAGCGTGTAGTTTTCTGAGAGCCAACTCCTCCTCTGAGTGGAAGTGTCCATCAGGCACTTCCGTGGACAGTGACTCACCTTTGACCTTGGCTATTGCGTTGCTTCTCCAACTCCCGTCCGTGTCCAAGGACCCGTCATCCTTGACGCTCGACCAATCGTCATCACCGTCAAGCCATCTGGCGAAGTCCCTCTCATACGCATCTAGCGTTGTCGCTATGTCTGTCCCCTTCAACCCCCTCAAAGGCCCAAGGCCGTGGAAGAAGACTCCCATCTCCTCATCACCGTTCTCATTGACGAAACTCTTGTTGAAGCCTGTGTGATGGGGGCTCTTGTTCTTCCTCATCTCCCTGTCATGCACGTGCTTGACGTTGTCAATCACTCTAGCATGTGTAGAGTGGTTGGTGGATGTGGGTAGCACCTGCATTATCATGGTCTCGCTCCTGTCGCTGAGACCGCTTATCGGATTCATCCTCTTGGAGGGGTCGTAGAGCGGACTGAGTGGGTGGTCTAGCGCTTCCCCGTATGCCAGCATACCCATCGGTGTGACTTCCACATTGTCAGAGTGCGTCCTGCCTGTCTTCACTCTGGCTCTCCAAGGCTGCTGCGCTGATAGGAAGTTGATGTTGCGCTCGGCCATCTCTCGCGCTCTTCTCGCATCTGATATGAAATCGGACTTGACGAAAGTGTCACAGAACCTCTCCCTCCAAGTCTCATCAGGCTCGAAGCCCTCCGCTTGGAGATTCGACTTTGCTAGTAGGTAGTCGTCCACGCTGTCTGCTATGTCGTTGCCATCGCAGATGCTGAGAAGAAGGTCATCTCTCGCCTTTACGAAAATTGAGACAGCATCATCATACACACAATACCACCTAGTCTAGTTTGGGTGCGTCTCCGCCCTCAAAAGACTCGTGACCTGTGTTAGCATCATGGGTGTTGAGTTCTCTTGACATGCTGTCGATGTTGACTGAGGACTTGGTTGCGCCAGCGTTCTTCACATCCTTCGATTCTAGTAGGTGGTTGTTGGTGTTGTAGTATGCGCTTCTAGTTCTTCCACCACTCTCTGACTCGAAACCTACGTGGTGGGGCTCAGTCTTGAATGAGACAGAGAAACCGGGTTGGGACTTCTGTATCTCGTCAATCCTCTTCTCCATGTTCTTGGCTTTCGTTAGTAGGTCTATGACTTCCTTGGATACTTCTTCTTTTCTTGGTCTCAATTTACCACCTCTGTGCTCTTGCTCTGCTCTGCCATCTCATGTATGTCAGACCAACTCATCTCCGCCACCTGCTCGTTGGTGTATTCGGAGAAGTCCACGCCCTCGGCCTTGACTATGTCTGATGCATCACCAAGACCCATGTCCGCTCTGAAAGCATCTACCCCCACGTCTTCGGAGAGAGGGGTCCTGACAGAGACGAAACCAGCCCGCTTCAACAACTGACCGGGATTAAGCATCATCTTCTTCAATTCGGCATTCTCTGTCTTGAGGTCGTTCAAGGACGAGTCCATGGACTCCATCTTGTTGATGAGAGCGCTCATCAGTTTCTCTGTCTTGCTTCCATCGGCCAATGTAATTCCTCACGGTCTGTATGCCCTTCCAAAGGTCCCAGTGTGAGGTCTCATCTTACCGTTGTTTCGAGCGGAGATTACCGTTCCGGGTAGTTGCCTGTCTCTTTGGGAGGTATCGAAGGTAGAGCCTGTTTCGTTGAACTTCATGACCGAGCCTGAGAACTTGTCGTTGACTGGACTGTGGACACCCTCCTCTGCCTTTCTCACTACTTCCGTTAGGTCATCGTGGAGGAAGTTTCCGAATTTCAAAATCTCAGCCAAGTGCTCTCTAGCGGAGTTTTCCTCACCGTCTTCCAGAGCCTTTGTAAATGCATCAGTGTGCACTTTCAACTTTCTCGCCATAGGGTCCATCTTGCTTAGGTCCATGTTCACTCGGCCCCTCCGAGGTGGTGTCGGTTTAATTACCCTTATGCTCCACGAGGCCTTCTGGCGTTCATCAAAGCGTTGGATGTGTTCTGAGCGGTAGTTGGGGCCATTCCGTTCTGCTGGACGTTCGAGAATGGGGCTCCAGCACCCATGCTACCCCTCTGTTGTGGCCTCGCAGGACCTTGTGGTGTCCTTATGCCGACTCCCTCACCACCGGGTTGCGAGGGTGGCATCACCTGATTCATGATTCCGGGTGGCATTCCTCTAGGTGGCATTGCTCCACCGGGCATCATACCACCACCGGGTGGCATGCCGGGAGGGGGCATCATGCCGCCACCACCGGGTGGCATGCCCTGTCCCTCCATTGGCTCTAGTTTCTTGTAGATGAAGCGGATGTCCCTCTCTCCCTCCTCTAGGAGTTCGGGCTTGTAACCCAGCATCATCATGCGCTGTGCTAGGTTGGCCTCCATCTCGTCCCGGCGGAGTCTGGTTATCTCGTCCTCCTCCTCGTTCGGGTACAGCGTGAGTTTCCAGTCGCTGATGCCCATCTCCCTGAGCATGCGTGGGAACAGGATGTCAGTAAACACCTTCTGACCGTACTCCACTGCCCTGTTGGTGACCAGTATCTGCATGCCCTCGTTGTTGAGGCCGCCTGACTTGCCGTTGTCTATCATGAACACTGCACTGACTCCGTAGAAAGCCGCTATCCTGTTCCTCATCTCGTCACGAACAGAGATGTATTGCATCTCCTCTAGGGTATCCATGAACTTGACCCAGTTGACACCGCCTCTACCAGAGGAGGATTCGATGCCGACCTTGGGTACGTAGTGAGGGTCGCGCTCCATCTTCTCATCGACTGTCTTCCAGAAGGACTTCATCGACTCTAGGTTGTCAGTGGTGACGGAGATGATTCCCTTGGGGGTTCTTCTCTTCTGGTACGCCGTATACATGTAGTTGTCCATGGCTGTCAGTGTCATCGCCTGTCTCCACATGGTGTTGACGGGGCTTCTGCCGTACAACTTGGATGGGTTGTACTTCGACACGTGCACCACCTCCCCTTTGAGGTAGTACTGCGTCTTGCCGCTACCTGCTAGGTTGACGTAGTGGACATCCTCCATGGTGCTGCCGCAGACTCTGCAATTCTCCTCCTGACCGGGGTAGGACACCTCCTCCCTGTGGAGTGGACACACCTTGTACCTACCACCCCTGACCCCTCTCTTGTCAGATACTATCCTCATGAAGATGGGGTCTCCTCGTATCAACTCCTTGACCCTAAAGAACTGTATCTCGTTGGTCTCCTCGTCAACGTAATACTCCTTGACCAGTATTAGGAAGGCATCATCCACTATGTCCAAGTCCTTCTCAATCTCATACAGGACGTGCATGAAGGTCTGCTCCATCGAGTTCTCCTGCTTGAGGAGCCAACGGGGGTAGACTACCTCGTCATTGCTAGGGGGCCTGACTTCCGAGTCACAGGAAGGGCAGATGTCCACATCGTGTTGGTACTCCTCACCACAGGTATCGCATCGGAACCTGAACTTCTTCTCCCAGAAGTAACCCCTCCTGAATATCTCCTGTTGTAGTTTGGATAGTACTGTCCTGAGTATCAGGTTCTCATGGGACACAGCATACAGCGCTGGTATGGTGATGCCTTGCGCCATCACTGGCTCTTGTATGCCTGTCGTGTGAAGAGGCATCGAGGGCTGTGGTGTGGTCCTTCTCTTGAACGGGTTCAGCGAATCCAAGAACCTCCTGATTGGACCGTCTTCATCAGCCATTAAGCATCACCCTCCCTGTTGGCGTGACCCATGTCTCGCTTGATTGTTTCCCTCTCTTCGTAATCATGGGACTTGATGAATCGCAGAAGAGAGTTGACGCTGTCCTTCTTGTCGCTCAGATGGGGTAGCACTCCCTCCAGCAGTTTGACTATGTCGTCTTCCGTGAAGAACACTATCCTGTGCGTGTTGGTTGACTTGCTAATCTGTAGCGAGCCGCAACCTATGGCCTTGTGTAGTTCCTCGCAGTGGGCCTTGCCCCTGACACCCTTGGAGACGAAGGTGACTTTCGGCTCGCCTCTCTCTGTTATGGTGACTACACCGTCTGAGTCCAAGAAGTCGGCTGCGTACACCCATGGGTCCTTGATGATTAGACCAGTCTTGTCCATCTTGACGAAGGAGCCCCTCTTGCTACCGGGCACTATGTCGAACTCCTCACCGTACATGCTGAGCAGTTTGCCTAGTTTTGGAGGTGTCATGCTCTTGTGTATGGTTGACTCCTCCATCATCCTCTCCTGTAGCAACCTGCTGGATAAGGAGCCCTCCTTCTCAAGTATGTCTGATGCCTTCTCAAGCGTGTCCCTCTCCTTCTGGGTTAGTCTGGTGATTTGATGTAGGCTGCTCTTCCACATCTGCTTGGCATCAGACTTGCTGGTCATGGCTAGCGTCCAAGCGTTCCTCTCCTCCTCACCCCACACATGCTCGAACTCATCGAGCATCTTGAGAGCGGTGTCTGCGTCCTTCCATTGGTTGCAAGCCTGTATCAGGCTGACCTTCCTGCTCTCTCCGAACTTCCTGAGATTGACCATGTCCTCATCTGATGACAGGCTCTTGATGACATCGAAGTTGCCATCGGACCACGACAGAGACGCTATCGTGGCTTCGGTCTCTAGGGACTTGAGTATCTCGACATCCCTCATGATGAGGTCCACTTCGTGGGCCATCTCCTCGTGCTCTCTCATCTTCTCCAACTTGGATATGAAGTCGTTGGATGAGCAGCCTAAGTGGGTCTCGAACCATCCCTCGCCAGTGTTGGGGAAGGGGTACTTCTTCGGTATGACTGCTTTCATTTGGGTGTCATCCTGCTTGTATACGAAGTCGTCATTCAAGAAAGCGCTACTCCACATTTGTCTCACCTCAGGGTATCAGCCACGAGTCTCCTCCCCCTGTCTTGGAGTCGCCGCTCAACCAGCCATCGAAACCCGGCATATAGTCATCGAGGAGAACGACCGAGCCTTTGAACTCCTTGGATGCCCAGTTAGCGAGGGCGAGGCTCATCGCTAGGTCGTCATGCACACCAACGCTCTCCAGCCTCCCGCTCTTCTGCATGCCGAACCTGTTCAGTTGCTCCATCACCTCGTTGGAGTAAGCCTTGCTCTTCTCGTCACCGTATGGCAATCGGATGTCCCCTTGCTCGAATGCGAGCAGCAGTGACATGAACAGCGATTCCTTGCGTGTGCGGGTGGTCATGAAAATCTTGATTGGCATGTCGGATGCCATCTCCCTCATCTCCTGCTCCAGCATCCTCTGGAAGTTGTTCCCCTCAAGTTCTATGAGTTCCGGTTGGAACTTGTTGTTGAGCATCACCATCATCCTCTTCTGGGCCATCGAGGACATCCCCCTCTCGTGCACGACATGCACTATCTCCTTGTGACTCTCCTCAGGCTTCATCCTCATGACGGTCATGGCAGTGAAGTCTGCGTTCTTGTCCGATGATATGGCTGGGTCGTGCCCTATGAAGTGCTGACCGAATATGCCATCGGGCTCGCCCTCCTCGTTGTAGTGGGTCTCAGCCCTTTCAAGCAGCACCAAGTCGTGGTCTAGGCAGTTCTCCATTATGTCCATGGGGAACATGCTCGCAACATCGTGGATTGGCTCGCACAGGTACTCTCGGCTGAACTGTATCGC
>CEON01005851.1_pt1 | contig 12529 bp, 19 predicted proteins | sample 530291 | NCBI WGS metagenome assembly CEON01 (sample SAMEA2619888, study PRJEB7988) | marine metagenome | biome: marine biome (ENVO:00000447); feature: surface water layer (ENVO:00002042); material: "saline water (ENVO:00002010), including plankton (ENVO:xxxxxxxx)" | depth 5 m
ATAATGGCAGCAGATTTTAATACAATATTACCTAGCGGTGTTTTACCAGACGCGGTAACCATCAATAGTGAAGTACCTACTATCAGAAGCAGGATGATTAGTGGCAGACAATCTGTGAGACAGTTCGGTGGACAAAAGTTTACATTTAAAGTATCTTTGCCGCCATTAACGCATGCAGAATGGCAACCAATATCAGCATTCTTAAACAGTAAGAGAAATGGTTATGCATCATTTACAATATCATTTCCATTTGCTAACAGGGTGCAGACAAGCAGCGTTAAATCACCAGATGATGGTACCCAGTTCACAAGTGGTTCTCATTCAATAGGTACAAGAAGTGGTATATCATTAACAATGAATACTACTCAAGGTGATTCTTCAGCAAGAGCATTGAGAACTGGAGATTTTATTCGTTTTTCAAATCATACAAAAGTATATCAAATTACTGCTGGTAATGAAACATTTTCAAATTCCTCTCCTACAAAAACAATTACAATCGAACCTGGTTTAACAGCAGCTTTAAGCTCAACAACATGTGTTAGTGATGGCGGAAATAGAGAAGTATATTTTACCGTTAGACAAACAAGTGATATAGAGAGTTTTGAAACTGATATTGAAAACATGTTTAGATTTGAATTTGATGTAGAAGAGGTAATTTAATGAGCAGAAGTGTAATTACAGCAGATGACAACATTTGGAAAAGTGATGGCACAGGCGTTATACAACAAGATGGTATAACAATTGCTCATCTATACGAGTTTTACCTAGACACACCAGTATTCACAACAGATTTTGCGCATGATTTAACATATACCAGCGCGACAAGTGGTGGCAGCCAAACATATAGCCAAAGTTTATTCATAACGGGAATGAGTGATGTTGTAGAAACAGCAACATTGCAAGTTGGTAAAATATCTATACAAGTTTCTGGTGCAGATAAAGCAGATATAGAAACAATGTTAAATGATCCAATTGTCAATAAAAGATTAGTAGTATATAGAGCATACATCAATGAAGAAGGTGCATTCGAAAGTGGTAGTCCATATATGTTCTTTGATGGTAATGTAGAATCATATTCTATTAAAGAAAGTCCTAAAGACAGCATAATAACAATCACTGTTGCGACTCATTATGCAAACTTTTTGCAAACTAATGGCAGACAAACTAATCCAAACTCTCAACATTCAAAAGCATATTATAGTAATACATCTCAATATTTTACTGATGACAGAGGCATGGATTTTTCAAGTTCTATGGTTAGAGATATTAAATGGGGTCAAGAGTAATGATGTGGTTTAAGAAACAATTTAACAAATTAGCCAAATGGTGGTTGGACAGACAATCACCGCCTGGAGAGTTTATAGCCTATATAAACGAGCAAGAAGAGCAATTATTGAAAAAACATGGCGGTGCTGGTGTAGAATGGCGAGACACTGGAATAAAAAGTTTCTTCTTTAAAAGGCTTTTTAGAAAAGCAAAAAAATTACTTAAAAAGGCTGTTAAATTAATTACTGCCCCGTTTTCTTGGATTGCTGAAGCGCTTGGTGGTATGTTTACGCCAGACATTCCATCTTATGACTCTGCAGGCTCATATGACGCAACACAACAGGGTATATTGGTCAATAAACAATCAAATGTTGCCGCAATACCTGTTGTATATGGTCGCAGAAAACTTGGTGGTACCAGAGTTTTTATATCCAACAATGGCAGCGGTAGAAATGAATATCTATATGTTGCATTAGTTTTATGTGAAGGTGAAATAGATTCTATGCATGAATTTTATGTCAACGATGAGAAAGTTCCATTAAATGGTGGGTTAACGCATGGTGATGTGAGAGAACCAAGCAGTGGAAGATTTAAAGATAGATTAAAAGTACAAGCATTCATGGGTACAGATAATCAATCAGCATCTTCATTATTAAAAAATGCTCCTGGTTGGGGTGATAGTCATAGATTAAGAGGACTTGCATATTTGGCTTTACGATTTGAATGGAAAAAAGCTACAGAACAAGAATTAAAAGATCAAAAGAACAGTAATCCATATGCTGGAGTACCTGGAGTAAATGTAATCGTAAAAGGTAAAAAGGTATTAACATCATATTCAAGCAAAAGTGTTAGTACAAATACATCTACATATGGCAGCGATTCAACATCATATTCAACTAATCCAGCAGATTGTTTATTAGATTACCTGAGAAATCCAAGATATGGTAAGGGATTGAATGATAACAGAATAGATTTTGCTACATTCCATACTGCTAGAGGTCTATTAGCAACAACACACACATTCGCTGCAGGTAAAACATTACCACTATTAGATTGCAACGCAGTAATAAGAACAGAAGAAACATTATTCAATAATACAAAGATTCTGTTGCAAGCTTGTCGTGGTGTATTGCCATATCAAGAGGGCAAATATAGATTGATTGTAGAAACAGCTATAACTGATCCATCTACATTATTCGAAATAAATGATGATAATATTGTCGGAAGTTTTACAATTGCTGGAGAAGCAAAAGGTTCTCAATATAATTCTGCATCTGTGTCATTTACCAACGAAGATAAAAACTTCGAGACAGACACAGTGCAAAAAACAATAACATCATTTCTAACTGAAGACGGTGGTGAAGTATTGAAAAAAGATTTTGTAGCTGCAGGTATAACAAATCAATATCAGGTAAGAGCATTTGCAGAAAAGGTAATTAAGAAAAGTAGAAGTGGTAAAACAATATCATTTAAAGGTGATCCAGAGTTGGCGATATTGCAGATAGGTGATGTAGTCAAATTTAAACATGGTTATAAAGGTGATGAGAGCACTGCAACTGCGAGTGATTGGATGTTTAACTATGAATATAACAGTACAACAAACAGTTTATTCAGAGTCACAAGTTTAAGACACGGTAATGATGGTCTGATAGATGTCATATTGTCAGAACATAATAATGATATATGGACAATAGAACAAGATCAAGAGATGAAAGATCTTACAGAGGATAATTTACCTACGCCTCCATCTAAAAGTCCACCTGTACCACCACCTGGAAAAACTACAGTTGTGACATTTGATCCATCATATACAATTACAGGATGGAGTGGAGTGTTTACAATTAAAAATATAGATCCAACAGTAGATCTAATAACTGTGACATACGGTTATATTGGGCAAGAACAGTCTTATACATGGAGTTATAATAATGCATATGATCCATGGAAATTATATTTGCATCCGACATCGTTTGCCAACTGGACTAAAATGAGATACAAGGTGTCATTCACGAAAGGTAATACTGTATATCCAGTTGTTGCAGATTGGGTAACTGTAGAAGCTCCAAGTATTTTTAAAAAGTATTATACAACCAACGGCGGAACATTAATATAGGAACTAAATAATATTATGGCAAGTAACGGTACAGTAGATTCAGCAACAGGTTATTATTACGCTTTAGGTAGTGGAACATGGTCTTCATTGACTAGTGGATGGACTGCATTTACATCATGGACTATAAGTCCTCCATTATTGGAATATAACAGCGCGATCATCGATCTAGGAAAAGTTCTTTCGTTCAGACCAGTAATAGATGTATATTGTGATGGAGTTGCCAGAATAGAATTAAAGTATAGCGAAACCAGTTCAGATCTATCATCAGCAACAACCACGGTGGGTAATTTAAGTGCTATGTATAGTTCATTAGGTTATTATGAAAGTGGGTATTCGGATGCATCCTATGAACCCCTGACAGCAAGATATATTAAGATTACAGTGCATGTTAGTAATACTGATGCAGCGGGCACTGAACAGGTAGCTAATCTATATTCATTGAATTATAATTTTGATGATAGATTAACAGAAGAATTTCAGCCAAGAGTTGATACACAACAACTGCAAGGTTTGGCGATATCAGATGGCAGTTTAGTATCTGGTACATTAAACAATGTCACGAAAAGAATTATTGTACCTACAAAGACTTATGGTTTAATAACAACAGTAAATGTACAACAAAATCAGATTGGAGCCAGTGATACATCCTATCATGTAGTACCAGAAATACAATATGACAAAGACAGTACTGGAAGAATATATTATGTTGGTCATGACATGGATAGATGGGATAGATCTCATAGTGATAGTATAATTGATGTCACAATTAGAGGTTTGGGTGAAGTATCAGAATTTGCGAATGGGAGTATTGGATAATGGCATATCAATGGCCTTCAAGCAAGGCATCAACAACACATTTAGATAATGATAGAGATTCTATAGGTAGCGCAAGAGCAGATTTAGAATTAGTAGTTAATAATCAAAATAAGATTATTGATATGTTTAATCTAAACATTACAGAACCTGCTAATGGTAAAATATTAGTATATAACTCAACAAATGATAGATTTGAAATTGGCGACGATTCTACAGGAGCTGCAGGAACTGCAGGTTTACATGATATATGGGTACCAGCACAAGCAATGTATCCAACAGCTGATGGTGGTTGTAGTTCAATAACAACATTAGAAATAAGTGAAGGTGCTCCTGAAATGAGAACTTTAAACTTTGATAAAGATAGTGAAGAATATGCACAGTTTTCAATCGCAATGCCTAAATCATGGGATGAAGGTACCATAACTGCAACATTTTATTGGACAGCAAGTGCTGGCAGTGGAACTGTATCATGGTATTTAGAAGGTGTTTCATTATCTAATGATGATCCTATCAACAGCGCATTTGGAACAGCACAAGGTGTCACTGATACTCTTATTGCAACAAATGATGTACATATAACATCAACAACAAGTGCTATAACCTTAGCAGGAAGTCCAGCAGAAAGTGATATTACATTCTTTCAAATATATCGTCATGTTAGTTCAGATAATTTAAGTGATGATGCAAAATTGATTGGTGTTAAATTACACTACACTACTGATGCGGAGAATGATGCATAATGTCTACTTTTGGTTATCAAATTGCAGGATTTGGAGGAGGAGAAGGTTTTCCATCTGCAATAGATGTAGATGCTATATCTTTTAATCGATCATCATCTTCAAAGATAACATATGCAAATGGTATATTTAAAAATGCATTAAGCAGAATTGAACCCTCTACAAATCATCCATCATCTATGTCAATATCATTTTGGATAAAGCCAGAAACTTTATCAGGTAATTCAAGTTATCCAATATTTTATCATGACAACGGTGGATCAGATCCTACAATAAAATTATATTACAAATATTTTAGTAGTGGTATGTATTTAGAAATATTTTTTGTTGGTAGTACTGACACAGTATCATACTCAACTGGAATTGGATCTATAACTGGTGGAGCATGGAATCATGTTGTATTTAGTTGGTATGAGGGTAATATGACACCACTTATAAATGGTGCAACACTTAGTTTTGGAAGTAGTGGTAGTACATGTAATAATATACCAGATGATGATGATGACACAGTGTTTGGTTATGATGGTAGTAGTTATGGTACATTTGATTTAGCTGAATTTATAGTTAATCAAAACGCATATCATCCACACATGCCAAACACGACTGCAAATAAAGATTTAAGATACTTAATTAGTCAAACATCTAGACCAAACACACCAACAGTGCAACCAACAGATGGTAAACCGGTAGTGCAAGATGTTAATGATAATTTAGTTTATTTAAGTGGAAGTCATACTACATGGAGTCAAAAAGGTACTACAGATTTAGGAACACAAACATTAAGTAATATTACAACAGCAGGAACTAAACCAAGTTTGTAATAATAAATATAGTTATAAGGAGAATTAAATTATGGCATGGCCAACAGATTCAACAGGGGTTACTACAGCTAATTTAGATTCAGCATCAGATAATCCAGCATCAGCAAGAGCTGAAATATATAATGGATTTTTAGAATTACAAAAAGTAATTGATGGCAGAGGACAAGCAAACGGAGTTGCAGCTTTAGATGCTTCTTCATATGTCGCTCAATCACAAATAAATCCAACAATTACAACATCATCAACAGATATTACATTATCACCTAACACTAATATGGTGCAAGTGAATAATTTTCTTAATTTGAATCCAGTTGCATATGCCTCTTTACCAAGTTCTCCAGCAATGGGTGATATAGCATTTTTAACTACTGACGGTGGTGGAGCAACGCAAAATCAGCCTATATATTATAATGGAACAAGATGGAACTACTTTAATAATACTGCTAATGGTGGAACAGACGCAGCAGTAGCCACATCATAGGAGAGTGTTATGGGAAAATATAAAGTATGTAAATGTATTTGCATGTGGTGTGCAATCAAATGGCCATTCAAAAAGTTTTTTGCATGGACTATAAGAGGTTATAAAAAATAATGGTTTGGGCAACTCCAGGAAATATATCTACTACAAATTTAGATTCTAACGAAGATTCACCATCTTTAGCTAGAGCAGATATCAAAACTGCGTTCGATGAACTATCAAACATAGCTAACAACACCAAAGTCAGTTGGACACCTGCATTTGAATTGAGTGCAGGAAGTTTCACAAGTATTTCATATAGCACACAAACAGGAAACTACATCAAAATGGGTGCTATTGTTTTTTATGAATTCAAAGTGGTGTGTACTGCTACAATTGACACGAACAATGGTGCGAACCTAACGGCTTATAATGCTGATTTATTTCTAGGTGGATTGCCAGCCAACCCAAGTTCAGTGCAAACATATCAAGGCAGGGTCACAGAGTCAGCGAACTTTAGTACTTCAGCGGCGGATAGTGATACAAATAGTGATTCAAGTCCAGGTACGATACAGGTTGACACAACAGGCACAAGATTGAAGATAGGTAATAGTTATAGCAGTCATGAAGATTTTTCATCTACATTGAAATTCACAAAAGGTTCAAACTTTACTAATCTTGGTAGCCTACCAAGCGCGGCGGCACAGACCAATATCACATTAGCAGGCAACGGATGGTATATGGTATAATGAATAAAAGAGAACAAGAAAGATTAACCCAAGTAGAAGTAGATACTAAAGCAATTCAAACTGATGTAAGACTTATCCAAAAAGATATATCTGTAATCAAGTCAAATCATTTAAAACATATTGAAGAAGATGTAAAAAAAATAGATATGAGAATGTGGGCAGTATTGTTATTATTAGTTGCATCGCTATTCATTCCATTTGTCAAATCATTATGGTAGAAAAACAAACACCTGAAGAACGATTGGCTTATCTAAAAAATGAAAAAAAATATTTAGAAGCCAGAATAAGAAGATTAAAAGATAAAAACAAAAAAGATCCACGAGATCCTGAATTAGTTGATTGGTATCTCACAGTTGCAGAGGATAATTTAAAAAAAATAAAAAATGAAATCAAGACCTCACTACTACAATCCCGTAAAGTGTAGACCAGATTATTTTGATTGGTTGGTAGAACCGCTCACAGATGATCCGTTCATCCGGAAAAACCTGCAAAATAAGAATAGAACTAGAAAGTCTATATATGGAAATAGAAGAGTATTAGAAGATTATCCATATTTGCTATTCACATCTGGTTTGGTAGATTACACAGTTTGTCCTGGAGAGTATTTGTACATATTCAAACCAATATTTTTAAAGATTGAGTATGGACATATCATTTGTTTCAGAGGCGCTTTAGATAGAAAAATAGCTTATCAGCGATTAGGTGATAAAGTTGTAGCTTATGCTAATGGAAAATTAAAAAGAATAGCGCCGGAGATATAATGACAAAACAACCAACGCTATTCCTTATTCGCTAAACCAGAGCGAATTATTTCAAATATTCATCAATTAGGTGTTTAGGGAGATCTACACCGTCTTCAATCAATATTCTCAATGCTGTTTCAACAATACCATTTCTGGCAGCGATACTAATACCACTGACTTTTGGTGTACTGTTGTTTAATGCATTTTTTTCAGCTTGTCTCTCTTTAAGCTTCTCCAGTATAACTAATGGTTTTTCTACTGCTGGGGCAGTTTTTCCATCAGTTGTAGCTACTGAATTATCGTCTTTTGGCATTACACCATCTTGAATAGCAGTTCTTATCTTGGAATAAGCCTCTTGCTGTTCTGGTATACCACCATTTTCTACTTTAGACATGAAGTCTGCAGGAATATGCATATCTTCTCTAAAGATTTTGTTTAATAACCATACACCTTGTTTTGGTGTTATAGTACCTTTTTGACTTAATCTGCCGTCTATACCTTCAACGATATCATAAGTTATTTGGTTCGATTTGTTAGTAGTTTGTAAGATGTTCTTAACTACTTGTTCTGTATTTTTCATGTTTCGTTTCTCCGTTTCGTTTCGTTAGTTTATTCCATATGTCATAATTAATAGTGCAAATATTACATTTACTGTCATAAAAGCTATTAAGTATTTCATATGTATTATTATACAACATTTTACTCTAAATGTAAACTGTTATTTTTCAAAACCATACTTTTTTTTCAGATCATTTAAGTTTGGATCTGCTTGCATTGGTTTAGAATTCTGTTTCTTTGTTCTTTTGGCATTCTGCATTTTTTCACTCCATTCAGCTCTTGCTTCCTTTGTCCATCTTTTAAGATTTCCATATTTTCGTGATTCCAATACTTTTTTACGCCACTCTGGATTTTTCCAAAGATTCTTTGCAGCTTCAGATTGCTTCTGCTTTTGTTGTTTTAATTTGCCTTTTAGTTCTATAAGCTCTTGCAAAGCTTTATCAATATCATTATTGTCCACTATGTTCTCTCCAAGTTATCAATTTTAAATGTTATTCCCTCATTACCCTTTGCTACAATTTCTTTCACAACAGATAATTTGTATATTTGTTTGTCGTCAAAACCATACTTAGTCTGTAGTATATCTAAGAAAGGTTTAATAAAGTTATCAATATCACTTCTTTTGTTGCTGTAATACACAACCATTGACACTGATAATTTAATTTTTTTACTTATGTTTAATAATGGTAATTTTTCCATCATTACTTTTTCATATTCTCTGTAAGCACCACTCTTCCTCTTTCTTCCAAGCCATGCTTGATTTACACTAAGTGGTTTAACATATACAGTATAACCATCAATTGGTTTAATGTTCTTACCACCTATTTTCTTAGTTCTTTTTGTCATTTAAATGTATCCAATCTCTATTTGGGTGCGATCTGCACCACAATTCACCTGCAGCTTGAGCTTGCGGGTAGTCCTCTTTAAAAAATATATGTGTTGCACCAGTATTGATAATTAATTTCAAGCATGATACACATGGAGCTGTAGTGACATAAACGCTTTTTATTGAGTTTATATCAGGACATTGAGCTATTGCATTTTGTTCTGCATGTACAGCTGCACATTTATCCAAACCTTCACCACTTTTTTCTTTAGCACCAGAACAAGGAACATCTAAGCAATGTGTGACTCCTCTTGGTACTCCATTATATCCTGTCGACATGATGTTTCCAAATATATCTACAATTACGCATCCAACCTTTCTTCTGGCGCAGGTTGCTCTTTGCGAAACAACCTGAGCTATTTGCATATACCAGTCATGCTTGTTCGGTCTCTTATCTTCATGCGCTTTAAAAAACATCATTTATTTTTCTCTTTGTATAATGTTGTACCTGTTGGTTGAAAACCAGCTTCAGGTTTATGATCCTTTATGTGTAATTGTAGAAATTGTGTACATAAGTAATTATTTTCTACTGGATTACCCCTGTCATTTGGTTTACCACACCACCCACATTTAAAGTGACTGGCCAGTGCATCTCTATCCCAGTCTTCTAAGTCTCGTAATGAACGCAAATGTTTTATCAAATGTTCAGTATCTCTAAATGTATATGGATCGAAATCTTGTTGTATAAAGTCAACATCTGTGTCAGCACTATCAAGTACTGCCAATACTCCACTATAATTTCTTTCATATATGTGTCTGCTACCAGCATTCATATGTAATGTGCCTAATTCTAAATTATCCATGCCAAGTTGTTTCAATCTCAACATTATAGATGCAGATACCATTGTAAAGTTAAATGCGTCATATGGCACACCCAACCAACAATCACTGCTTCTCATATTTGCTATTGTATGCAACTTATTGTCTCTGATTATGAATTGAAAGTTTATAGTACAAGGTACATCCTTTGTAGGTCCTGGATTTTCACGCCAGATGTTAATTACTGCTTGTCTGCTATCTCTATCATTTAATAGTGTTTTACATACATACAATGCCTGATCTACAAATTTTGGACCATAAGCACCGAAGAAGGAGATACCATCATCACTGAATTTGCTTATCTGCTTGCTCCATGGACTGACAGTGCTTACCTTATTATCACCATCAAGCATCCATGCAGCTTCAGCAACCATGAATCTGTAGCCCATATTTCTGGCCTTTAGAGTCACAATCGGCTGTTTCATATCTATTTGTATTGTATGATTTATCAACTCCATAGACTTTTGATCACGAGGACTCACCTCTGAACCATTATTCATTACATCTGTCAATAGATTACGCCATACTGTATTCATACAAAGTACTCCTCATCCCAACGCTTACGCCACAAGTCCTCTTCAGCTTCTTCTTGTTGCCATTTAATACTTTTTAGTGAATTTCTCAATTCATCAACATTATTGAATATATTGCTTCTGATGTTCCAATGCAGATCCTCACTATCAGTCTTCTTCTGGTTGCAGAAGTCAATGGCTTCCATAATCAACTGTTCTGCCTTGTCTAATTTGTCGTTTAATGTATCAATCTTCTTCATCTTTGCTCCTCTATGTTTTTTAAGAACTCAGGCAACAGGTCACCATGTTTCTGCCAGTCATATAGATGCCAGTTCATCAGCTTGTGTACACCACCAGATTGCGTCAAGAAATCAACATAATTTTGTGGCATATAATCCAATGTCTTGCCATGCCATAATGCACTGTATCTGTCTATTACACCACTTATATCTGAGAACATTTCTCCATCACTTGCCTTCCTCTCTTTATGTCTTAACACTTGTGTCTCCTTGTCTGGTATGCATAATACATACTGACCACCCAAATCATTGATCTTTTTATAGAATTGATTCTCTGCAGGAGCATAGCTGCAACCCTTTCTGTACTCACTGCCATAGACACATTCGCTTATCCAATGTCTGTCAATTATGACAACTGCCTTCTTACTTAGCGAATATATCGCCTTTGTTAACACCTGTTTATGATGTGATAATACATCCATTCCACTAAAATATGTACTGTGCATATATTCACAATTCTCCTTGCCAAAGAAGTCTATTGTATTATTCGCAAAGGTAGTCTTGCCACTGCAATCAGCACCTTCTAATATCAATAACATGTTAGCCATGATGTTCTCCTACCAAATCAGTTAAATCTGCAGGTCTCCAATCCTTTGGTTTTATAACATCAAACTCTGTTTCTCTCTTGCCCAGATTATCTCGACTTGCTCTGATCTTTGCCATGTTTGCCTCATGGACTCGTCTCCAAGCCTCATCGAAGTTCGCACCACACATCAGTGCAGTACCAATTGCGATGTATGAGACATCTACCAGGGCATCCAATACCTCTGGCCAATCCTTCTTCTGTGCACTGTCTACAAGTTCTCGCAATTCTTCGTACATGTGTTCTATTCTGATCTTCAACTGATCCTCTGGCAGAGGTGTGAATAGTTGTGGGTTTGGTAATCTGTATCTCGTCAAGAAGTCATTTATATCTGATGTGAACTTGCTGGGTGCAGCTTTAAAATGTGTTGCCATCTTTATCTCCTTATAAATTATTATGTATATTCTTATTCTTATTTATCATATTACTCACTATTATATACAATTACAGGGCAAAAGTAAACAAAAAAGTGCACATGGATCAAAATGTGGTTGAAAGGGATGAAAAAACTTGTTTACTTATAAATACAAAGAGATTATAATAGATCATATACATTGCACTAACAATACAAATGCAAATGCGTCCTAGAGATGGTGAATGCAATACCAGGTTGTCTGTAATCCTGATGCAATAAGAAATAGACTGGGTTAGATACAAAGTTGCTCTAAGTCAAACGACATTGCGCGGCAACATTAAAATATAATTGGTTCAGGTGGACAAGCTTCCAAAGTCCAGTATCGCTAATAACCCTGAGTATTCAAAACCAAATACCTGATGAGTTCATGATACCAAATAGTTTGGGAATTATGACTTGGCTGAGCTAGCTGAGTTATGTCCCAAATAAGTTAGATAGAATATAGGTAGCAGCGCAGTAGCAGCAGTATAATAGCGCAATTATAGCGCAGTCAATCTGAACGATTGCACGAAGACGATAGGATAAGGCCTTCGAAGTATTACACAACGCAACTGAAAATATAAAGTATATTACCCCTTCATCTAGGGTTAGATACAACCCTTTTTACACCCCTCTCACTACCCTTCAACTTATCCTGTTATATCGCACAGGGAGGTTTGGTTGTGTATTTTTGAAAATTAACAGCACTCACTAAGATGGCTGTGTTGCAGTGTTATGGTACGCTTGATGACGCTATCCAAAGCGTATTGAAGCGA
>CEON01120147.1_pt1 | contig 12504 bp, 13 predicted proteins | sample 530291 | NCBI WGS metagenome assembly CEON01 (sample SAMEA2619888, study PRJEB7988) | marine metagenome | biome: marine biome (ENVO:00000447); feature: surface water layer (ENVO:00002042); material: "saline water (ENVO:00002010), including plankton (ENVO:xxxxxxxx)" | depth 5 m
TTATCTACCGCAGTGGGTAAAATAGGAAGAGAATCAAGTGTCGTCCAAATTATCGAATTGATCTTGTCAAACCAAGGTTTGCCTACTGCAAAGTCAACGCCCCAAATATCTTGAACTGCTATATAGACGTCAGGTTTCTCCTGCTTTACCACCTCGTCTATTAGATGCGCCCCATAACTCGCCATCCTAGCTTGGCCGGGGTCTTTATTAAGTTGAGCTAGTTGGTTTTGGTCGTCAGGCAAAGTGCCGATCGACTTCCAAGGAGTTCTTTGTAAAGTTGGGGAGGATTTAGCATTGCCACAACAATAACTAACTATTTCGTACTTCCCTGTCTTATGCAGATAAGATAGCAGAGCTTTAGTGTTTCTGCCGAAACCAGTTTTAGCTAAAGCAGAGTCAGATTGATATAGTATTTTTTTCTTCACTAATTGTTTTTGGCCGCTAGGCTTTTAGCAATAGCTTCGTTATTTTCCTTAATCACAGCAGAAGAATAAATACTTAGGGAAGTAAGCAAGAACTGCTTTAGAAACTTTGACTCACCGAAAGTGAAGCTAATTGAGTAGCTTTTCTTTTCTCCATCCTTAGGCATCTTGGTCAAAGTGAAAGCAAACCCTTCCTTCTTATCATCCTTCATTTTAGGTTTAAAAGAAAAAGACGTGTTTTCCTTTGGAGTCTTGTGAAAACTAGAGAACTCTCTACCGCTCTCAATACAATCAATAAAAGAGCCGATCTCAGTAGGAGTAAACTTACAAGCAGAACGAGTCTTGGTGTCGAACTTACCCTTTGAATTTTCAGAATCCCAGCTTAACTGCTTGAGTAACTGAACATAAAAAGACTTGTCGCTAGTATTATAGGAGAAGCTGCAACAACAACCAGAATTCCATTGGTTTGGCTTATAAAAATGAATCATAAACTACGTTTTATTATAATAAAAAACGCAGTTAATTCAAATTTTTCTCATCATTTCTAAGCTGTCCGAGTTTCATATATATTTTAGAGTCTTGGACAGTTACGAAGTCAGCAAATACTCCATCGTCAGACTTCATCCCCTTAACAATTACTATATTCTTTTTCGCTGGAAGTGAGCCACGGTTGTCGGATATACAGTCAGAGATTGCGTCTCGTCTCTTATTTTTAAATAATAAGACATCCATAGTATCGGTCTCATCACCTATCTCGAACTTAACATACTCGTTACCGCTTTTGGAAACTTTTACCCCTGTACAGTCTTTGATTGTGCCTACGAAATAAACTCTCGTTTTCGGTCTGGCAGCTCTGACTTCAGAAACCAATCTTAAATCTGTGTTTCTATTAATAAATATATCTCTAAGAAAAACTCCGTGGGTATATCCTAGCAGCTCATTTTCGTAATACCAGTTGGCAAAAGACTCATTTTTATGATTTATATCATAGATGGTCTTATAAGGCATAAATTTACCTCTGAGAGTTTCGATTCTAGAATCTTTAATATATCTCTTACCTTCATCGTCAACCTTCACTTTCATTTGGTTTAGAACGTTAACTAGATCGTCATTACCCATGTCGGCAAACTTAAGAGCTATAATCCTCTCTCTAGGAGTCAATATTTTCCAAAGCTGACATTCAAGTACGAGCTTGCTTCGGCTATACTTATCTCCCATGTCCAAAGCCCCTGCTTGAATAAGCGCAGATAGAACGCCTAAATTTATACCCGCTTCCGTGGAAGCTTGAAAAACTTGGAACTTGTTAGAAGCGCAGCTCTTAAAATGGCTGAGTTTAGTTAGCGACGAGTTTGAGATGCCCTTTATCGACGACAAGCCAAACCTAATGTTATCTCCTTCGATAGAGAAATCATCTTTTGACTTTAGAATATCCGGACGCAAAAGCTCTACATTGAAATGAACTAGCTCTTTCTGGATTTTAGATATTTCTGCTATTGGGTCTGGCTCAAACTTACTCATCTGTAATAAAGCAAGAAAGAACTCTTTCGGGTAATTAAATTTAAGGTAGACTGTGGCTGCGGCTAAGGCTGCGTAAGCTATCGAATGAGATTTATTAAAAGAATAATTAGCTGAGTCTTCTAAAATTTGCCAAAGGACATCGCCAACTTCTTTATCGAGATTATTCTCCTTTATCTTGTCCTTGATCTTCTTCTTCCACTTCTTAACTTCGTTTACCTTCTTCTTGCCAACGATACGTCGTAGCAGCTCTGCTTCGTCAAGTGTAAACCCGACTTTGTGAGCCATTTTCATCATCTGCTCTTGGTAGAGGCAAACGCCTCCAGTAGTTCCTAAGATGTCGTCAAAGAATGGATGTATGACGTCGTAGCTATCATTATTAGTATAATTAGCATACTGATCAGTGAACTGCATAGCTCCCGGCCTAGCCAAAGCTAATACCGCGCTAAGTTCTTCTAGGCTCTTTGGTTTTACTTTTTTGCAGACTTCGTAGTTTGCTCTAGCTTCAACTTGGAAAATGCCCTGTGGTTGTTTTAGGTCGTAAAGGTTTTGGTAAATGCTTTCGTGGTCTAGGTCTATATCTTCTACTTTTATACCTATAAACTTACAAGCTTGGTCTACAACTGAAACAGTTCTTAAGCCAAGAACGTCAAGTTTCACGTTGAACATCTGAGACCAGTCCATATTATAAGAAGATATTTTCTCCTTATCAGAGTCAAGTTCTATCGGGCAGCTTTTAGTTATTTGGTCGTAGGATAATAGTATAGCGGAAGGGTGAACGCCCTTATTTTTTACTAAACCTTTTATCTTCTGTGCTGTTTTATAAGTCCTTGGATTAGAATCACACCAGTCCCTAAACTCGTTTACTTCTTCGTAGGCCTCAGATATATCTTTTACCTGCCCAAAAACTTTCGGTATCATAGCAGAAACATGATTCATTTCTGTCTCTGATTTATCCTCGACAGTTTTGCCGCACTCCTTCATTACCAGCTTGCCGCTGAGAGTGTTTAGAGTCCTTATTTTAGAAGTCTTGCCTTGAAATTCTTCTTCTAGATATTTGAGAACGTCTTTGCGCCTATAATAGCATACGTCCATATCTATGTCGCACATCAGAGAGCCGTCTAGATAGGTAACTCCGTCAACAACTTTTTTCTTAGCACGAATCTTTGAAACAAACCTCTCGAAGAACAAATCGTATTTGACCGAATCTATTTTAGTAACTCCCAGCAAATACAAAACAAAACTACCAGCGGCCGAGCCACGCCCCAAACCTACTGGAATATCTGAAACATTGCAAAAATGTATTACTTTCCAAACTAAGAGTATATAATCTACGAACCCTAAATCTTTTAATATCTCTAATTCGTAGTATATCCTGTCTACATACTTCTTATGTTTTTCGGTCCCTCGCTTTACATCTAGCTTTTTAAAGCCTTTCTGGCAGAGGGCAATAAGGAAATCGTAGGTATTTTTTACCTTCTCTGGGTTATCTATTAGTTCTAGATAATCCTCTTGGATTTGAAACTTGGGTAATCTAACCCCATGAATATCCAAGCCAAGATTTTTAAAGTTATCAAAACTACTCTTTCTTTTTTCTGGGCCTGCCTCGCTTTTTCTTTGCTGGCTTGGGCGGTTCTGACTTTTGTTCTCCTTTACTGTCTCCATCTTCTTCTAGTATATCCTCTAATCTATCTCTTAAAACCTTTAAAGTCTCTTTACTCTCACGTTCAAATCTGTAGAAAAAATCCAACTTGTCCTGCTTGTCACCTTTTCTAAGAATTACTATAGCGTAATCTACATCAGCTTCTTCTGAAAGCTTCTCAATTAAATCGTATGCAAAGTCCATGCTGGGCATACATTTATTATACTCTTAAATTTTGCTCATTTCTAATTTTAATTTTCTCCAAACTTTTAAATTTAGTTCTAAATCGTTTATTGCGTCATGCAGGGTCGCATAGTTGTGTTCGATATTATAGTATTTACCCAGCTCAGAAAGAGACGCTCTTACGCCTTTTACCCTGTGACTTAATAGTCTGTATTGATACTCAAAAAAGTTTTCTTCCTGTTTTTTGAAGTAATGCTCTGACCTAACTCCTCTGCCAACTGACAGGGTGTCTATGCACTTTTTAAACAAGTGATTGTAAGGTTTGCCATGCATCTTGCACCAATCTCTAATGAGGTACATATCGAATCCCAATATGTTGTGTCCTACTATATAATCGCAGTTGTCTAGCCATTCGTAAACGGTAGGAAATATTTCCGACTCATCTCTGGCTAGTTTATTAAACTTCTTTTTATCAAACCGAGTAATTCTAGCCGCCTCTTCAGAGATGCTTAGGTCACAGTCCCATTTGACCATCTCGTCGAACTTATCAACGATTCTGTCCTTGTTGACGACTTTAATCATACCAACCTGCCAAGGCCGGTTATTATAGAAGTTTAAGTTTACATTGAAAGTCTCCAAGTCCATGAAAACTAACTCCTGTTTAAAATCGTTCTTGAAAAAGTTGTTATCCATTTAATTGACTCACTGGTAGATTATAACAATCAGCTTTAAAGTAAAAGCTTTTAGTGCGAGGTGACTCTGGGTCGTAATCGCCCTCTTTGTAAAACTTGGCTTTCTGATAAAATGTAGCTTTATCTATTTTACCAAGATACCAAGCGTAGCTCAAGTCCTTCATTACGCTAACGAAAACATACTCGTCGCAATCTTGGTTAGGGTTAAAATCTGCCACCGTGCAGTTGTAGTTTAGACGAGGAGGGACAGTTCTCTCTTTAGTCTTTACATCAACAGTAAAATGGCCGGAGCAAGGGTTATGATACACTAAGTCGTAATCGTAGGTGTCCTTTATTTCGCCGCCCAGAACGTACTTGGCAACTTCTTCGCCAATATAGGCCACTAATGCACCTTCACCTTTTCTAATGGAGTTATTAAGAAGGGGTAGCTTGTCCGCCCTTACTTGCGCCCTGTCGATTACTTGTTGTGATAGTTTAAACGGTCTCATACCAACTCTCAAAACTAAATTCGTTTGAACACATATGGTCGAAGTTAGGTTTGGCTAAAGTTCTTTTTGCTCTGCCGGGGGCGGAATCAGAGATACATCTAAAAGTAAGATAGGCTGGGAAGTCCTTCTTATTCTTATAGTAAATACTCTTAACCTCTTTAGTTTCGTACTTATCTTTACAGTAGGATAAAACGTGCTCCCTCAAACAATCATCAAAAGGCAGGTCGTTACTTTCTAATAAAAAAACAGGATTTAATCTAGAAAAATCCGGTATAATATTACTCATTCTAAATTTGTTCTTATGTATAAATGAATCGTAAAATGGGACGGCATACAATAAATCCTTATCATCCCAAAACTTATCTAAAGATTTATAATCAATCCTAGGTACATAATAAAAGCCTTCAGTGGAAGCGGTCGAAGATATATCTAGAAGTCTCTCATAGCCAGCTTTATTCTTGCAAAACAATATACATTTAGATTCTAAATAGTCGCTACTCTTATCTTTAAAGTTTATATCCTCGCAGATACTTAGACGAAGACCAAACCTCAACTGCATCTTAGCTTCTTTAGCGTTATGATAAGCCTCCATGAAGCCTGTCATGCTGTCGTCAACTAAATAAAAGCTATCGAGCTTAGCTTGTGAACATATGTCTATTATCGAGTCAGGCCCAGACTCATCAGACGAACCCAATGAGTTTAGAGTAAGTATTGATTTACCTATGCTATAGTGGGACTTGAATAGAGGGGTAACCTCGTTCATAAGGCGAATTGTACTAGAGTTCTGCCCGCGTGTCAAGAAAAAATATCTAAGTATTCGTCGCTACCAGCGTGCCTTGGGCAACCTTCATATTTTTCTTTTACTATCTTCTGACTTTTTTCCTTTATAGCTTCCAACTCTTCCTTCTTAAAACTGGAACTTATTTGATTCCCGTCTTTATCTTTTAAAGAATAGTAGTCGTAAGCATCAATGTAAGGGCAGCGCCATTTACCTACTTTGCACATCCAAGAATTCTTTTTGGTATCAGCGGCGTAATTGCATTTAGCGTCGTCTTCTGTATAATTATTTATCTTATGAAAAGCGTAAGATAAATAATACTCGAACCCCTTTAATTGCTCTTCTGTAAATTCAACTTGTTGAACAGGGCTTTTAGGAAATCTTAAAAATAAAAATTCTGCGGTAGGCTTAAACCCCGGCCAATGTTTTTTAGCGGCCAAAGTGTAGGTCATGGCTTGAACGTTTGAATGGAGTTCCTCGCCTCTAAATTTATATTTGCTACTTTTATAGTCTACAATTTTTACTTTTTTACCACGTTTATAAACTATAGGTTTATCAATGAAGCCTCTTATTTTGTAAGGAGGATCTTCTCTTTCCAGCAGAAACTCTAGCTCTGGATTGTCGACCTTACCGCCCCATCCAAAGAAGTCATACTTTAAGCCGACCATAATCATATCCCAAACCAACTCCGTATTCTCTTCGTTAGTCATGGGCAAATCGGAAGACTTCTCCATTTGACGTAGATGTTTCATTACGAGCCTTACGATAGCGGGGCTTCCGTCAATGGTGTTAGCCTTGATTATGGCATCATAGTGCTTCTTGTGCTTTTTCTTCACAAGCATTTCAAAAACTAAATGGCACACAGTACCTCGCTGTGCGCCTTCATTTTGCTTTTGAGGGAGTTTTAAGTGATAATTGCACCAATAAGACCAAGAGCAAGTCTCTAACGTCTTAAGCCTCGATGCGGAAAGGACTCTTTCTTTTATTTGTTTCGCCATTCTAAAATTTCTTTTTTATTCATGCAACCAAAGTCGTTTTTACAAGGTAGTTTTACTGTAACTGATTGGTCGTCAAAATGTTTAACTAGTAACTTCCTCATGCCGTAGGCAGCTTTATTACCTGCTTGCCCTTGCTCATCATTATTGAGGGCTACGACTATTCTGTCAGGGTCAAGCTTTAAAATGCAAGCTAATAAGTGAGAGCTGAGCCTTAAACCAAAGGTGACAACTACGTTCTTGATACCAGCCTCCCACAAAGCTAACATATCGCCAATACTTTCTACGAGTATAACTTCTTTCTTATCTTTTATCAAATTATAATTATAAGCAAGAGGATAGCCCCATTTAGAAGTCGGGCCTTTGTGCTTCCATTTTATAGGGCTTTTATTCGTGGTATCTCTAGCTGTAGCTCCTATTAAAGTATCCCTGCTGTTAAAGATGGGAAACACATATCTGCCGTAAAACTCTCCTTGAGTAGCTTTCCCTCCATTAAATATAGAGAGTGTTTCGGGACTTATTCCTCTGCCTCCCCAATAAGAATAGTCTTCTACTAAGTTAGAGATAATTTCTTTAGAGAGGGCTTTGACGTGCTCTAGCTTGGCTTCTTCTCTCTTGGGTTTAACAAATTTATACTTTGTAAGTATGATGTCTCTGGCCTGATCTATATTTGAAAGGCCGAGTGTCATTCTTACTAATTCTTCGAATGGGCCAGACTTGCACTCTTTAAAATCAGTCCACCATCCAGTATCCTTATAAACTCTTAAAACAGAATTATTGTCAGAGTCACGATACAAAGGAGACATTCTAAACTCTCTGCCGTGATCTTGGAGCCTGTACCCCAAATCTATCAAAACATCTCTTATGTCAGCCATTAGTTGATATTAGTGTCTCCGTCTCCCGCTAACCTTTGCTCCGATATATCAAATCTTTGCCGAATATTATCTACTACATTATGAAGCGAGCCTCTACTTTGCACTGAAAAATTGTTTACCTCGAAGTTCAAATAGTTTTGGACCCATTCCTCTCTATGTACTTCTGTTTGATTGTGCTCTTCTATAATTGGCCTACGAATTAAATCTATATGACCAGCAGCATCCCGTCCTTGGTATCTGGTTTTAATTGGAAGTAGTTTGTGCGTACCAAACATCTCCCCATCCATAGCTATTTCATCCGTAGTTTTCCTACGAAATATTCCAACGAAACTTGCGAACCACTGAAGCCTGTCAGAGAGAGATATAGCCGAGCTATCATCTACTAAAGTTCTACTACTTCTATTATGACTCTCTCCGGTTCTGTTCATCTGCATAGCTGTAATAATTGGCGCAGATAATTCTTCTGAAATTCTTTTGAGCTTATCTATTTTTTCTCCAATAGCTTGATGTTCTGCCCAGTTCCTGTCTACTTTTTCGCCTGTTAACTTAACATAGTCGTAGGCTATGACACAAGGATTGCCTCTGCCGACATGCTGCATATGCCAACGTCTGATTATAGAGCAAACTTCATCAACTGTTTTATTTCTAACATGATAATGGAAATATTGATGGTTATCATACTTGCCTTTAAAGTTCTCTTGATAGTCTCTCACCCTAGCATACATTTCCTCATTCTTTCTCCAGTTTCCTGTTTCAAGATACCAAAGAGGCACTTGGGTCTGCGCCGCTGCCATGCGAAATTTTATTTCTTTCGTAGACATCTCAGTATCTAGAACTAGGGCTGGGACATTATTTGCTAAAGAGGTGTTAAGACAAATATCGTTTATAAAAGTTGTTTTGCCTTGAGCTGGTCTTGAAACTATTGCGTATATGTTTCCCTCTCTCAAGCCACCAAATAAACGATTGAACTCTGGGTAAGGAGTTAGTAATCCTGACTCATCAGAAGGATTCTTCCCTGACTCTTCTACTTCGTCAAGAAAGCTATCTAATATATTTTCGGGATTGTCATCTAACTCGTAAGAAAGTATTTTTTCTGAATATATAGAATCTGACTTAGAAATTATATCGTCGACAGAATCATCGCCGCAATTATTGACATAGCTCTGTATTTTATCTGCGGTATCTTCAATGTCTCTTCTAATTCTATATTTTATTAAAGTCTTAGCGTAACCAACTATAGAACTAGCTTTTGGCGCGCTAAGAAGTATAGCTTCTAAATACTCATGTATACCAACGCCATCCTTAGCGGTGATTCCTATGTTGATAATCTTATCGGAGATAAGAACTTTATCGATGCTTTCGCCGGAGATATAAGAATTTCTTATTACGGAATATATAGACTGATGAACTTCATTGTAGAAATCTGCTATAGTTAAATAAGAATCTACCTCTGCTAAAACATCTGGATGTTGGAGAAGTCCGCCTAGAACGTACTTCTCTATCCTAACTGAATATAGAGACATTTATTATTTGTATTTTCTGTCTACTTCAAAGAAATAATCGAACAGGTTTTCTGGAGCCTGCAATCCGCCAATAGCAGTATATACAGCGAGACCTTGCTTCGCCCCAGTGTAGATGCCACGATGAACAGTAGAGCCGCCTCCCATCATTCTGCTGAGTTGCTCGAACCCGTGTTCTAAGCTAGACTGAGGTATATTGTCAAGAGAGTTTTTATCCCCAATAATGACACAAGCCGCAACGTTTCCTGTCGAAGCGTCAACGCCAGCTAAGATATTCTTTCTTAGATTATCCCTAACCGCATAAGATATCCCTGTCTCGCTGGTGTCCTTAATCGGGGTTGCTCCGAACATAATGATACCAGAAGAAAAAATAGTATCTAAATCCGCCTTGTCGAAAGTAGTATAGGCAGATTCTTTAGCTGATATCTTATTAAACAAGTGGAAGATAGAACAGATGCTATTATTTGCTGTGCTCCAGAACTGATTTACAGATAGCTTAGGATATAGCTGCTTAATCTTCTCATTGTCAAGTATTACTAAAGGCGAAAGCACACCAGCCTTCTGAGCATCAATGACTTTCGTAATTGTTTTCTTTGAATTGTCTTGAACCTTGATGCCTTCCGCTCTGGTAGGTAAAGCTAGAACGCATCCTACTTTGGCGTCGGTGTCTTTAGTTTCTTTACCTAATGACTGATTAAGGTCGTGACAAATATCAATAACTCTAGCTACACCACCAGCGCCAGTGCCGCCACCAGCTCCAGCGCAAACTAGAACTCTTTCGTAGCTTGTACCAAAAGTTCTTTTTAGAAAATCTAAAATATCCTCGTAGCGAGTGCGGAACACTTCGTCTGCTGCGTCGGGATTCTTGCCAGCACCTCCATCGCCAATCAGAAGTTTATTCTGCTCTGGCACATTAATCAAAGAGAGATCTTGCTTAGCTGTGTTAATGATACCAACTCTTCGGTAACCTAAATTCCAGAAAGACTCCGCTAATCTTGAGCCTCCTTGGCCAACGCCAACAATAGCAAAGTTAAACGCAGCATCTTCGAAAGTATCCTTAATAGCGTCCTCTATAGGCTCATCATCCGGCAAAGGAATATCCGGCAAATCAATACCTAGATCATCTACTCCTAAAGCTTCTACTGGAGCGAGAGCTTCTGGCGCTGCTGGCTCTACTGATTCTACTGGCTCAGGAGCTTCTCCCGCGCTTAAAGAAGCTGGAGGTTCGAATCCCGGCAACGGGGTAGTAGGCGGCTCTTCTTTTTTAGGGTAGTAATCTGAAATGTTTGTATCACTCATCTTCGTAATCTTCCTCGTCTTCTCTATTAGTTTCTATTCTTGAAGTAATATTGTCTAAAAAACTTTCTTTAGAAATCTCTTCCATGGCCTCGGACCAATTTTTTATAAAGTATTGAAGAGACATGGCATTTAAATCATCAGATATTTGTGCATGTACCTGTGGCTTTGCCTGCTCATCGAAACTAAATAATACGTATCCTCCGTAGGACATCTCGCTGATGTTATCTAGTACCTTTTGCGGCATACTTCCGTACTGTACTTCTTTACTCATCATAATATTATTACACTTAGTATTAAATATCTACTCCGAAAGTATCGAAAATGTAAGATCTACTTAGATTTTTGATATCTTTAGTTTCTATTTCCAAAACGTTAAAGTCATTCAACTCTAGCCAGTTTATTTTTTTCATATCTCTTTTTATGGAAGCTAGGTACTTGTCTCTAGACCCTCCATGGAAAAATTTATTGTATTGATTATGTTGATCACCTTGGACTTCTACCGCTATCTTGCGAGTAAAATTCACCAAATCAACTTTCATTCTAGTTCCAAACACAGGAAATTCCTCGTAGCAAATATGGTTTACCCAGTAGTCCTTAAAAAAGTTTTTGACTTCGAATTGTATTTTAGATCTACAAGACTTTTCCCAGTCCACTTTATACTTAGTCACGTTCTTGCTGACTAACTTTCCGTTTATGTTAAGTAGTCTCACTAGCCCAAAGTAAGTGTCTCTTTTAGTTTAGAGAACAAGTATTCTGTAAGGTCTGGATTTTCTTCAAGATAAGCAGTAAAAGCATCCTCGCCTTGAATCTTTTGAGGGATTTCAAGATTGTTATCTTTTAGCTCCTTGATTAATTTTTCATTAACCGTCACCCAAGACCCAGCCTTTTCAACGAAGCCCCATTTAACCAAAGAATCGAACACCTCGTACTCAATCCAAACACTTTTGCCGCCTGTCCTGCCATACCTAATAGGGTATCTAATTTCTGCGCCGGTTGTCTCATTAGGCGTTTTCTTGAATATAATTTTACACCAATGGCCGTCAGGATTTCCGTCTTTAGAAGCCTTGGATGTTATTTGATCAGCCTTGTGACGTTTCTGAAATTCGAATATCCAATCGGAGAAGTGAAGCAAGGCATTGCCTCCTGTGGCGTTTGTAAGCTTCGGGTCGCCCTTATCATAAGGGTTAACACTTACCGTACTCCTAACCTGAGAAATCATAAAACAGATGTGACCTCTGGTGCTAATCGGTAGTGCCATTCTTTTAAGGAAGTTAGAACTTAAAACTGCGCCTCCTGCAACCTTGGTAGATTCTGCGTAAGAACGATCGATATCTCCAGATGGAATCAAAGAGTCCATCGAGTCTATGATAAAAAAATATTTTCTCTCAGTAGGGTTATCTTTAATTAGATTTGTGATGAACCCAATAACTGTCTCAAAGATATTGGACTTAAAAACAAACCATTTATCCTCAGAAGTGTCAACGCCTGACCTTTCTATCATTTCTGGTGAGAGTCTGCCTTCAGACTTCACGTAGATAACCATAGAGTTGTCTACTTCATCTTGGAAGTTTTTGGCGAAAGATAAAGAGCAAGAAGTTTTTCCGCCCTCAGAAATACCGCTGGCTCGAATTATCGAAGGCCTCAAACCTCCAGCCATTGCTATGTCTAAAAGCAAACTACCACTAGAAACTGTATAGTTAGCTTCTGTTTCAAAGTTGTAATGTTCATGTTTGTGGTCTTGTAGGTATTGCTTAATTTGGCCTACTGGGTCTAACGTATCACTTTTTCTTTTTGCTGCCATCTCTTAAAAAATCTAATAAATTTTTCTTTGTTTTTATCTTCTTAGCTCGTCCGAACTTACGACTTTCTACATCATAGCTCTTTTCTGGAGTCAAGTCAAGCTTATATTTGTGCCACTCAGAGACCAAGTAACGCTTGCCGTTTGGAGAAAGAAACCAAATTAATGATTCTAGCTTGTCGAACGGTATTGAAGCCCTAAACCAAAACTTTTTGTCTGGGTAAGCTTTAAGAAGCTTTTTCGCCGTAGATATTTCTCTTTTCGTAGCCTCTCTATCCGACCAGATAGTTTTAGAAT
>CEON01024314.1_pt1 | contig 12476 bp, 10 predicted proteins | sample 530291 | NCBI WGS metagenome assembly CEON01 (sample SAMEA2619888, study PRJEB7988) | marine metagenome | biome: marine biome (ENVO:00000447); feature: surface water layer (ENVO:00002042); material: "saline water (ENVO:00002010), including plankton (ENVO:xxxxxxxx)" | depth 5 m
AAAAAAAATTCCGTAATTTTTGCGTATTCCCTTTATTAAGGGTGTATATATACAGAATAAATTTTGAACTTGAATTTTATAAATTGTTGTTAGGATATTTTTAGGATATGCACATAACAAGTGTAAAACAAATGTATTGCTAAGTTAGGGGTTTGAAAATAAAGATTTACGAAAAAGTTGGAAGTTTGAAGGGTTGTTTAAGTGTTTATAGAACCCTTATATATAAATATAAAAACATAGATAAGGATATGGTCGTATATAATACAAAAATAAATTTTAAATCCAATTTTATATTTATTTCTAATATTTTCGTTAAAGGTATATTGGGAATATTTATATTTGTACAAAATATATTATTATGAATAATAAGGAAAAGGAAGAATTAAGGAGAAGGTTAAGGTTAGATTCTGATATTAATGATATGGAAAGGAACATCAAAGAAAATATGAAAGGGGAAAAGATTAAATCTCCAAAATCTAACAAAAGAACTTTACCTCCAGTAACCGATGAAATTAAAAACATCAAACCTACAAGGGGAAAAGCTAAAACAACAGCAATGAGTAGAAACGCTTTAGCTTGGGCTTTGGAAGGTCATTCAACAAAAATCAAAATGGCTTTAGAAGCTTTGTTTGATAAAGACCCTGAAGCTTATATAAATGCGGTAGCTAAACTAATGAACTACACAGTACCAAAACTTTCCTCATCTGAGATTACGGATAATACATCAAAAAGAATTAAAGTTGATTTTAATGAAGATATATCTGTAGAAGAATTAAGAAAAAGGTTAGATGAATACAACGATTAAAGACGACCCTATAAAATTTGCTATTGAGCAGAAATTATGTGAAATGTCGTTTTATGATTTTTTTAAGTTAAGTTGGAAAATAGTAGAACCATCAGTGCCTCTATCAACTAACTGGCATCATAAATATTTATGTAACTTATTACAGGAAGAGGCTGAAAGAATAATTGAAGGTAGACCAAAAACAAAGGACATAGTTATTAATGTACCCTTCAGAAGCACGAAGTCATTAATTACTACTGTTCTTTTTCCTGTATGGTGTTGGATAAGAGACCCTAAATTAAGATTTATTACGGCTTCTTATTCTGCGGAACTATCTATAGAACACGCAACAAAAAGTAGAGATGTTATACAAAGTGATTGGTTTAAAGAAAGGTGGGGAGAAATATTTAATATCAAAAAAGACCAGAACTTAAAAGCTAGATACGAAAATAATTTTTTGGGAATGAGACGGGCTACTTCTGTAGGGGGAACGATTACGGGACAAGGAGCAGATTTTCTCATTATAGACGACCCCGTTTCCCCAAAGAACGCTGCGTCTGAAGTGGAAAGGGAAAATGCTAATGAATGGTATCGTACAACATTTTACTCAAGATTAAATAATCCATTAACGGGGGTTCGTATAATCATTATGCAAAGAATACATGAAAACGACCTCAGCGGATATTTAGTAGGGGGGTTAAATACAAGAATGAAATATAGACATATCTGCATACCCGCAGAAAAATCTATAGACATAAAACCTAAATCTTTAGAAAGTTACTACACAGAAGATGGTTTATTTTGGAAAGATAGGTTTAGTAAAGAGATTTTACAAGATTACAAAGAAGCTTTAGGAAGTTATGGATATGCTGGACAACTTATGCAGACACCTACACCACTAAACAGTGGTATGATTAGAGCGGATTGGTTAAAAATAGATGAGCATAAAAAATATAATGAAAATTCTGTAGTGAATTTTATAATTGACCCCGCATACACAGCAAATCAAAAAAATGACCCATCAGCTTTACTAGCTTATGTTTTTGTAGAAAACAAATGGCAAATTATATCTTGTGTAAATGTACATAAGGACTTTCCTGACTTAGTTAGGTTTATACCTCAATGGGTACAAAAAAACGGATATACAAATAGTAGTAGAATTTATGTAGAACCAAAAGCTTCAGGTAAATCTATAGTTCAAACATTACAAAGAGAAACAGGATTAAATATTAGAGAAGATAAACCACCAACAAAAGATAAGGTAGCTAGAGTACAAGATATATCTGCAACTTTAGAAAGTGGAAGAGTTAGTTTGTTAAAAGGAGAATGGAACGAAGAATTTATACAACAATGTGTTAAATTTCCATCTGCAAGACATGATGACATGGTTGATTGTTTAGTTATGGCTGTAAACAAGGAAATTTGGTCAAATACAGGTAAAATTGTTTACTTTGAGTAGTTTTCTAATTTTTTCGTAGTTTGTATTTTGTAAAATGTTAATTTTGTAAAAAAATTGTATATTATGACTGAAATTATGTGTGATAACGCAAATCATAAGGTAATTTTGAATAAATACCTGAGATATGTAAAATCAGTCATATATTACGCTACTGAAGATGAAACTATCGGTAAATTCAGTGATTTTAATGATATTATAGAAACAATTATTGATTATTCTAACGAATTTGCTGAAGATGCTAAAAAAGACACAAAACATATATACGAATGGAGATATATGTTGCCTAATTTAGTGTTGTTTACAAGTATAGGATTTCTTTCAGGTATTAATAGTAGAGGAATGAAAAGTCAAATAGAAACACTTAAAAAAAGTTTGACTATAAAAACATCAGATTTAATAGGACAAATATCTGACATTTATGAAGAAGAACAATTAACAGAAACTTATTATAAAGAATTTGAAATTAAAATAACAAAATAAATGGTTACATTAGATATTGATGGTAAAAAATATGATGTCCCTACAGATTGGAAGGACATAACTCTTGAATATTGGTGTGGTTGGTATGCTATTATACTAAAACATCAAGAAATGCATAAATCTAGGTTAAAAGAAGGGGAGTTTGATGAAAACAAACCTTTAGAAAAGATAACATCTACAGAAATGTTAAGTTTAAACAAAGAAATATTCCAATATATTACTAAAATAGATGATGAAACCTTAAAAAGGTGTGATTTAGACAGTATAAGCGCAGCTATGGAGTTTATAGCTAAGGTAACTGAAGAATACAAGCCTAAAGGTTTAAAAAGTTTTATTTTTGAAGAAGAAGAGTATTTTTTCCCACAGGAAGCTATGTATGATAATACTTTTGGAGATTATATAGAAGCAACACAATTAGACATGACTATAGAGCACATGAAACATGGCTCTTTTGATGTTTTACCTGAACAGATGGCTATTTTGTGTAGAAAAATAGGAGAAAAGTATGATGATAAAGAAATACCCAAAAAGACAGAGAGATTTAAAAAACTCACAATGGATATAGTTTGGGAGTTCAGTTTTTTTTTAAGCATACAAAATCTAAAATTGAGAAATCATTTCCAAATGTTTACGGGGGGAACAAAAGTAGAACAGGTGGTGTAGATACAAGAAGTTTGTATAAAAAATATATACAACCCTATGGTTGGTTAAATTCTTTATACAGTTTATCAAAAGATGGTGTTTTTGATGTAAGTGGCAAGAATAGTATTGACTCTGTGAAAAACACTAATTTATATAAGGTTTTAACTTATTTAAGTTGGAAAACAGCGCAGGCAGATTACGAAGCGGATGTTTCTGACAAAATAAGAAACCCAAATAAAATAATGTAATGAAAGAAAAAGAAAAAAGTGAATTAACAAAATATTTAGATTTATTAGAAAAACAAGAATTACAAAACGGTATGTTGGGTAAATTAAGTTTTCTAAGAAAAAAATATAATAAAAAAAAGAATAAAAAATTATGGCTATCACAAGATTACACGAATTTATAGAAGTAGCTGAAACTAATTGGACATACGGAGACTTTTTATTTGGTTATGAAGGAGAGGTAAATCAAGACCATAATATTCTTTACCCTCTTTTAGTAATGACCCCACCATCTTCAAGAATACCTGATATTTACAGGGGATATGAACATTATGATGTAGAATTACAATTTTACAATAGTTTTACAAAAGCAGCTAAAGACGCTGTTACATTACAACAAAGATGGGATAATTTACAAGACTTAGCTTTAGAATGGTTAGATAGGGTTTTAATAAATTATAGTGGAGGTATTATAACAAGCCCACAAACAACAAATCCTACACCAACACAAGTTTATATAGATAAAGAAACATTAGTTATAGATAGAGATAAAGACAGTAAAAACGATAGATTAATAAAGCTTACAATGTCTTTTGACATGAGAATGTTTACTAAGTGCTTTACTAAAACGGGTAAATTAGCTTATCCTGATAATTTTGAAGGTTTAGTACAGTGGTTAAGAGCTGATAGTGGTGTAACATGGGATATACCAACTAAACAGGTTACCACATGGAAAGATTATTCTCCAATAGTTGCTCCCGCTACAAGTACAAGAGACTTTACACAAGCATCAAGTTCTAAAAAACCACTAAGATACAACTATGATGGGGCTGAAGATAAAACAAGAATACAATTTGATGGTAGTGATGACCAAATGGCGTATGTCTCAGCTACACCAACACTAACTTGCAACATAAATAATGCGTTTACAATATTTGTAATACAAAAAACAAATGAAAGTACAGGTGGCACTAATATTGGAGCTTTATATTCAGTTGTTGGAGATAGTAATAGTGAAATATTTGTTGGATATAGAGGAGATTTAAACTATATAATAACAAAAGACACTAACGGATTAGAGATGGGTCATGGTTTAGGAAATGCTCAAGGATTTCAAATAATGTGTACAAGGTTTAAATATGAAGGAGGCACAGCTACCGCTACAAGTAGAATTAACGAAGGAAGTGCGTCAACAACTACAAGTGCGGAATGGCAAGGAGATACATCTTTTACAACAAAAGTAGCAACTTTAGGACACAAAACAGGAGTTACTAATAGGAAATATAAAGGAGAGGCTTGTGAGTTAATTATATACAATCAGTTTTTGACAGTAGCTGAAGAAACAACAATTAGAAATTATTTAAATACAAAATATAAAATATATTAATTATGAGTATAGCGTTAAATGGAGGCTCGTCAGCTGTAGCAATATTAAAAGCACCAAGAAATGTATCAGTTCAAGATAACCAAGGCTACAGTACTCTTGGTAATCGTAATTTAGTAAGCTGTAATAGTCCTATAATTTTTCAAATAGCTTGGGGTAGGTCTATATCTAGAATCACTAATTTAATGACAGAAGATGAGTACATACAAGGAGATTTAGTCAATGTGTTGTTTGAAATCTATATGGGTTTAGAGGAAAGTGTTTCAAGTAGTGCTGTTGGAAACATGAATAAAATAGCTACTTTAAGAGTGTCAAGAGATATACCAGTTATTGGAGCTGAAGGTATAGGGCCTATGTACGGCAATTTTAATGATAATCATGCTTATCACACATTTACAACTGACATCGCTCCTGTTGTTAGAGATTATTTATCATACACTTTAGTACCTATATTAAAAGGAGCGCCTTCTTCTATTTATGGAATGAGCTCTAACTATAACACTAATTTAGATTGGAGTTACGCAAGTTTACAGGGTTCTACTAGAAGAATTGATGTTAGAATAAGATACGAAGTAAGAGCTAATAATGATGATAGAACACTTGTTCAATCTACTACTAATGGGCCTTCTATAAACAATTTTAATATAATAAACTCAGTAGAACAATATGATGAAAGGACAGATGACTTGTTAGATAAATATTATAAATGGGACGCTAATGAGTCTACAGTTTATAGATACTTAAGCAATTGTCCTAATGGCAACACTGGTCATACAGCAATTTACGGAAGTGATGATATTTATAGAAAACCTATAAGGTTAGAAGATGAAGCGGAGTGGTTAAGTTGGTTTCAAGATGAATTTACTATAGATGGTAGTAATAATTATGATATGACGGATTTTTATATTAGGATAACTACAACAGAATCAGACGGCTCAAGTAATACAGTTAACTTAAGAAACATACAAGAAACATTAGGAAATTCAGGTGGTAGTTATACATCAGGTAGTTTTTTTAGTTCTAGCTCTGGTAATGACAAGTGGAAAACATTAAATACTACAAATCAGGAAAGAAGATTTCCAAGAGCTTATTTGACGCAGAATGTTTCTCCAGCTTTTATAAACACAGTTACAGCTGGTACTATTACAACAGATACTATAGAATATACAGCCCAATTAGTTGTAGTTGGTGGACATATAGGAACACATTTTAGAGGAGAAAAAAGAACTTATGTCTTAGACCATGAAGAAGTTAGAGGTGGCGGCGTATATCCTTTTGTAAGATTTCACTGGTTGAATAGAAAAGGTGGTATTGACAGTTTTACATTTAAGAGAAATGTTACTGAAAGTATAAGTGTAAATAAAACATTTTTTGAAAGGGCTGGAGCAAACCAACAATATAGACAGGAGTATGATGTAAATGGAGATTACGGGTACGCTGCAGGTACGGGAGTACACAATCAGGCGGGAGCTAGAATGCATCAAGATACTTTAGGTGGAGATAATTACAAACCATCTGTTTCAACTTTTAAAATTGACGCTCTTAGAACTAATACTGTTTTTAGTGAACCAATGAACGATATTGAAGCTAGGTGGATAGAAGAATTATTTACATCTCCAAATGTTTGGATAGAGTTAAAAAACGATAACTCTATAAGAGCTAAAGCTATTAATCCTACATCACATCCATCAGAAAAAGATTATTTTCCAGTAACTATAAATAATACTAATTTTGATATAGTAAATGAAGATGAAGGTTTAGTAAGGGTAAATATTGAGTACACACACTCTAATAAAATAAACACACAAAGAGGATAGAATGTCAGATAAAGTTAGATTACAGATATTAGATATAAAAGAGCCAAGTGGAGTTAATTTAGTAGACCTAACCACAGCTACAGCTGGCGGTTATTGGTTTTTAAATAATCCTAACTGGGTAACTATAAATAAAACTACAGCTGCTCCTTTTTATCGTAATTTTTCAGCCGCTGCAGGAGCTGATTTTTTTATGTATGACATTATAGACCAAAACTATAATGGAGGTTTTTTAAAGCCTAATGTAAAATACAAATTAAAATTTACAGTTATAAATTATACACAAAACCCAAACTGTAGCTCTAATTGTCAAGGATTTTTAGGAGTGGCTCAAGGAGGTGTTTCTGGTAATGCTCAGTTAAATGCAAATGGAACATACACAGAAACATTTACAGCTGACGGAAATGAAGTTTTGTTATTTTGTAACAATTCTATAGACGGAAATCCAGCTGGGCCTGCACCACCAACAAAAATAACAAACCTAGTAATACATGAATTAAACAATGAAAGAGAGGTAAACACAATAGGAGAATTAGACATTACTGATAGTGAAGATTTCCCTTTGACACTAACATATGCTGTTTCTGATGGTAGAGATATAGAGTCAAGATTTGGAGATTACTCAAAAACATTTGACATACCAGCTACAAAAAACAATACAAGATTATTATCTCATTTACAAAACACAAATATAGTAGATAATAAAGATTTTACATCTTTAAAAAAATGTAGAATATTAGTAGGTCAGTTAGAGTTTTTCAATGGTTTTATAGTGGTTAACGGCTCAAAACAAACATCTAAACCAGACTCATATAGTTGTACAATATTAGGTGGTAATTACGCTTGGTTAACATCTATAAAAAACAAAAGACTTTGTGATATTTATCAAGATGGAGAATCCTTAGATTTCAATTATAGTGATATATGGCAAAAGGCTAGATATGCTGTAAATGCTGACACTACTTTTAGTGGTGTAAATTATCCTTACACATACCCCTTAATTAGTTATGGAGATTTTTGGCCTAATGCTACGAGTTCTAATAGAGGTAAGGTAAATATAGATGACCAAACAGAACCTTCTCAAGATTGGAGACCAGCTTTTTATATTTATTCATTACTAACAAAAATATTTCAAAATATAGGATATACCATAAGTAGTGATTTTATAAATGAAACAGAATTTAAAAAACTTATAACGGTACTACCTTTAAATAAAGAATTGTTCCAACCACAGGGAGACATGACCGTTACTAGAAAAAAATGGAATCAAGACACTTCAGGACAGGGAGACAAAGGTATATGGGACTCTGGTGTATCTAATAAAGATTATCAGGTAATTAGAGCTGCAAATCATTTCACACAAGGAGCAGACTCTACAGTAGGAGATACAGATTGGCAAAGAATAAAATTTGACACAGTTATAAATGACCCTCTTAATTGTTATGATTCTAGTACTGGAGAGTGGACATGCCCTAAGTCAGGGTTTTATGATTTTAGTTCTTCAGTTCATTTAATTATAGGTAATTATGATAACTCTGAAAACTCTGCAAATCAGATAGCTACTACAGATATAAACGCAACTTTAGACGAATATTGTGAGGTAGGTATTAATATAAATGTTACAGACGCTGCTGGTAATGATATAGGACTGTCATCTTTTATTGATTACGATACTCCAGCGGCACAAATATTAGGGCCTTGTCAGTTAGGTAATTGGGAAACATCAGCAAACAGTCCTTCTCCCTACGCTAGTACAAGAACTCCTGTTTTAATAGCTGTTAAAAGAGAAATTTCAACACCCTACACATGGTATATAGAGCAGGGGCAAAAAGTTTCAACAAATGTAAAGGTCAGATTTAATAATACATCAACAGGAGCTTTCAATCAAAACCCATCACAAGTCAAGTGGGGATATGTTTCTTTAGCTGACCCAAATAGAACTGCTCTAACAGGAATGAATGGAATGTGTTTTTGGGGAGGTTTTCCAACAGATTCATATTATGGAGGTAATTCTAATGGACTAATACCTAACAACACGAGTGCCAATGACACTTATAATGTAAAAGAAATATATGAAAGAAATAGTTTACCTTATTTTAGTGTAACACCAGCGCAATCTCCTGCAAGTTTAACAATAGGAAACTCTTATCCTTACAGTGAGCTTTTACCTTGTGATATAGACCAAGTGCAGTTTATAAAAGGTGTGTCTCATTTATTTAATTTGCAATTCAGGACTGACGCACAATTAAAAACTGTTTACATAGAACCTTATGATAATTTTTATAAAGACAAGACATTAGCTTATGATTGGAATCAAAAAGTAGATTACTCTACTGAGATTACAGATGTGTACAATGTAGGTTTGAGCGAAGAACTTTCCATAGAGTATAGAAATGATGGTTCTGATGGTTTAATGAGTTTTATTAATAACGCTTTTAGAGAAAATGAATCACAATTTCATTTCTTTAATTACTTTGAGGTAATTGGAGACAAGTTCACTAAGGGTATAAAAAAAATAGTCAACCCAGTATTTGCTTCTACTTGGTGTGATTGGGACGCTGATTTAAGTGGAGCTTCAGGAGCTAATCCTAAGTTAGTACCAATAATAAATAAAACACAATCTATTTTTGGATATGGTGTATTGCCCTACCCAACTAGACCTGATAAAATATTAAATCACGCTCCAAGAGTTTTAAAATGGAAGGGATGGAAATTAGGAGACAATCACAGTAGTTTTATGACAAAATGGAATTTTAGAAGAGCGTCTGCAAATTATGGTAGTGCTTGGTCTCCAAGAGCTACTTTTGTAGATTGGGAGTCTACAAGTACAGAGAAATTTGGTAATTTATCTTTTGATGATGAGGTTATAAATCCTCCAACAACAAGTACTGTTGAAACTGTTGAAGGTTTATATACAATATACTACAAAAACATGATAAACCAATTAAAATCAAAACCAAGAACAAGAACATATAGTGTGAAATTAAGTAATGCGGAAATGCTTACAATAGATTTAAGTAGATTGGTTTATATAGATAATACATACTGGAAAATAAATAAAATTATAGATTATTCTCCAGTTAAAGATGTGTTTACAAGAGTAGAACTTATAGAATGGACAGAAAATTTTTCTCAATCAGATAGAACATAAATAACAACAATATGTCAATACCAACACCAACAGCAAAAAAAGGAAATGTAAAGCCATTAAGTATAGGTCAAGCTAGTAAACCTACCTCTACACCAAAAGTTGACTCTTTAGAGGCAAATATAAATCCACATAATTTAGGATTGGGTCGTCAGGGTGTAGCAGAGTTTGGAGCTGGCCCTGTATATATGGAATTTACTGTTTTAGGAGAATCAGGCACAGCTTTTATGCCTATAGTAATGACAGATGATTTTGGAAAGTTAAATCCTGTAGTAAGAAGTACAAACAGATACGATAATTATTTAGGAAATAGTGATAAATATATTGACACACCTACATCAGTAGAAGAAGATGTGTCAGATGGTTCGGGTAATACATTTGAAGGAGTATAATGTCAAGAATAATAGAAATAGAATTAAAAAAGATAGCTAAAGAATTAGTTGACTTAATGAGAATGATACTTGACCAACAAGGACATACAGCTTCAGGAAAATTAAAAGATTCATTTAAGTGGAGAGTAAATGTAGGTAAAGAAATTATTGACTTAACAATAGTTAATACTACTGATTACTGGCATAAAATAGACGCTTATGGTAAGTATAATAAACCTGTAACAGTTGCGGTTCCTGTAATTATAGAGTGGTTAAAAATAAAGGGTATTGATAGAGAAAAAAATCTAAGCGCTAAAGAAATTATTAATTACGCTCGTAACATTGTAAATGAGTTAGCAATTAGTTACCCTACAAAATTTGGTAGAGGTAGAATGGATAGGTCAAACTTTGTAGAAAAAGCAGATTTAATGGCTCAACAATTAGGTGTTTATGATAGATTAGACCCAGTTTTAAATGAAGAGATGGAAGAATATTTAAGGTTTTTAAAAGAAGATGGTGTAATAGATTTATTTGTAGGATAAAATAAAAAAACATGGCAAGAATAGATAAGGTAATAAATGTAAAAATAGAAGGTGTAGCTAAAATTAGAGAACTAGAAAATAGTCTCAAAAAATTAAGAGCACAACAAAAAAATATAAAGAACGACTTAAAAGACGGAGAAAACGCTGGTAAGTTTGCTGAGAAACAATATAAGAAAACTAGCGAACAAATTAAAGAACAGTCAACACAGTTAAGGGGTCTGAGAAAAGAAATGTCTGGAGTTAACAATCAGACTAAAAAAGCTGGAGGACTGCAAAAAAGTATGACGGCAGCTGTCATAAAAGGAGCTGCTGCTTTTACTATTTTACTTACTGCTTTTAGAAGAGTAAACCAAGCTATGACCACTATGATTGGTACTTTTAGCGAGTTTGAGTTTACAATGGCTAAAGTAAAAGCTGTTAGTGGTGCTACTGGAGATGAATTTAAAAAACTTACAGAGTCAGCGGAAAGACTTGGTCGTTCTACATTCTTTACAGCTTCACAGGTTGCGGAATTACAATTAAATTTCTCTAAACTTGGTTTTACAACAGAAGAAATTTTAGTTATGCAAGAAGCTACAATCAACTTGTCTATTGCTACTGGTAGTGATTTAGCTAGAGCGGCTACTGTAGCTGGTGCTTCTGTAAGAGGTTTCCAATTAGAAGCAGAAGAAGCTACAAGAGTAATTGATGTAATGGCTCTTGCGTTTACAAGTTCTGCTTTAGATATAGAAAAATGGAACACATCTATGACTAAAGTAGCTCCTATTGCTTCCATGGCTGGTTTTACTATAGAAGAGACAACAGCTATAATGGCTAAATTATCCGATACAGGTATAGAAGCTTCTATAGCTGGTACATCTTTAAGAAATATATTCTTAAAAATGCAAGACCCAGCTTCTGAATTATCTAAAAGAGTTGGACACACGATAACTAACTTAGACCAAATGTTAGAAGTGTTTAAAGACCTTCAAGAAGGAGGTACAGACCTAGCGGACATACTCAGCTTTATGGATGTTAGACAAGTAGCTGCTTTTGGTACAATGTTAGAAGGTGCTGATGATATAAGAGAGTTGAGAGATGAATTACTAAACGCTGAAGGAGCTGGTCAAGACATGGCTGACACTGTTGGAGATACGCTACAGGGTAGTATATTTAAGGTAAAATCTGCTTTTGAAGGTTTGTCTATAGCTATAGTAAAAAACTTTGGAGGGTCTTTGCAAAGAGCATTAGAAAACCTAGCTGAGTTTTTAAATAACTTAGCTGATAATGATTCTAAATTAAGGAAAATAGGTAGAACAATAAAGAATGTTATAAAAACATTAGCAGCTTATGTTATAGGTGTTAAAGCTGCTGGTCTATGGACAAAATTAATGAGTTCTGCTGTGGTTACTAATGCTACACAGTTAGGAGTAATGGCTAGTGCCGCAAAAGCGGCGACAATAGCTTATAAAGGACTTAGGGCCGCTGCTTTTAGTACTGCTATTGGAGGCGTTATAATGGTTGCTACAGAAGCGATAGGTCGTTTAGTGTCAGGGGTAAGTAAAGTAGATGAGCAGCTAGAAGAAATGGAAAGAAAAGCTAAAGAAAGAATACAAAATATTAAGAACTTCTTGGGAGATGTTTATGAT
>CEON01051847.1_pt1 | contig 12456 bp, 11 predicted proteins | sample 530291 | NCBI WGS metagenome assembly CEON01 (sample SAMEA2619888, study PRJEB7988) | marine metagenome | biome: marine biome (ENVO:00000447); feature: surface water layer (ENVO:00002042); material: "saline water (ENVO:00002010), including plankton (ENVO:xxxxxxxx)" | depth 5 m
CTATCGTGTACCGTTGTTGGACAATGATGCGAAGGAACGGCAGTTGTTGTTTACTGCGTATAAGACGTTGAATCAGGTAATGGAGCAAGGTCACAATGAGAGTGCTCGGGTCAGTGCGGCAAAGTACATTGTTGATGCGTTCCGTGACAGAGTTCTGGGTGTCAAGAAGGGTAAGAAGGAGAAGAACTCTGATGATATGCAAAAGATTTTGAAGTTGGTTGGTAAATGATACACGTTCCTTTTATGGTTCCCCAGCGTCATAAAAAGGCGATGAAGGAGATACTGGAAGATCCGGTAAAATTCTTCAAGCTCCTTCAGGTGCAAGATAAATATAGTGGAGCATACAAGGCGTTCAATTTGTATCCTGAGCAGGAACAGCTGTTGCAGATTCTTCGAAACAAGAAGAAGATTATTGTTATTAAGCCAAGACAGATTGGTGTATCCACACTACTTCGTGCTTTTGCATTTTGGCAAACGTATGTATCGGTCAACCCGATAAAGTATGGGGTACTAAGTTTCCATGACAGAAGTGCCAAGCACCTGCGTAAGATGGATCATAACTTTTTGAATGGTTTGCCGGAGATGTTGCGTCGTCCATGCAGCATTGATAACACGACGGATATGGAGTTTGACGATACAAAGGCAGGGCTGAGTTCGTACACAGCGCGCAGTACAGGTGGTACACGTTCGTTTACATTGAACAGTGCGCACTTGAGTGAGTTTGCATTTTATCCTGACCAAGAGGAAGTGCTCGCCCAGGTAATGGCAACGATTGGTACGGGACAGATTGTTATAGAGTCAACGCCCAATACAGTTGGAGATAAGTTCCACCAGTTGTGTAGTGAAGCACCAGACAATGGGTGGACGTTGGTTACATTTTGGTGGTGGCAGCATCAACATTATAGATCTCCTGTTCCTGAGAACTTTGAGGTTCGTGAGGAAGAAGAACGGTTGGTTGCTGCATATAATTTAGAGCCAGAGCAATTGCAGTGGAGACGCGAGCAAATTGCAACAGTGGGGATTGATAAGTTTAGGAGAGAGTATCCTGCTTCGATTGAAGATGCGTTTGCGTTTGGTAGTGCAGCGTACTTTGACCCATTCGCTTTGGATCTTATCGAGCCGATTCATTTTCAAGGTAATGACCGAGAATATGAGGAGGTATATGATGATGATGTGTACGCAGTTGGGGTTGATGTTGCTGGTGGTGTGGGTGGCGATTATAGTACTATTGCTGTGGTATCTTTAGCTTCTCGAGAGGTTGCATATCAGTATCGGTGCAACAAGATTACTCCTGTGGAATTTGCACAAAAGGTAATGATGGTTGCCCAGAAGTTTAATGAAGCGATGGTGTTGTGCGAGAGTAACAACCATGGACATGTGGTGTTGCAAAAGCTCAGAGACTGGGGATATATAAATCTTTGGTATTCTCCAGCAGGCAAGGACTGGGTAACATCTTCGAAGAGTAAGATTGAAGCGTATGAAATTCTTCGTGAAATGATAAACCAGAACATGATAAGAAGATTGTGTGTAACTACGTTGATGGAACTGAGAAGCATGACCATCTTTAAAGTTGCACCTGAAGCTCCAAAGGGATTGCATGATGACTTGGCTGATGCGTTGGCATTGGCATATCGTTGCAGTGTTGATATACCACAATATGTTATCAAGAATGCACAACAAAGTTTGATGGACAGATTGATCAGCAAACGTCGTGCAAGTCGGATACGATCAATGAGACTACCATATAAGAGTGCAGAATGAGGTTACGACCCTTTTGGAGTTATTATGGAGCAAAGTTTAATTTAGCTTCCTTGTACCCATCTCCAACATCTAATACTGTAATTGAACCGTTTGCTGGCAGTGCGCAATATAGTTTGTTGTATCACAATAAAGATGTGCGTTTATATGATCTTGATGAAAATATTTGTATGGTGTGGGATTATCTTATTCATGCCAAAGAGAGTCATATAAAAAAACTTACTCTAGATTTTAACAACATTGATGATTTGAAGGGATACAGCAAAGAGGAAAAGATTTTGATGGGGTTTTGGTGTGGCAAATCTATCGCATATCCTCAAAAGAAACCTACAATATTTGCAAAGAGTAAAGGCACAGCTGACTATAAAGCTCGAGCATTACAACAGGTTCAATACATACGTCATTGGAAAATTACACAATGTAGTTATGAAAAGATTCCGAATCACAATGCAACTTGGTTTATTGATCCTCCGTATAAAAAAGGTGGACACAAGTATCGTTGTTCCTCTAAAAATATAGATTATGCGCATCTTGCACAATGGTGCACCTCTCGCAAAGGATCAATAATAGTTTGTGAGATGAACAATGCAACATGGTTACCTTTTGTTCAACTATCTTTAGCGCGTTCATGTTATCGTAAATCTCATGATAATATAGAAGTTGTTTATACAAATGTAGAATCCCCTCAAGTATCATTAGGATTAATATGAAACCAAAGATTGCAGAAGCGTTATTTCGTAGACATGAACAATACTGGGACAAGCAGAAGAAGGAGTTGCGCAAACTTCGTTCTGCATACATGACTCGTTATTGGGACAGAGACTATGCACCCGATCAGGTGTTGATTGAGACGACACGTGCATATGAATATATAGAAGGGTACATTGCATCGTTGTATAGTAGAAATCCTGCTGTGATTGTAAAGGGAGATGTGCGTGGTCGGGGAGAACCGAGCAAAGCACAAGCGATGAGCAATTCATTCCTTGACAATATACGAACTCAGATTGAAGACGTATCAAGGCTGGCGTTGATATACCCATGTGCATTTTTAAAGCTGTATGCTACGCAACACCCAGACCCATTTAAACGTGTGGGTGTGTCTGCTGTGCCATGTTGGGACATCATTGTTGATACAGACGCGCCTTCTTGGGAACAGCAAAAATTTGTAGGCCATCGTTATCATATCACAGTTGACGAAGCGAAAGAGAAGTATGGGAACAAACAATACGCGACGCATCAACTCATACGGTTCCTTGACTATGACCATGAAGGCGATGGTTTACATGCTATGGGTGTGAATTTGGCAGCAGTGAACAAGTCTGGAGAAGAGATTGATTCTCCTTTTGAGTACATACAAGTTGTAGAGATGTATGACCTGAAGAACAACAAGATGTATGTGTGGAGTCCAGACTATCAAAATGGCCAGAAGTGGTTGTATGATGGTATTGAGATAGAGATCTCGGAAGATCAGACAGAACGGTTTGACCAGATTCCGTTTACAGATGCTGCTGATAATCCGATTGCTCCGATTATTCCGTTGTACTTTTCTCGCCAGCCAGATGTTCCAATGTATGGATACAGCGCATTGAGACGCGTGTATTCTCAGGTTGAAGAGACAAACATTGTGCGTACATACCAGTCCACAATGGTTCGACGTGCAGCCAGACAATGGATTGTAAAGAAGGGTGTGTTTTCCGATGAAGATATGGCCAAGCTCGCGATGGGTGCAGATGGTGAATACATAGAAGCAGAGTTGTCTCCCAGTCAGAACATTGCAGGTTCAATACAGTCTGTTCCTCATTCTCCGGTTCCTACAGAGCTCGAGCAATATATTCGTCAAGTAAATGATGATTTTCAACGTGGTTCTGTAATGGCTCCGTTTACAAGGGGTGAAGCAACACGCGCTACAGCCACAGAGATTACTGCATTGGCCAGTTACTCCTCGAGCGAGATTGGTCGATTGGCAAGAGAGCGCGATGCAATGATTGAGTATTGTGCCAGTGTGTATATTTCGATGATGAAAATCTTTTTGCAAGACGATCCCGATGTGATTGTGTTGAACAACAAAACAGAGATTGTTCGTTCTGAAGATTTAGATGGGGACTTTTCATTCTTTGCGCTTGATGCTGGGGCAACTCCGGTATCGGAAGCAGTAAAGAAACAAGACTTTTTGCAAGCAATACAGATGCTTCAAGGTCTTGGTGTCCCTCAACAGAAATTGCTACAAGAGCTTGTGCGTAAGCTAGATTTACCTGAAGATTTTCTGGATATAGAAATACAGGGTATGCAGCAAATGGCACAACCTCAAGGCCAACCTTCCCCCACAGCAACGATTGAACAAGGGATACCTGGATCTCCCGAACAAGTTGCACAACTTTTATAGGAGATAATATGTCTATTCCCCAAGGATTAATGAGTCAGGCTGCAACGATTGGTGCAGGTATGGATCAGTTAGAACAACAAGGTATGCAGATGGGTGCGCCCCAAGGAAAGTATTCTGCACGAGCAATGAATGCATTGGTAGATGTGGTCAATGAAATCATGACAATGATGGGTGAAGCAACCCCATATCCAGAGTTTACCGAAGACCAGACCATGTTTCCTCAAGATTTTATGCAGATGCTTATGTCTATCATGACCATTGCAGAGCAAGCAGGCGTACCTGTAGAGATGAGTTTGTCTGAGATTGTATCTGATAAAGATGTGGCCAAGTTGGTTGCATTGATCAAACGAGTTGCAAAAGACAAGCGAATGCAAGATTTTCTATCTCAAGCGGAAGAACCCGAAGAGATGGAAGTAACAGAAGAGGTTGTTGAAACTCCCGAGGGAGATATGGCAATGTCTGATGAAGAACTATTTTCCAGTAGAATGAGGTAAAAATGTCAGAGGAAAACACCACAGAAACAACAGAAGCTCCAGCAGAAGCGGTAGCGGAGGACACTCCCGAAGTCTCCACAGAAAGTCCACCTTCGATTGAGCGATACAAAGATGAGTATGATAAGCAAGTTGATCAACTTCTTGCCAAGTATGAAGCAGAAAAAAAAGGAGAACCAGCACCCGAACCAGAAGGTTTGCGTGAAGGAGAATCTTGGGACAAGTTGTTCGATGCGGCTGACCCACAAAGTCAACGTGCAATGCAACAGCTACGTGCAGATTACACTCGTAAAACACAAGAACTTGCATCACAACGCAAAGAGTTAGAACAGCAACGTACTCAGTTGGAAGCTATGAAAACTTCCCTCGAGGATAATGCTGCATACAAAGCCATCAAAGAAGCAGCCCAAGCAGATACTGGAGACTTTGATCCATATGATACAGAGTCATTCCAACGGTATGTAAACAAGATTGTGGCTGAGAAGTTGCAAGCAGTATTGCAGCCAATGGCCGAACAACAGATGAAGCATCAAGCCAAAGCAAAGATACAAACGTTTATGTCTGAGCACCCAGAACTGCAAACTGATCAAGAGTTACGAGCACAAGTTCGAGAGACGTTGGAGAATAACGAATCTTTGTCATTACAAGATGCATATTGGATTGTTCGTGGTCGTCGTTCTCATTCTGTATCCGAGCGTGAACAGATGCAAGAACTGGCTTTCCGCAAAGCAGCAAAGGTTTCTGGACTTAAAGTTGGTGTTGGACAGAACAAAGGAATGACAGTTCCAACAGGTGCAACAAAAATGACAGCAGCTGATCTTTACCATCATTTGTTGAAACAAAAGAAATAATGTTATACAATAAACATAGCGCACAGCAAGGGCCCCGTCAGGATACGCCCAAGCTATCTCCCTCACGAGGATACGAGAGCGTAGAAACTTTTTTAACGTAGGAGGCTATAATGCCTATTCAACCAGATATTCTTGCGTCTACCCTACGAATCTTGAAAGATCGTGAGGTTGACAATACGTTCAAGAACATTCCCCTTCTTGATGCAATTAGAAGTCATGGTGCAGTTATTGAGTCCGATGGTGGACAAAAAGTAAACTGCCCCGCAATTATGACTGAACACTCTATGATTACCCAACTTTCTTCTGGGTATGAATCCGTAAACCTTTCTGTAAAAGACCCTCTTCGTCAGACAGAATACAACTGGTGTGACTTCCTTGCTCCTGTTGTTATTACTGAGAAAGAGCAACTTTCTAACAAAGGCGATCGTGCTGTAATTAACATTGCAGAAGCACGTCTTAAGTCTGTTATGGGAATGCTTCAACGAGAGTTCTGTAAGCAGATTGTTGCCAATGACTCCACAGTACTTACAGAGCTTGAGTCTCTTTCTCCAACTCGTACCAATGGTTGGTTTGCTCTTCAATCTTTTGGAAGCCAAGTAACTGGTCAGGTTGGTGGACTTGATAGAAATGTTTATACTTCAACATTCCAAAATCAATATGTTGATTGTCCCTCTGCATTTAGCGGAGCAACACTAAGTAATTCAGAACGTCTTTTCCGCGCAATGAGCAAGCTCTATATTGATACACAAGTATATGCTCCAGAAGGTGAAGTTGACATTATTCTTATGTCACCCCGTTGCTATGAGCTCTACAAGAACAGTTTGTTTGCCCAAGAGCGTTACACTTCTATTCAAGAAGAGCGTGACATGGCAGGTAAACTTGGACTTATGTTCAATGGTGCAAAGGTTTATGTTGAGCCAAATCTTGGATTTGCATATGATCAGACTACTCTTCAAACTGGTGCTGCTGAAGATATGAATGGAACACCAATTGTGTTTGGAACTGGTGGTACTCAGTATTCAACAGATGGTGCAGCAAACGGTACTGTTGATGCATTGTTCCTCAACAGTAAACTTCTTTCTCTTTACTTTGACAAAGATGCATACTTTGAAATGGGTGAGTTTGAGCGCATTAGCGGTTATGCTGCTATGGCTGCAAACATCATGACTCGTACACAGTTGGCTACAGCGAACTTGTCTGGACATGGTATCCTCGTCAACGCATTTGCAACAATTAACTAGGAGTAAATCATGGCTACACAAAATCTACTACAAAGACTTGATAAAGCAGCAGACACCACAGGTTCTTCTGTTGATGCATCAGATCGTCGTATTGAAGAAACCTTTGTTGCAGCGGAAGCGATTGCAGCAGGAGACTTTGTTACTCTTGATCTCAGCCAGTCCGACAACTCAGACAAAGCGTTGTTTGTAAAAAAACTTACATCAACAGCGGTTTCCAGTTTGGGTGTTGGAGTTGCTATTAAGGCAGCTGCTGAGGGCGAAGCTATTCGAGTATGTATTCGAGGAATGATCTCAGCAAATGTTGATAATTCTGTTGCACAAGGAGATCGTTTGGTATCTTCTTCTAGTGCTGGACGTGTCGAACCAGCTCCTGAATTTCTTACTGTTACAGGTGGGGCTGGAGCAGGAACAACTGCACAACAAGCATACATTGTTGCTTTTGCTGTAAGTGTTGCGGCTGGAAACGTTGCTACAGTATATGTTTTGCCTAATTTCTAGTGTGAAGTAATACATAAGGTTGGGTGTATGTACTGCGCCCAACCTTTCTTTTTAGGAGAGCATGATGAATCTTAAAGATATCAGAGAGTACATTGCCAATGTTATTGATTATGACCCATCATCGAATAATGATTACAATGTACAAATAGACAACATTATTAATCATCACTACAGAATGCTCTTCTCTTCAAAAGAGTTTACGTTTGCCCAACGTGAAGTCAAGATTGAAGTGTACGAAGATGAAACTGTATCGGCAACAGCGCAATATTTTCCTGCTACTGGTTTAACTGAGATCAATGCTGTTCTTGGATTACCCCAATGGGCAGAAGGAAACATTGTTGAAGTTGAAGGTGTAGAGTACGAAGTATTGTACAATAATCCTGGGAATCTAAATGATTGTTATGTTCTTGGGAATGCATCATTTTCTGGCACAAAAGATATAAAGTTTAAGAATCGGTTTATACGATTGCCTGTAGATTGTATTGCATTGCTTCAAGTAGGCAGAAGGTCTATGAGTATATCCCCTACAGATGTAGGACGATATATTCCGATGACTCGATATGAAGATGAGTTTTACAACCTTCCTCTTGATGAAGTGAACATACCCAACTACTGGGTAATACAAGACGACTTTATGTTGACTGCACCCAATGTTCCTCCATCTATTGCAGCATTAACAAGTAGTGCAGGGAAAGGCGTTCGAACAATACGTGTAGCACAAACTTATTTAAAGTGGGAAAAGAATGGAATAGCAGGAGAAGTTGAGTCTGGATTGTCCCCATTTTCTGAGCCATTAGAGCTTGGAGATGACAAGATTTTGAATGTTACATATCCAGCATTGCCAGATACAAAACCATATGCGCGGCGTATTTATATTGTAGATGACAGCAATGATCCTTTTTTCAAGGGTGTTTATCAAGTAGACAAAGTAGATGCGGAGTTTGCAAGCTCGCGTTCTGTATCATTTACTTTGGCAGATTTTCAAAATGGAACCTTTGTATTAAGCAATGATCGTTTTGAGTATCCAGAAGGGTATAGACAACAGTTGCGTTTGTATCCAAGACAGAGTGAAGACTTTGAACTTTCTGTGCGATATGTGTACAAACCCAACCGATTGCAAGAAGATACAGATACACCAGAGCTTCCTACGTCTCATCACTTGGTTCTTGCTTATGCATGTTTGATGGACATACTTAACAAGCATGACAACTTTGCATTGGCACGTGTGTACAAGAAGAAATATGAAGAAGAAGTAATTAAGATGGAGCAGAGATTCTTAACTCAAAAGCCAAGACGTTTTGTCAAAGGCTTTATGAAGGAGTCTGGGGTTGATACTGTGCCCATGTTTACTCCATTGAGAAGGATTCCATGAAAGATACAAATGTAAAGATTGACCAGCTAGGCGGTATATTTGAGACATACCCACAGCCACAGAATTCTCTACTGGAGTTAGAGAACTTTCAAGTCAATGCTTACACACAAGGCTGGGATAACAAACTAGGATATGAAAAGTTTTATTCCCCTGGAAATGATTGGAGTCCTTTTACGACAGACAAAGTTGATTCATTGTTTTATGTACAACGCCATCAAGGTGCGCAAGATTCGATACTCTTTGAGCAAGGTGGAAAGTTGTATCAACTAAATGATTTCAATGGGATACCCGATGAGCAGGAGCTTTCTTCTGGACGCAATGTTCCTAATACGAGTGAGTTGGGTACACAGTATTGTCAGTTTGGCAGATACGTATTGTACTGCAATGGATATGATAGACCAGCCAAAAGTCACCTTTGGCCATGCACATCATTTACAACCAACTACCTTGTAGAATACCCATTGGGGTTTGATTCTTTTGCTCCTACTCCCTATGTGTGGGACGTTCATACAAATCCAGTAACAGCTACAGCAGCAGGAGATTTTACCTGTATTTTTTTCCCTCAGTTTGGTACGAATAGTGACTTTAAAGATAAGGGTTTGGGACTTGCAGAGACAGATAAGAAGAACAAGTATCGTTACAAAGTGACCTTTATTACAACATCAGGGTCAGAGAGTCCTATAAGTGAGCCATCAAATACAGTAGAATGGACAACACAAAGTCCTATATATAAGTATGCATTGGTAGTAGAGATGCCTGTAGGCAATAATGATGTGGTTGCTCGTAGAGTATATCGTACCAAGAACTTCTCTGATGATACAGAGTTTGATGGAGATACATTTTTCTTTGTTGCTCAAGTATCAAACAATGAAGATTTATATTTTATAGATGATGTTCCTGATGGTGGGCTGGGATCTCAAGCTCCATCATTACTTGCTTCTGTTCCTTTTCCATCTATACATTGTAGATATATGGGTGTGTATAAGAATTGTTTATTTATTGATGGTGGAAGAATCAATGACTTGGCATTGTATTTTTCCAACCCCACAAAGCCGGACCAGTTTTCTTCTCTCGATTTTATTATGTTGGGACACAGACAAGGTGGAAGCATTACGGGATTGTATTCGTACTTTAATCATCTTTTGGTATTTCGAGAGTCTAGCATAGACATTATTCGTGGTGATTATCCCAACTTTGTTTCAAATGCTTTAAACAGCAACATTGGAACACTGGCTACCAACACGATTGTATTCGTACCAGAGTTTGGAGTAATGTTCCTTTCTTATGATGGGGTATATACAATTTTTGGGAATGTTGAATATGGTGATAATCCCAAAATAGAAAACATCACCCCTCATTTACGCGATACTTTTTCACGGTTGAATAAAGATGCATTATGTAAAGCAAGTGCAGTATATAGCAGAAAGCGCAAAGAGTATATTGTACATTTTGCTGTTGATGGATTTCCTCTTAATAATTTTGGTTTGGTATTTCATACAGACAAACGTGTGTGGTCAGTGCGCAAAAACATTCCTGTAGGTCAGATGATTGTAAACATGAATGGAGATGTGTTGTTTGGTATGAATGATTCAGCTCCTACATCAAATGATGAACATGGTATTATGGTGTTGTCAGCTCGTCGCAGTGCAGGCCAGTCTCTTGATGGAGACGCGTTGGTTGACAATGCCGCCCCTACATCTATCATGCGTAGTTCATGGTTGGATATGGGTGACCCAGCAGCAAAGAAGAAGATACACAGTGTGTATTTATTTATTGCAACAGGTGGTGACCAGGACATTCCTCTTGATTACTACATGGACTTTGACTACAACAGCATCAACAGAACCCAAGCATTGCGCCAACAACGTCCAGATTTTGCAGACCAAGAAGTATATGACAAGGTCTTTCTTGATGCGAATAAGTATTGGGAAGAGCCTTTGGTTACAACGGTACGATATGATGTGCATAGCAAAGCATGTTCTCATTTCCAGTGGAAGATTGAGACGACAGCTGATGTCCATATTATTGGATATGCTGTAGACTTTACAGCGGCAGGGTTGCGTGTCATTAAAGGGAAAAAGCTATGAGTAAGAAGTGGACAGAAGCATATCCCAGAGACAATGCCATTGTAGATTACAAAGAGTTTGGCAAAGGCTACAATGAATACAAAGCATCGTTTAATGGTGGTATTGATAGAACGATGGCACCTTCTCAGGCTTTTGATGAAGATGCTGTTTCTACAGGTGCATTCCACAAAATGTTGATGTTTCGACGTGGAGATGTGACAGAGCTTGAGGATACGACAACGGGAACAGATGATTTTCGTGGTCCTACATACAACACATATGGTGGTGGTTGGATTACTGTAGATCAGTTTGACATCTCAGACATGAAAGACGGAATGATGCATTGGGAGTTTTCATCTCATCTTTACAACTATACATACTTTGATGATACAAATGTGAAGCACATAAGCATTCGTTTGTTGTTTGATGGTACTGAGGTTGCATATGCATATAAGATTTCTGTTCCTACTTATACATTCCGAATGGTAGCAGATTTTCCTGTGACTGCTTCTCCATGTACAGCAACGGTACAAGCAAGGAATGTTGCTTTTGAAACTGGAGATGGGACACGTTGTCTTTTCCAGTTATTGAGTATGCAGCATTTGTTTATTGGGAGATGGAGATGAGTAGAATAACCAACAGTGATTTTCCCAAGAGAGGAGAGAAACTTACCAGTACAGAGATCAACCAAGTATTTACAGAGGTGAATGCAGCATTTCCTCTTGATGGTCAGAACTTTCGCAGTGAAGGTTTAGACCAGCCTCAGTTTGCTTTAAATAACGGACATGGAAAGTCAGGGATTATATTGGTTGCAGCAGGCAGCAATGAGTCAACAACTCCTGTAACGGTTGATTGCAATGCAGGAACATACCCAACGTTTGATGCTCCTGAGATTTTGCAGACGTATAGTGTGATTCAACCTGTTGAAAATACAGAGATGATACGTGTGTATTGGCAGTTTGATTTTAATAATATTGTTACTGATACCATTCCGGTACGAGACACAGACAACAATGGATTGGTGTGGGCAGTCTGGTTAGAGTACAAGACTGGTTCTGCTCCTTCTGCTGCTTGGCAACCGGTTCCAAATCAACATGATTTTGAAGCACCCGTTGATGGAACACTTGGAAGTCCTACAGTTTTTGGGTGCAATACTCAGTTTGCATATGGGTGCACAGTATATAATCATGCGTTTGTATTGGATAATGGTGGGTCAACACAGGTAGATACTCCTCCTCATAGAACAGCATATGGGTGTTGGTGGTATGAACCAGATGCAACGTGGACATCGTATGGATTTCGTTTGATGTGCAGAGGATTGATGGATCAGTATCATGTAAGTGCAGCTCCCTTTCCTGTAGGCAATGCGTTTCAGTTGTTGACAATAAGCTCTACGCAACAAACAGTAATAAACAATAACTACCTTGCATACATGGTAATGAGGAAGCAATGAGTGTAACATTCCCCAAGACATGGGCAGCCAGTGAAAAACTTAGAGCACAAGATGTACGAGATAATCTTGATGCCATGAAGGATAAACAGCAACGTATTACATCAGGAGATGTGCAACTTGCTTCTCCTTGGATACAGACACACCATATTATGCAGGGAAGATATGACCCTATACGAAATGTTTCTGTAAATGTTTCGGGTGTGTTTGGTGGTAGATACAATGGTGGTGGAACGAATAACCTATCATATTGTTCAAGATGGATAACGAATAGGGCTGTATCAACAACGAATCCTCCAAGAGCGTTTATTACCTACACCAACATTACCTTTGACATTTTGCGCCC
>CEON01100221.1_pt1 | contig 12381 bp, 7 predicted proteins | sample 530291 | NCBI WGS metagenome assembly CEON01 (sample SAMEA2619888, study PRJEB7988) | marine metagenome | biome: marine biome (ENVO:00000447); feature: surface water layer (ENVO:00002042); material: "saline water (ENVO:00002010), including plankton (ENVO:xxxxxxxx)" | depth 5 m
GTCGGTTGAATGTATATAGCACCTCTTAATTCGTTTCTATCAATTACCTCAGGTCCATTATTTGAATCATTCATTACAACTTTAAACGCATATAAACCTTGTCTTTGTTGTACAGACTCTAAATATGGGTTAACTTGTCCTAAGAATACATTTCTAGTTGCAGCTGTATTTTGTTCAAATACTAAGTTATCTGAAATCTGTGAAATGAAATTCTTAAGGGCAATTAACAATCTTCTTACATTTACTCTATCTAAAGCTGATGCTTGTGTTTGTAGTGTTTTCTGTCCAAATACTACAACTCCTCTTCCTGGGAATGTAGCAATTGGGTTAACTTTACCTACATATAAAGTATCTCTATTAGATTGAGTTAATTTTCTTTCTGCTTGAACTACTACTCCTAATCCACCTCTGTTTATACCTGCTGGTGCAAACCAAGCTTCTGCTGTTCTATCATTAGCTGCATAAACACCTGGAATTAATGTTGAAGCTGGAACCCAAACTCTTTGTCCTGAATCTGGATCAGTTACCATACACCAAGGCCAATATGCTGCTGCATATGAAGTATCTAAACTTGCTGCTGTAGTTGTAGTTGCTGTTATTGATGAATCATAAGCTTCAAGATCTAGTACAATTATATTGTCACCTCTATCTTCAGTATTTGAAATTAAAGTGTTTGTTGTTGAACTATAATCTGATTGATATAATCCTGGAACTGAAATTATATTGTATTGGTAATCATCTTTATTTGCTAATAAATTAATAGCATCTGTATAATTTCCTCCTACTAATCCTTGAGTATCAGTTCCATTAATTTCTTGATAATATTTTCCTTGTCCAGTTAATATTGATCCTTGAGCATCTCCAAATGAACCAGAACCTGCTACTGGGATTGAAGCTGTAAATTGTGATTTTGCATTTCCACTATTATCTAGGTAATCTGGAGTTTTGTAATTTACTTGTTTTACTCTTACATATCTTGAAGCGTTAGCATAAGATCCAGTTGTTTGTAAATATGGCTCTGAAGTTCCAGATCCTAATAATGTTTCTGTTTGGTCACCAATTATTCTTGAAATATAATTTGATGCTTTTGGATCTAATGAAACGTTATTAAAGCTTTCAAGTACTGATTTTGCTCTTGTTGTATCATTACCTCTTCTGATTATTACACTAAATGTACCAGATGAAGTGTTTGGTGAAGCAATTTCCCATCTTAAATTATCATTAGTACCAGTTGAAATAGCACCTTGAGAATTTAATGTTCCTGCATTATTCATAATTTCACCTTGACCAATTGTTTCTAATACGAAAGCAGCGTCATCTGTAATATTAGCATCTACTAATGTAAATGTTAAATCTGTATCTGCATTACCAATACTAGCTTTAGGTACTGTAATTGTATTACCTACTGCATAACCTGATACTGAACCTGAAGTTACAATAGCTGTTGGTTTAACATGCAAATCACCTGCTCCAATTGTAATTGTTAAATCAGCACCACCACCACCAGTACCACTACCCATTACAGATTGTGAAGTTACTGTTAATGTATCACCAGTTGCATATCCTGAACCTGTTGATACTACTGTAATACTATCAATTGTTGTAGCATCTGAACACGTAACAGCAAATGTTGCATCTGATCCAGCACCTGAAGTTGCTGATTGAGAAACTAGGTAACTAGCTGCAACTGCATTTGTTGGAGCTGAAACTGTTGGAATTGCACTTTGGCTAAATTGACCACTTGCTGACGTAGCTGTAACATTTACTTTTAATCCTGATCCATCACCACCTGTAGTAGATACGTCATCATATTGTCCTGCTAATCCATCATTACCTGTATCTACAGTTAATTGTGAAAATACGTTTGTTCCATCTGGAATGTCACCACTTTCTACGTCGTTAAATATCGTTGATGAAGTTGCTGCTGTAAATGAACCAGAAGCTACTCTAGTAACAATTAAAGAAGTACCTCCATTTTGGAAATAATTGTAAGCTGATATAGATGTTAAAAATGTATATTCTTCCTTTTGGTTTGTAGAACCACTTTCAAAAGTAGTACCAAAATTAGCTTGATACTCACTATAAGAAGTAATAAGCTTAGGAATATTTACTCGACCCTTTACTGTAGGTCCAATTAGTGCTGCACCAGCCTGTATTGGTTGAGAAGTTATTTGAGATTGATCATTTTCTCTCGCTAATACTCCTGGGGAAATTAATGTTTCTGCCATGTTATTTAATTGTTATATTTTGATAATAAATATATGAGCTTTTGTCAAAAATTTATTCAGTAGGAGAAAATTCACCAGTATCTAAAGAAACTGTTCCTTTACCATACTTTTCTTCTAACTCTTTAGCTAGTGTTAATTCTTCTTGCTGAATATTTAACAAACTCACTTGTAATTCTTTTTTCTGTTCTTGAAGATTATAAAGTTGAACTTCTACTTGTCCAATTGTGTTAACTAGTTGGTCAAATTTTACTCTTAAACCTTTAACCTTCTCGATTTCTTGTTCCGTTATTTTTGTCATATTATACGTATTAAAACTATTTGTTAAAAACTATTGTTATTATGCTATTTGTTGTGCTACTGTTATTCTAACTGTTCCTCCAATTTGTGGAAATGCACTTAATGGAGTACCAGATTGGTTTATTCTTACTGAAATATATCCTTGATCACCTACACCCGATGCTATAAAAAACTCACCATCACCACTAGTTAAAACTTGAGATGTTTTATTAGCAATAGTAACTCCACCACCAGTAACTTCTTCAATTATATATCCAGCTCCTCTAAGACCAAATACTGATGAATATTCTAAATATCCAACTTTTGCTTCTGGGTTAACTAATGTAGATCCTCTTTCCATCAAAATTAAATTTGCATGCATTGTAACTACAAAGTTATTACTATTATCTAATGGTGGTAAAGGGTAAGTACCTTTATCAGTAGAGTCCCAAGGATAATATCTAAAAATTATATCTGGGGTAGCATCAATTGCTTGTTGTGGAATAATAAATTCTGATGATTGATATCCTACAGCATTTTGTGTTGCGTTAGCATTAAGATTACCTTTTGAAATACCAAAACTACCTGTAAATGTAGATTGACCACTTCCAACATTAATACTACCACTATAAACGTGAAGATCATTTGATGATGAAACTGCTACTTTTGCATTAGCAGCCGCTGTACCACCTAAAGCAAATGCAACTTTAGCTGCTCCGTTTGTTGATTCATTAGATACATAAGTATTTCCATCAAAATTAAATTTAGTTGCTGTTGCTGACCTAGTTGAATTATTAGTTCCATCTGTAACTATTATTCCTGTGTTTGCTGATGAAGCTGTTACTTCTACTCCTGTACTTACAGTTCTAAGTCTTCTAACATTATTAAAAAATAACTGGCAATCAGCATCTTCATTAAAAATAGCAATTGTTTCTGTATTGTCTTGACTTTTAATAGTTAACTGAGCATTTCCTATTACCATAGTTCCATCAGCTCCTTGATTTATTAAAAATTCATCATTATCAATTGACATAGACACTACAGAATCACCAGAACCTGGGTCCATTATTTCTAAACTACCTGTAACTACAACTTTATCAGTATTAGCATTACCTAAAAATGTATTTCCTTCATTTCTTATACTTGTTGATGCTGTTATATCTGAGGCAACAATTGTTCCAGCATTAGTAATATCATTTGAAACCATATTAATTTTACCAGACATATCAACTCCAGTAGCACTTGTAGCTAATTTAGTAGATTCATTATATTTTAATATTACATTTCCACCACCACCAGCTGATGCTGTAAAATTAGATTGTGAAATTGCTGATACGTTGTCTGCTAATACTAAATCACCTCCTAAAGATACTTGAGAGTTAGCTGCAGTTGTTAATGAACCCGATATTGTTATAGCGTAATCTCCAGCTCCTGTAAAAGCATCAAAAGATTGAGATACTTGAGATGCTAAAACAGGTTGTCCTGTTGTTACACCAGTATTTGAGAATGTTAATTTAGACATACTATTCTTTTATTTTATTATAAATATCAGGAAGTCTTTTCTAATTGACGATTTATAGCATCTATTACTACCTGGGGTTTAATTGATGTTGTACATTCAAAATGTCTATCCGTGTCCTTATGTTCTGGGCACCATTCCCAGTCTCCTGCATCTAATCTTACTTTATTAAAACATCCTCCACATTTACCTTTTGGTGCGTATATTCTTTCACAGTCTTCAAATTCACTATAGGGTTCACTAAAACCAGAAATCATTACTACTGGTGTTCCTAATGCCCAAGATAACCAACTTAAACCACTACCTATACCTATAAGTGCTTTTGCATTCATTATATCGTTAGCTCTTTCATCTAATGGAAAATTACCTGTTTTATTAATTACACCTTTTAAAGTTCCTCCTAATTTAGAATCATGCCAGTCATCATACATAGGTTCTTTAGTAATCATTACTACTTTATAACCTTTATCATTTAAATAATCAACTACAGTTTGCCAACCACCTTTATAATTCCAGTATTTAGCATGAGATGAAGCATGTGGTGCTATAACTACATAATCACCACTTATTTGAGATTTATTTTTCTTAAATGATAATTTTGGTTTAATTTCTCTATATTCTAAACCTAATTGATCTGCTGCGGTTTTAGATAATGGCATTTTTCTAAAATTTGATGGTATTCTATTATAATCTATATCTCCATCTTCATTATAGTGCCAACCTACTTCATACATTGCATATAAATCATGTTGTTCTTCTCCTGGTTCTACAAATGTTATATTAGGGTAAGTATCTTTAAACCAATCATTCCAAAATGTAGAAACTATTAATTTACATTTATGTTTTTTTCTAAATTCCTCAGCGTAGGGGAACCATGCTAAGGTATCACCAATAGCATTAGATGCAAAATGAATATAAACTCTTTTATTTTCTGCATTAAATTTATTTTCCCATACTACATTGTTTTGATCTGTTATTCTAATTTTAAAGTCAACAAAATATTCTAAAGATGGTTTTGTCCACATATTATTAGTAATATCAGTTTCATATATAACTTTATTTGTTTTTTGGTTAATAAATTCTACATGATAATTATTTTTATTTTCTCCAATTACTTCAAATTTACATCCTTTAATAAAGTTTACTTTAAATTCATTTTTAGGGTATATAGGTTTAATTGGTTTTTTAAATAAATTGTTATATTCTATTACTAGAGTTTCTTTCATTTTATTAAAATTGTAATTTACATAATACCCATAACTATCATTTCCATATAATAACTTTAAAGATGGATATCTTTGTTTCATTATTTCAGGAGTTAAATCTGGTTGAAGATGGGCTTCGTAAATATTTCCTTCATGTTCACCTTGTTCACTTAAATAAGGAACTGCTACCATACATTTTTGATTATTTTTATTTATTGTATTTAATACCTTTTTAGCATTATCAATACTAAGATGTTCTAAAACATCACCTAAAATAATATAATCATAACTAGAAATATTAAAAGTACAAATATCCCCTATAAAAACATTTTTATATATTTCTTTTAATTTAAATTTTTCAATATAAGGAGGGTATATTTCTAAACAATCTAACTCAAATCCTAAAGAATAATCTAAAATATCAGAATACTCTGATAATAAACCTCCATACATACCAGCACCGGGACCAACATCTAGGATTTTTAGATCTCTAGAAAAACCCTTATCAAAATGAGTTTGTATTTCTAATTTTAAATCAGTTCTACTATAAGGCATATTTTGTATAAATTTTAATTAATTCTTTAGTACGATTTAACCATGATAATTCTTCTGATGATTTAAAACATTGTTCTCTATAATCTGACCAATTATTTAATATTGTTTTTAATCCTTCATCCATTTTAAATATATCACGAGGTGCTCTCCAACATCCATGTAAATCAACTTCCATTTCCCAATCTGCAATAACAGGTAAACCTGCTGCCATTGCCTCTAACATTGTTAAATTTGGGTGACCTGCTTCTAACATTGTAGGGTGAATAAAAATATCGTGATCATGGTATAATTTTAATAATTCTTTATTAGGTGTGTCAAATACTAAATTTAATTTAGGATAATTTAACATCCAAAGATGATTATTAAAAAAGTTTTTATTATTAGAAGGACCAGCTATTGTAATTTCTAAATTATTCAACATAGCTAAACCTAATCCATACTCAAATCCTTTTCTATCAAAAGCGGGATCACCACCTAACCCATTATTAGCTAACATTAATAGTTTAGGATTTTTAGGAAGTGTGTGGAATGGTAAAGGATAAAAATCATTAGTATTAACACCGTGAGAAAAATAAATACATTTAGGGTGATCAAAATAATCTACTAACCAATTAGCTGGCATTAATGATATTAATGATCCTTCTATTGCTTTTAAATTTTCTTTATAAACTGAGGATTCTTTACCATAATGTAAAACATGATGATCATGTAATTGGTAAATATAAGGAATACCCCTTTCATGTAATTGATTAGCTAAATTAGCTACATGACAATGTACAACATCAAATTCCCCAGGTTCAATATATCCAGCCATTTTATGTATAGATTCATGACCTAATAATCTTTGATTTACTTCAAATTCCCAAATAATTTTTTCTATAGCTCCCCAATCTTTAGGAGGTATATCTAAACCACAAGCAGGGTCTACATGACATATTTTCATTCTTTGGCGTATATTAATGGACTATTTTCATCCGTTGATTTATCTTTTTGTTCTATAATACTAAATCCTGGTAGATGTTTAGTATAAATTTTTTCAGCTGTTCCTACTTTTAATTGAGCTACATTACATACCCACATATCAAAAGCATCCCATTTAGTATTTTTAACTTTATTTTGAATATATTTTACTTTATCTCTATTAATTAAATAAGATTGGGCTGGTATAAATGGTGTTACATTAGTGTAAACATCTTCTATTTTAGGTCCATTTAAATTCCTATTTTGATAAGGATTACCAAAACCAATTAAATCCTGATCTTGTTCTTTAGCAATTCTACTAAAGCGTATTAATGAATCATATAATTCATCATAATCAGAATCTATTATAACATCACCTTCAAAAATTAAAACATAATCATATTCTATATTATCTTTTGCTAGTAAAGCATTTGTGTGGGCTCTATAACAACCGTAATGACCCGGAGCTAATTTATAATAACCTGGTTTGTCTTGAACATCATCTGGTCTATTACAAGTATCTTTAGGAGGTGTTTTTGTCCATATAGCATTTGTACGCATTTCATATTTGATATTTTTAGCTTTACAAAAATCTTTAATGTTTTTTACTGAGCGTATTTCTTTAGGATTAGTTTTAGGTTCAGTAACTAAATGCATTAATTTAATTTTTTTATCTTCATATAAACTTCTATCACCTTTCCATTTAAACATACCATTATTAGGCATTATATTTTTAAAATAATTTTTATCTAAATTAAATTCATGGGTAACTATATGATTACCAGTATTTAAGTCACTTACTTCAAATTTTACTTTAAATTTATCTGTTAAATCATATTTAATTAAATCCCAAAATGAATATTTACCTCTAACTTCTAATTTTCTATCAATTATTAATTTATTATTTTTTATAACTGTGTAGTGAATTAATTTACTTTCTTTAGCATTAGATATTGTTACCCAAGGACAAAAATGGTTATCTACGTCTGTAGGTAATATGGTATAATATTCAACCATTGAATAATCTTCAAATTCAAAATATTCTTCTGCGTCTGCTTCAAATTTTTCTCTAGATTCAATATAATTACCTTTATTATTTTTAAATATATGATAGTATAAATTTTCAATACCATTAGATTCAGAACCATGTTCATTCATTAAATTATTATACTGATCTTCGGTTTCAATAAATTTACAATTATTTAATATAGCTTCTGGTCTAGCACTAAAAAAGTAAGTATAATAACATTTACCTTCTTGTGCTTCAAATTCACCAAAGAAAGTATTATGGTTATCTAATTTTTTAGAAATATAATCTATGTAACTACTGTCTTTTAATATATAATCAAAATTTATATAATGTAATTTTTTTATACCTAATCCTTTAGCAAATGTAGCTGGGTTGTAAAAAGAAGTGTAACAAGCAGGTCCATGATATCTATCATTATCTTCACCTTTTAAATTTACATAAGTATCATAATGACTATGATACAACCAATATCCAGAATAAAATGTATGTTTAGTTAAAAGATTATTTTTTTCATAAAATACATAATCTACTTCATCTTGTAATACTTTTGGAACAGCACAATGGGCTGATATTATAATTCTTCTATTATCTTTTTTCAATGATTTTATACATTCTAAAGTAGTATCAACTGATGCTTGTGTTTTTGGGTAAGTACATATTACGTAAGCTTCTTCATGTTTATTTATAATATCTTCTCCAAGATGTTGTTTTATTTTTATTACATTATTATCAAAACTATCAAAATCTAAATAATTAATAGAATCATAATCATCAAAGTAATTTTGGTAAACCTCTAAATTATATAATAATTGAGGAATTTGATATGATAAAGCTTCTCTAATAACTAAAGGCATTGTTTCTTTATCATTAGCTGTACCTCTAGATGTAAATAAAAATAAATCCATTGATTGGTAGAAATTTTCAACATCTGTTCTTTCATCCCACCAAGTTAAATTATCAGGTTTATCTTGCATTAAAGGTTCCCAATACCATTTAAAATTATCTGCTTGATTTCCTACACTATGAAATTCATATTCAGGTAAAGCTCTAGCATATTCAAAAAATTCTTTTTGATTTTTTCTTGAAGTAAATAAGCCAATATGTAAAATATGTTTTTTAGAAGGATCTAAATTTAAGCGTTTTAAAGCAACTTCTCTATCAGGTCTATCAATATACTCAATTGGATATTCAACTAATATTTTAGGTATATCTATGTTTTTATATTGTTCAATTTGCCAATTTGACACAAACATAAATTTATCTGGGAAGAATAATTTATTATTAGTATTCATTGAAGAATCATGAGATGTTTCTACTAAAAAATAATCTCTATCTACAGAATAAAGTTTTCTAGCTATACTATCATCCATAAAATACTCAGGTATTTCTTCTAAATGAATAATATCAGGTTGGATTTTTTCAATTATAGTAAATAATACATCTTTATTTTCATCAAGAGTAAAAAATTTATCTTTATCTACTAATTCTAATAATTTATTTTTAGTTACTACTAATCTACCACCAGTGCAATCAACCCATTCAATAACATATACTTCAAACTCATCTTTAATAAGTTCTACTTTTTTAGTTAAATATTGTGGTAGTCCTCCAGTAGAAAGATGTGGTGCAATGAATAAGAGTTTTTGCATATAACTATAAATTTATTAAAACAACTAAATTAATATAACAATTGGATTTAAATTATCCAAATTATACATATATTTTTATCATATTTGATTAATTTTTTCAATGTCTGCCGTGTCTATTTGATTAATTCCTCCAATATTTGTTGATGATATTTGATTAACACTATTTCCATAACCTGGGTCAGCATGGGTAACCACTACTTGAATTCTATCAGTTCCAGAAGTGTTAAAATTTATACCTAAATAACTATCATCTTCTGGGGTTTCTTCATCAACATCAAAAGTATTCCTAAAACATACATTTAAATAACTATTAGAATTCATCGCTGATATACCTGCTGCATTAACAGTAAAGTCATTTAAATCACCAGTATCCCAATTAAGTTCATTATAAGTAGTTGCAGAATATAGTGTAGAAGTTACAGCACTAAAGTCATCACTAGCTAAAGCAGTTCCGTTATTTCCAAATGCAGATGAAAGATACATTCCCATTGTACCACCACTATTAGTTCCTTGTCCATGTACTTTTACAGTTGCTGCTGTTATGGTAGTTGTAATACTACTTAAATTAAAAAATGCAAATGATCTAGCAACTCTATACTCAGTACCTCCTCTTCCACTTAAAGCACCAGCTCTAACTGCAAATTGATTTGTTGAAGTTGTCTCAACAGTTCCACTAGCTGAATTTATAGCATCATCCCAATCAGTATTAGAAACTTTAATAGTTCCCCTTCCGTTTGTATTTGTAGTTGCATATACAGTGGTAGTAGCCATTTAAAACTGTTTTTTAGGTAATAAATAATGATTATAATTAAAATAAGTATTTGATGGAGGATTAATATCTATTACCTCATAAGTTACATCTGGTATATCATAATAATTATTTGATCCTGATATTGAGTTCCACCAAGTTGCTTTACCTCCTACTTTCATTAATGAAGATAGTGATGATGAAAAGTGTTTCATATTTTGATCACCAAAAGTATCCATAAATAAACCATCGTAAGTACTTAAAGTATCTTTTACACTATACCAATCACCTTCAACTATAGTTACGTTAGATTTATCTGCAGCCCATGCTTGAGCTTTAGGAATTATATCAGGATGATTTTCTATAATTGTATGTGAATTTATAGTATGTTGTTGAATATAATTAGCTGATATACCCATTCCAAATCCAATTTCTAAAATATCACCACCTCCTTCACATACATAAGCTGCTGAAGCTGACATTAAAGGATCTTCCCAATCCATCATTACTTCAAACTCTTCTTCTGAGTATGTGAATGTTATCTTATCTTCCGCAAACGTTAAACTTTGAGAAATGTATTGCATAGTTTGATTATTAAGATATTTCAATAAATGTTTTATCTGGATCAAACCAAATTGTGTTAGAATCTATAGCATAACCCATAATTCTAGCAAAAGTACCAGATGAACTTGGGGCTGTTGAAGTTAAATTTCCTGCTGTATTTGATACATAAAGTGGAACACCTAGAGAAAATCCATGGCTAGGTGCTGCAACAAATCCTTTTATCATCATACCATCAACATCTGGATCAGTACCTATTGCCCAAGCTGCCAAACCACGAATTTGGTTTACAGTATTATTAGCATCTAATTGTGACCATGCTCCTGTAGATGCTTTCCAATAATATACTTTTCCTAAAGCAGTTGAACCTGTTCCCATTTTAATCATAATACCTGAGTAATCTGATGAAGTATCTCCAGCACCTTTTGTAAATTCAATAGTTGAATTTTCTTCTAAAGTTAAACTATTTCCATGAGATGCGTCTTCAATTTTAACTCCACCATTAACATCTATTTCAGAATTTGAATTATCCCAATATAATACACCTCTATCTGTAGTTCCATTTATGTCTAATGATATAGTTCTATTTTGATCTAATGTAGCACTTCCTCCACCATCAATTCTTATAGGAGCTGTTGCTGTAATAGTAATTGTTTCACCTGATCCACCTGGTACACCACTTGTACCTGCTGTACCTGAAGTACCTGAAGTACCTGATCCACCTGATCCACCTGGTGAACCATTATTACCTGCTGAACCATTAGATCCTGAAGTACCACTTACAGCACTAGCTCCTGATGCACCTGGTTCTCCATCTGCTCCATTTGAACCACTAGATCCTGAAGTACCTGATACTGCACTTGAACCTGCTGCTCCTGCTTCACCATTTGAACCACTAGATCCTGAAGTACCTGAAGTTGAACTTGAAGCACTTGACCCTCTTTCTCCTGTTTCTCCGTTTGAACCATTAGATCCTGAAGTACCTGAAGTAGCACTTTCAGAACTAGCTCCTGCTGCACCTGGTTCTCCATCTGCTCCACTTGAACCATTAGAACCACTAGTACCTGAAGTACCTGAAGCTCTACTTGCACCTGATCCACCAGTAGCACCTGTTGAACCACTTGAACCTGAAGTTCCTGAAGTACCTGAAGCTCTACTTAAACCTGCTGCCCCTGTTTCACCACTTGAACCACTAGATCCTGAAGTACCTGAAGTTTTACTTGATGCTGAAGATCCTGCCTCACCATCTGCTCCTGTTGAACCTGATGTACCTGAAGATCCACTTGTGTTTGAAGCTTTACTTGCACCTGCTCCACCAGTAGCACCATTAGAACCTGACGTACCTGATGAACCTGAAGTACCTGAAGCTCTACTTAAACCTGCACCCCCTGTTTCACCATTTGAACCATTTGATCCACTTGTTCCTGAAGTACCTGATGGTGTACTTTGTCCATTAGTTGCTTCACCACCAAATGAACCATTTGATCCCGTTGTTCCTGATGTACCTGATGCCGAGCTTTGACCTGAGTTACCAGCATTACCACTTGAACCACTAGTACCTGAAGATCCTGATGTTTTACTAGATGCACTTGCTCCTGCTTCTCCATCTGCTCCTGTTGAACCTGATGTACCTGAAGATCCACTTGTGTT